>Ga0308159_1000111_pt1 | contig 311945 bp, 284 predicted proteins | sample PhyCR1_FD_201040 | JGI IMG/M metagenome (GOLD analysis project Ga0308159, IMG submission 201040) | Phyllosphere microbial communities from UC Gill Tract Community Farm, Albany, California, United States - DLSLC.R1 | ecosystem: Host-associated > Plants > Phyllosphere > Unclassified | place... | reverse complement strand
TCGATAACCTGAACTATGCTTACAGCGGCAACAGGCTCAGCAGTGTATCAGATACTTCTGCCAACTACAGGGGATATCCTGATACGTCAGGGAATACCATTTCGTATGATGATAACGGGAATATGAAAGACCAGATTGATAAGGGCATCCTTCAGATTGATTATAACTTCCTGAACCTTCCTAAATATATTAAGTTCAATGATTACGCAGGTTATAGCAGGGACAATAAAGTCTACGTAAACACCACCTACCAGTACAGGGCGGACGGGACTAAACTCAGGAAAGTCCATAACTATAAAGATCCTGCTTACGCTTATGCACTGTCCAGCAGGACAACGGACTACCTGGACGGTTTCCAGTATGAGAGCAACTGGAGTCCTACGGTAGGATCTACCTCATCTGATTTTCAGCTGAAGTTCGTCCCTACGGCGGAAGGCTACTACAATTTTGAAAATAATAAGTATATTTACAGCTATACCGACCATTTGGGTAACATCCGTTTGAGCTATTACAGGAATGGCGGCGGCGGCGCCTCGGTGGCTGAAGAAAACAATTATTATGCTTTTGGTTTAAAGCATGAAGGATATAATGTACAGGGCGGAAACCCTGCTTACGGGTACGGTTATATAGGAAAGGAGCTTCAGAAAGAGACGGGAATGTACGACTTCGGGGCCAGGATGTATATGCCGGACCTTGGAAGATGGGGTGTGATGGATCCGCTGGCTGAAATGATGCGCAGGCACAGTCCGTATAACTATGCGTATAACAACCCTGTTAACTACATCGATCCGGATGGAATGGCTCCAAGGAGGCTGACCATGGCAGGTGAAGGCTCCCCATTAGATTACCAGCAGAGCCCTGCTTACAATCCAAACTGGATGGGTATGGGCAATAATGTAGGATATGGTGATAGCTATGGTTTTGGAGCAGTATATTCAGGAGGTGGCGGAGGAAGTACCACTGATAATGGGCCCACTCCAAAAAACAGCACAGGACCGGGATTAGTAGGAATTATTATACACTGGTTGTTTGGCGGCAAGAAAAAAGATTCCAATAAGCCGAATGTCGGTATACCAACAGGTGCTGTTGAACCTGATAAGACCAATGATATGAGCTGGGCTATGTTTTTTGGCCTATTATTTGGCAATGCAGATCCTTATTCTGCAATTGGTAATGCAGGTGTAGGTCCTTATGCTGAAGAAAGAGAAAATGCTGGGATGGTTGCTATGCTTTTTGTTAATCCTGAAGCTGGTTTTGAAGGGGTAGAAAGAAGGCTACTGAAAAATACGTTACCTGTAAGTACAGAAGGAAAGCTATTGGGCTCCATTGTAGATGGTAAAATAATTATGAATGGTTCAACAAAAGCTTCAGGAACTTTTGACTTTGTAATAACTGAATCTGGTGAAACTTTATTAGGAAGAAAGCATACTTTTTTATCAAAAGGAATAGATGTTTTAGCTGCAGGAGAATTAAAAATAAGAAGTGGAAATATTGTTAATATTAATAATTTATCAGGTCATTATGTTCCAGGTCCAGATATAGCCAATACTTATTTGGATATTTTTAAAGCTGTAAATATAAATGTTTCAAAGGCTCACTTAAAAGTTTATAATTCTCAAGGTCAAATAGTTAATCATATATTACCAAAATGAAAGAAATAATTTTTAAAAATAATAATTCAGAGATAATAATTGATTCTAATATGTCATATTATGTATTTCCTAAATTTTTCATGTATTTTTTAGAAGATGATAATATGTCAAAAAATTATATCCTCTCGAGGGATAGAATACAAGATATAAACGATATTTTAGAAAATTATTTAAATGAAATATTAAGAAAATGGTATAAAGAACCTAATGAGAAAGAACTTCAAAAGCATTCAACTCGTTTTGAAAAAATAAAATTTAATACAAAGATTTATAAAGTAAATTATAGAATGTCTGAAGTAGGTCGTTTAGTATTTTTAATTTATAATCTTTTAAAAATGTTAAATGATTCATACATTAATGATGAAAATTTAGACATTATAATTAAAGATTTCCAATAATTAATGAATTACCACACTACGCAAAGTCTCCGGACTTTGAACTGACAAATAAAAGAACACCACCGCAATGCGGTGGGGTTTGTTATTTAAGATTGTTTTATAGAAATACCGGCGGCGGCGCTTCGGTGGCTGAAGAAAACAATTATTATGCTTTTGGTTTAAAGCATGAAGGATATAATGTACAGGGCGGAAATCCTGCTTACGGGTACGGTTATATAGGAAAGGAGCTTCAGAAAGAGACGGGAATGTATGACTTCGGAGCCAGGATGTATATGCCGGACCTTGGAAGATGGGGTGTAATGGATCCGCTGGCTGAAATGATGCGCAGGCACAGTCCGTATAATTATGCGTACAACAATCCTGTCAATTTTGTTGATCCGGACGGAATGGCACCAAGGAGGCTGGCTATGGCAGGTGAAGGTGGTCCGCTAGATTACCAGCAGAGCCCGTCTTACAATCCCAACTGGATGGGAATAGGCAACAATGTTGGGTATGGTGATAGCTATGGTTTTGGAGCAGTATATTCAGGAGGTAGAGGTGAAAGCCCTAGTTTTCAATTCCCAAAAGGACAAGAGAAATATTACGAGAAAAATTATCCTGCCTTTTATGATTTGGTGAAAAACATTTTACCAAAAATGGTTAATGATAATAATTTTATGGAAGCTTTAAGTGCTGCAAGTGGTTTTTCTTTAGAAGAATTAAAGGAAAATTTTCAATATGGAAAAGGAGCAATCGTACAAGATGGTGGAAGTTTGCCTTTTGGAGATGCAGAATATCCTTATGCAAGAATTCAAGATAAATCACTTAAAAATACTATTAGCCTTGATGAAAAAGTTTTAGAATGGTTTGAAAAAGCAAATAAGTCTTCAAATAATATTGAAGGTGTTACAAATGTTATGTGGAGGTTATGCTAGTAGGCCATGAGACAGGGCATTGGGGGGATTATACTAAACGTAATATTATGTTTAAAGATACTCCCTTAGCTAATGAATTTGGAAATGAAGTAGGAGCATTTTTTGAATATAGAACTATGCGTTCTACGTTTCAAAATACAAAGATAAAAGCTGGTTTATATATTGGAAATTACGGACCAAATATTTCAAACATTTTTAAATCTTTTATTTCGATAAATTTTAAGCAATTTTCTAATTTACTATCAAAATAATTTATATGAAAAAATTAATTATCATCAGAAGTTTTCTAATTTTAATAACTATGCTTGTCATTTCATCATGTAAATCAACTATTATATTAGGAAAAAAAGATTTTGTGAATCAATTTTTTAATAATGAGATTGTCCACTCATCATTAGAAGAATATTATGGGAAAAATATAACTATATATGATGAAAATAGAAAAATTACTACCAGACCAATTATTTATAAAATGGATTCAACAATATTATCTATTAAAAATACTAAACCACTAGATAATAATTTTTTTACAGTTTATGATTTTATAATAAATAAAGATTTAGCTTTTATTGTATTTTCTACTTCAGATAAGTATAAAGGAATACTATATTACTTAAAAAGAAACCAAAGAAATAATAAATGGGAAATAATGGAAATGAAAAAAAGAAATTCTAGGTAATTCAAAGAAGAACTAGACAAATAATCAGCTTGATCTTGTATCAGAATTACTGATAAAGATGAGTTATATATCATGTTTGACAATGAATATTTATCTATTTTAAGTTTTTGATTTTTAAAATGAACTGGTTAATATATCAAATTTAGTGACATGAAATTATTGTTTTAAATTATTGAATATCCGAAATTTATAATAATTGTATTAATAAAAACAAGAGTAGGAGATCTACCTGCTCTTGTTTGTTTTAGCCTCAAAAAACATAGCTAAATGATTGAGCATCATTCCTCGTGTATCAGATTTAGTGATATGTGGATATAATCGGAAATTTCCAGTGTCACCTATAATGACCTAGGCCAGATAACCAATAAAAAAGTAGGCGGCAATCTTCAGAGCATTGATTACTCATACAATATCCGAGGATGGCTCACCGGGATCAACAAGGGACAGATGTCCCAGGCTGACCTGGGCGGGAAGCTTTTTGCCTATGCCATCAGGTACACCTCTAAAGAAGGGATTGCCAACCCTGACCAGGGACAGTTTCCCGGTAAGGATGTCAGCGCCAGGTACAACGGAAATGTGGTGGAAGCAGACTGGAGGGCAGTAGAAAAGATCGGGGTCAATCCTTCGATGACCCCTAAGCGGTATGGCTATGTGTATGATTCACTGAACAGGCTTACGGCAGGATATTACCAGAACCCTGATAATCCCTACAGCAAGGAAAACACCGAGTCAGCTTCCTATGACCTCAATGGTAACATCATCAATATGTACCGGACCTCCCTGATGCAGGCCGGAAGCGGGACGGCTACGGTAATTGATAACCTTACCTACGCCTATGCCGGGAACCGCTTGCTAAGCGTCAGTGATGCTGCGTATAATTTTACAGGCTATGAAGGAGGCGGCGCTGAGATCACTTATGACGGGAACGGGAATATGCTCTCGATACCCGATAAAGGCATCAGCTCGATCAAGTACAATTACCTGAACCTCTCGGATTACCTGCATGTAAACAGGTTCGGGGAAGAGGATATTACGATACAGACCCTGTACCGCGCAGACGGCACAAGGGTATCGAAAGAAAACCTGACGACGGTTACAGGCTATAACGGGTCAACGACAGTGAGAAGGACAACGGAATACCTGGATGGGTTCCAGTACTTCAGGACGGAAAACCTTTCTTCGGGCGGCGGCTCGGAATCACGCCTTTCCAATACACAGTCCGCCCGGGCGATGCAGCCCCAGGCCTTTACCCCGGAGTTCCTGGAACCTGTAGGCACCCTTTCCATCAAAACGCCGGACCTTCAGTTTTTTGCTACCGCGGAGGGGTTTTATGATTACACGAAAGATCAGTATATTTACAGCTATACAGACCATTTGGGTAATGTACGGGTTTCTTACGGGAGAAACAGCGCAGGCGCTCTTGAAATTGTGGACGCGAATGATTATTACCCTTTCGGGATGAATCATTTAAAATCCGGGAAAGCTATTTTCGGACAGGGCAGCTATAAGAATTACAAGTTCAGCGGCAAGGAACTTCAGGAGACCGGGATGTACGACTTCGGAGCCAGGATGTATATGCCGGACCTTGGAAGATGGGGTGTAGTGGATCCTTTAGCGGAACAGATGCGAAGATATTCTCCATACAATTATGCTTTCGATAACCCGATGAATTTTGTTGATCCGGACGGAATGATGCCAAGGAGGCTAACCATGGCTAATCCAGACTCACCGTTAGATTATCAGCAGAGTCCGTCTTACAATCCAAACTGGATGGGCATGGGTGACAATGTAGGATATGGTGATAGCTACGGCTTTGGAGCAGTATATTCAGGAGGTGGCGGAGGAAGTAGCACTTTCGGGGAAACCCAATTATACAAAGACATCATGGCATATCTTGTACAACCTGAAACAGATTCAGGAAATTATTTCCAAGGGATAAACTTTATTCAGTTTATGGATAATAATGAAAACCATGCTAATCAAAGTGCTCAATTGTCAGATCCTATAATTGGAAAAAAAGTTCTTGCGGCTAAAACCACTTTTTTAGGAAGGTTATGGGCAATGACTGAGCCAAGAACTTGGACTGAAAATGGGATAACATACAATGTAGATGCAGATGGGAAAATATCAGGAGTAAGACATTATCAAGGAGATGCGCCATTTAGTTTAGGTGGATCTGGAGGGGTGAACTTTTTTAGATATAGTTCAAAAGCCCTTAAAAATTTAATCTCAACAGAAAAAGGAGCACAATCAGCAAAAAATATATCAGATATTGCAGCAGCAATGAAAAAAAGGAGACATATCAATATTTGCTGAACCAATACACACCTATTTGTACAATGGGAAAACATATATACTTGATGGTCATAATAGGATAAAAGCGGCAATGAAAGCCAATCAATCATTAGAAATAATCGAACTTAATATGGAGAGAGCCATTAAATTATATAAAAATAAAATAGAAGAAATTCATAAGGGATTACATTAATTAAGATTATGGAAATTGTAAAATATTTATCAGAATATAAAAATTTTATTGTTGAATTTGAAAGTACACTCAAAAATAGATATCAAATAGAAGATGATGTTTATCTTCACTTAGATATTATTAAAAAAAGTGATATTATTAATAATTTTCAATATAATTTTCACGGGGCGGGCTGTAAGATTACTTTTAATAAAATAAACTGTGAATATGATTTTTTATTAGATGATAATAGTAAGTATCAGTTTTCTTTATGGAAGTTTAAAACTTTTATAGAGAGCTTACACGAAAAGAAATTAGAGGATACTGAGTTGAAAAATTCTTTAGAGAATTTAGTTTCAAAAAATCTTTTGAAAAAATTAATTATAGAAGGAAAAGTTTTTGATATCTATTTAATTTGATAATGACATTTCATAGTTATCTGATGTCGATCATGTATCAAAGTTAATGATAAGTAATAAAAATAAGATATCTGGTCATATATCAGAGGTAGTTACACAAGATTATTTGTATTTTAAATAATTGATTTTCAAAGTATAGCTAAATGATTGAGAATCATAACTTGTGTATAAGATGCATTGATATATGGATATAATAAACGATTTCCAGTGTCACGTACAATGACCTGGGGCAGATAACCAATAAAAAGGTAGGCGGCAATCTTCAGAGCATTGATTACTTGTACAACATCCGAGGAAGACAACACTTCCTTTTTCGCGGCACGTGCGCGCGAGAAGAGATATACATCTGGAAGATTTTATAAAAAAAGAAATGGATGAAGAAACTTATGCGAGGTATCAAAAGCTCGTTGAAAATCGGCCTTAAAACAAACAATACTATTATATAAGCTCCCGGCAAGTCAAGCTGAGAGTTTTGTTTTTTTTAACCGAAAATAGGAATTTTTCAAGTAGTGTATATTTCTTAAGGTTTATTATCTTTATATAAAATGTAATCACTTAAATACAACATTTATAAGCAAACTGGTTTGAAACTGCCTGCCGAATTAGAAGATGATTATGTAAAAGAAGTAATCTACAACCGTTCTTTATCAGATTTACCTGGTGAAGAATGGAAACTTGTGGAGGATTTTCCGAATTATGCCATATCCAGCCTGGGTAGAGTAAAAAGTCTGGAGCGATGGACAGTTCTACCCAATAAGACCAAGGGAAAAAAAGAGCCGGAGATGATTATGAAGCCTATATTTGTAAAGCAATATAATCAATATCTTCAAAAAGACTTTTACCAGTTGCACTGCACATTGTCTTCTGAGGGCAAAAAGAACCGCAAGTCTGTAGCGCGGCTGGTATATTATCATTTTGTCGAAAAGATTGATTACGATGATTACCGAATTAAGATATCGTTTAAAGATGATAACAGTCTGCATCCGCATTACAAAAACCTGGAAAAGGTATCCACCAGCGAAAGCCGTCATAAGACCTTTCGCAACAACAAGGCAAGAAATCGAAAGACAATTTATTCACAGCCGGTCTCCCAGTATGATATTAATGGCAATTTCATCGCTGATTTCAAAGATATGTACAGTGCTGAAAAAGCAGCAGGTGTTGGCTGTGAAAGTATAATGGATGCCGTATATGGTGTGTTCCTGACTGCAGGTGGTTACCGGTGGTTTTTAAGCAGCCGAGCCATTATAGAAAAAGATTTTGAGGTGACTGCAAAGTCAAAAGAGGATCACAGAATCTTTAATAAAACGTTATGGAAAAACCTTGGAAAGCCATCCGTTGATAAAAAGGATCCGCCACCCTGTATGAATCTGTCCTTAGAAAACCTACCTGGAGAAGAATGGAAGCCGGTACCGGGCTTTGGAAACCGATTTGTAATTTCAAATAAGGGAAGGGTAAAGCGGCTGAGCGGCTGGATAACTGAAAGCAGAAAAGTCTTCCTTAGGGAGCGAGTGCTTTCCCAAAATGTTGATTTTACAAATGGAAAACCTACTGCATTGCGCTGCATATTAAGACACTCACAAAAAAATAATTACATCTATATTGCCAAAGTACTATTCTATTGTTTCGCTAAAGAATTTGATATGGAGGACAGGAAATTGAGGGTAATCAATAATAATGAGCCGTTTTGGAAATTCGATCTTTCAAAAATGTACTTGGTCGGTGGTGGCTAGGTCAGTACAGGAGGATGTAAATGGCACCTGTTTATAGTTATCCAATTTGATTATGGATGTCATATTTGGTATTCATTAATTCAATTAATATAAAATCGTTCCATGTACGATTTTAATGATGCTTTCTCTCTCCATTTTTTTCAATGTTCTGATAACAGTCTCAATCCGTAATCCTGTGAGTCCAGAAATCTCCTTTCTGGTGTATGGAATTTTACACGAGTACTTTTCAAAACAACGATATTCTCTTTTTAAATAGTCAAAAAAATTCTTCAGACAGCAGATGGCATTATTAAATTTTATACTATCTAAAATATTATACACAAAATGTACTTGACCCGCTATATGTTGAAAAAATTGTACCTGAATCTCAAAATTAGCTTTTAACAATTTAAAAAATTTTGATTGCTCTAGCCTTAAAATTGTGCATTTTTCCGTCGCAATTGCATCCATAGGATATGTAAAGGATGAAAATAAAAATATATCTCCTACACATTCCCCTGCGGTTTGGTAGCTTTGGACAAACTCTGTGTCTGCATATACATTCACGTGTTTCGTCCTTCCTCTTTTTATCTGATAATAATTTAATGGAATATCATTTTTTTTGAAAAGTAAATCATTTTTCTCCAGATTGATGATATCCGCACCAAATTTAATAAGTAAATTTTCTTCTATAACCATGAACTATCCATTTCAAATTTCTAATATAAATTACGTAAACCTAAATTTAATTTTACTTATATTTCCGCTTATGAGTATAATCATAAATATTCAATAACTATAAGGAGATCAATTCTCAGTTTAAATCTATGTTTATCAATGATATTATTTAAAAAGGTTAATATTTAAATAATTATATAATTTAAATAACTAATATAATTAATATTAATTAAGTTCGCCGAACATTAAGGAATTAATAGATTTTTAAGACTGATGTGCTCTTCTTATTTTCATAGCTCGTAACTTCAAAAATCTTAAGTGTCAAAAACTTTTGTGACTGTTGTGGCTCTATCTCCAGATTATTTTTCCACGCATTTAAAAACCGTAGGTTTTTGAAAACTGATGTGCTATTCTGTTTTCAAAGCTGGCTGCTTAAGCTTGTCATGTGTCAGAAACTTTGTGCTTGTTGTGGTTGAATCCTCCCTCAAACGCTCCCTCTCTCCCACGCTACAACCGCATAGGCTTAGGCTTAAAAGAAAACCTACACCGCAAACGGGTGGAGGGTGCTCATCAGATCAGGTTAGGATACCCAGATAAGCGCTGTTGGATGCTGAACTTTCGTCTGCTTTATGCCAGTACGCCCAGACGCGGATTTTCTTTCCCGCGTAAGCGGGTACGATCATATTTCAGCTTTAAGAAGATATAGATACAGGTTCGGTTGCGGGCTGTCAGTACCGGGCTGTTCCATAAAAATGATCCAGCTCCCTCTGCATTTCATCCAGCAGCTGCCGCTAGGTCGGCAGGTACAGACTGTAAGGACAGGCAAAAATCTGCTTTTGGTTTTCGGCAGCGTGAATTTCACCACAGCATCTTTCTTATCCGCGCAGAGCAGGATGCCTATTGGTAGGATTTTCACGGGGGAACTTCTCCATCCGGTCATAGTAATTTACATACATCTGGAGCCGTCCGATATCCTGGTGGGTCAGCTTGTGGATTTTGATTTCTATGATCACAAAGTTCAGAAAATTATTTAACAAAGGTTCATCCCGATGAACCTAATTTTTTTGACACGGTAAACTATATTGCAATGGCAAATAAGGAAACTATTGTTAAAGGTGGCGCATAATAGATCGCTTTATTAATAACGCACATCGGTTATTTATCAGATGTGCGTTATTGATTCTAATATTCCTTGGGAGGGTGGTGACATCTCGGTTGCAGATGCATTTTATACCAATGAAGAGCAATTGCTATTTTATATTTTTAATAATCCGTAAGAAATCATCTTTCTTTCTCTGTGAAACCTGTAAAGAAGTTTGATCATTCATAATGACATAACCACCCCTTCCCTTGATGTATTTTTCTACATACTGTAAATTAATCATGTGATGATGGTGGATACGAACAAAGCCATGATCCTGCAAACTTTCTTCAAAATAACCAAGTGTGTGGGAGACTATTATTTTTTTTCCACCTTTGAAAAAGATATAAGTGTAATTATCCTCTGCCTGAAGGTATAGTATATCCGTTGTCTGAACGTATACAAGTCCATCAAGAGTCGGAAGAGCAATTTTGGTATTTCTCGTAGAGGATTTTAGCTGCTGAAGCACGGCAGATAGCTCCTGTATTTTGTTTTTATCTTCTAGAAGCTTCGCCACCTTATTCACGGTAATAATCAGCTCATGAATAACGATAGGCTTAAGAAGATAATCCACCGCATGATTTTTAAAAGCCTGTATGGCATACTGATCATACGCGGTAACAAATACTGTGTAGAAATTGACCTTTGAAATTTTCTCAAACAATTTAAAACCATTTTCAACAGGCATATTAACGTCCAAAAATACAAGGTCAGGATTTGTTTTGCGAATTATTTCAGCCGCTTGACAAACAGAATCAGCTTCGCCGGTTATCTCAATATCCGGACAATATCTGGATAAGAAGCGAACAAGAGTGTTGCGTGATTCATGTTCATCATCTACAATAATAGATTTTATGATGCTCATAGTAAAGGAATATTTGTTATGGTTATTTTTACGATTGTTCCCTGCATTTGCGGATCAATACTTTTCTTATGAGTAATCTGTGTTGAAATGGACGTTCCGTACAACTCATTAATTGCTGAAATTCTGCCAGCAGTAATCTTCAGTCCCATTGACTGATAGTCACTTGGCCTACTGTCAAATTCTTGGGCTTTTTCAAATCCCACTCCATTATCTTCAATGATACATTGGACGGAATCTACATTACTGGTACAAGAAATCCACAGCATTCCTCCGGTTTTTACAAGCCTTAGTCCGTGGTTAATTGCATTTTCTGTATAAGTCTGAAGGAGCATGGTCGGAATTTCTTTATGTTCCAGTCCTGGCTCTGTAAAGATCTCATAATTGAAGTGATTTTTAAAACGCATCTGTTCCAGCTCAATATAACTTCTCAGCATATCCATTTCTTTATCAATTGTATTCCAATGTTCTTTTGAATGAATGAGGGTCTTTCTGATAAGATCCGAGAATAACGACATATAATAGTTGGCATTCAGTTCGTCTTCTCTGCCATAATAATTCTGTATGGCATTCAGAACATTGAATATAAAATGAGGGTTGATTTGGGCCCGTAGAGCCTGCATTTCCAGCTCAGCGATCATTTTCTTTCTTTCTGTTTTTTCAGCTTCTTTTTTCGTGATCAGACTGACCCGTCGTCTGTAAACAAATATGATAAAAACAAATAATAGCACTACTATTCCTGCGATGAACCATAGCTGTTCCCAAAACGGAGGGTTTACAATAATGGATAATGTTGCGGGTGTTTTATTCCAGCTGTTATTTTTTCCGGAAGCCCAAACCTTAAGTGTGTAATTACCCGATTTCAAGGCTCCCAGATTAAGGTGGCTCTCTTCTGTTACAACGGTGTCATTCTCCGCCCCATACAGAAGGTATTTATATTTGATGTCTTTTTCATCCAGGTAGGAGATGGCTGTATAAGAAATTTGCACATTATTCTGGTTGTACTTTAGATTGATCTTCTTAGGATACGGTACGGTACTGTCATTATATGAAGCTTTTAAAAAATAGACCTTGAACGGTTGGTTTTTGCTTGTCTGGTCCTGATTGATAACAATGATGCCTGTCGAGGTCGCAAGGTAAGCTTTTCCCTCTCCAAAAGTAATACTGTTGACCATATGGCTGGGAACTCCGTCAGCAGCTGAAAAATGATAAATAGAGAAATGCATATTTTTGTCAAAAGTAACTCTGGATATACCCTTGTCTGTATTCACCCATAATCTTTCTTTTTCATCCACATAAGCTTTTTCACAAATATTGCTGATAAGTCCCCTGGAAGTATTTAGTTTAATTAATTTTTTTCCATCCTGAATAAATATTCCATTGGAATGAGTACTTATCACAAGCCTTCCTTTTAGAAAATTTAGCGAGGTAATACGGTTCTGTCCTAAAGATGAATCCCGGACAAACTTCTGCATTGCAGAATCATAATAAAATAATCCTCTTACCGTTCCAAGCCAATAAACACCTTTTTTATCGATAGCGGTGGCGGGTGCTGCGATTGAAATAGTAAATTGAGGAAGTTCAGTGAATTTGCCGCTTTGAATACCGTATATGAAATGATGTTTTCCGTTATCACCCGTTTGGCTGATCAGAACTTTATCACTACGAATAAAAGCTGATTTTTGAGCAAATTCCAAAAGTTTGAAATATTGCTTTCTATCCAAACTGCATCTGTACAGCCCTTTATCTGTTCCTGCAAAAAATATGTTCTTATTGATCGGAAGAACATACCGGAGCCTGTTCCACTGTCCATCACCCAATGTAAATAAAGATCTGAATTTATTTCCTTTCCTAATCATCATCTCGCTATTGCTGTATCCTGCCAAAAGCTGACCACCCGGCAGGTATTTTACTGTTAACACGTTGTTGTCTTTAAGTCCGTCAGCAATTGTGTATACTATGGCTTTATTGGCTGGCTGCATGTAAACGCCTTTGTTGCTGGGAAACCAGTAATTACCTTGTTGATCAATAAAACTGCCGTAACTCACAATGCCTTTAATCGCAATATATTCTTTGTTTTTAGCTGTTATACCATGAGGATTATATTCAATAATACCGGTATCGGTAGAGATCCATATCCTTGAGTTTCTGCCTAAAGTAATATCAATGATATTACCGGGCATGACAATTTTTCTAACGATGGGTTTATTATTTTTAAATGCGATATCGTACAGTTTATTATAATTCGTCACATAGGCATGGCCATCGTGATAAAAACGTGACCTAACAGATTTTTCATTGAATACATAAACTGTTTTTAACCGTTGAGAACCCTTCTGTATAATAGCATTTGTTGAGATATAGTATGTCTTTCCCTGGTCGGTAAAGTACATTTCGGAAGACTGAGATACCATATCATTGACTTTTGAAATCGTATTTTTACTTATTAGAAATTTTTGATATCGCCTTGAATGAGCTCCCCATCGGGGAATAATATCATAAAAACCGATTCCTTTTTTTTCCATCAGACGGCAGAGCTGGTCGTTATGTACAGAATAAACCTTACCATTATAAATGTAAGAGGGAACGTTATTATAGCTGGCAATCCATAATCGTTGCCAGGAGTCTTCCCATACCTGAAAGGTTTCATTATCAGGAAGCCCGTCGTTACTGGTGATGGTTTCAAAATAATGCCCATCAAATCTTGAAATTCCCCAGCTGGTGCAAAACCAGATAAAGCCCTTACTGTCCTGATAAACAGAATATACAGTATTGCTTGGCAGACCATCATTTAAGCCGTAATGCCTGAGCTGAGGCTGCTGGCTACACATCAGCAGACTATGAAACAACAGGAATAATATGAGGCGGTAATGGCACATAGTTTTAGGCTAATATAGAAAAATATTCAACACGAAATGTTCTTGCAGAAGCCCTTCGTATTGCCTATGCGCAATAAAAGGATCAGATTACTCGCTTATATTCATATCTTGCTCATCTACTCATTTCTTATTTTCTTTTATTTAAAAAAGGTTCAACTTGTACCTGTCAATCGGTAACGGTGTCCCGTAATTGTAAAGAGCACCATCACTAAATAATTACTTATGAAAAAACTTCTAACCAAGATCTTAAGATCATCGGATTCATTTCCAAAAGTAAGAAAAACAAACATTGTTCTTTTTGCTGTTTTATTTTGTAACACCACATTAAATGCCCAGATAATAACCGCAGATCCTGGCGTTCCATCTGTCCCCTCCGCGAACAAAGTAAAAATAACCAGAGCAACAGGGAACTTACCTTCCCCGGTAGAATTGCAAATCAAATCTGGCTCAATAACAGAAAGTCATACTTTTCTTCAAAATCAAAACCCGCCTAATAGCAATACGAATACATACACCTACACATTTCCAATACTTTATACCTTTCCAGGAAATCCACCAGTAGTTAGAACTTTTAGAGTTTATTTCTCGAATCCTGGACTAATCAGTAGATATTATCCTATTCCTACTGCAATTGGAGGTTCTACAACGATTATTCCGGGATTCCAAACAAGTGAGATGGATCGTGGATTGTGGTATTGTGCAGGCCCGGATACAAGCTTTGGCTATGGAGTTATTCTTACCCGTACAGCCTCTACTGAATATATCCTTGAGTGCACCAAATTCTTCTGCTATGATTGCGCTCCATGCCCTCCATTAATTATAACTTCAGGCAAACAAAACGCAACAGGTCAAAACACAGTTAAACTTTATCCAAATCCAAGCAACGGGTATGCAGAACTTGAGTACAATGCCACAGGCAAAGAGAATATTACTGTAATGGTTGCCAATAGTGCAGGTAAAACAGTATATGGCTTCAAAACAGATATTGAATCGGGACTTAACAAACTGCCTATAGATATACAAAATGAAACATCAGGAACCTACTATGTTAATTGGCGTTCAAGTAATGGAAACTCAGGTACAGTAACACTGCTAAAAAAGTAAGTGTAAAATTTTATAATACTATTATGAAAATTACTTACGAAAAAACTTCCAACCAAGATCTTTAGACCATCAGAACTATTTTTAAAAGAGGGAAAAATAAGCTTTCTTTTATTCGCTTTACTTTTCCGGCGAAACATTTAAAGCGCGAAAAGATATGATTAATCCCTATAGCTACAAACTTTGGATTAAAAGACAGGATGTTTTTTTAGAAGAAACAGTTTCCCGACATGCGCATTCTAGTACCTTATTGGAAATGAGAATTAGTTCGAAGACTGATCAAAAAAACTTGTTAAGGATGTTTTAATTCAACATTAAAAGAATACTTTATGAAAAAAAACAATTTAAACACCAGAAATACTTGTATTGTATTATTGGTTAGCAGTATGGCAACGGGAATGATATCCTGTGACTCTGATCGCCTTGCTGAATCTCAGGAAGCAGCTTCGAAAATTCTGCTGACGGCAAAAAGTCATGATTTTAATGCCCGTCCATTGGATATGTCAGAGCAAGAGGTATATATATATCCGGAGGACAGTAATTATGAAATGATAGACATGGGAAGATTTGCTCTCGGGAAAGCGATCAAAGATTTACTAGATGAAGACATGATTGCCCGGATTATGGATCACGCAAAGATTACTTATGATAAAACAGTATCATTTGAAGAGCTCTTCTCATTATATCCGGCTCTACAGAGCCAGCTTAATAATAAGTTAATGAATCAAGATCTTCCTGGATGCCCTTATGATTTTTCAAGTTATGATAAAATTCAGAATGTTATGTCGAGAAATGGCACAGATTATCAGCTTTCCCTGTATGTATATAATCTCGGTGTTTCCCCAGGAGGAGGCGGTTTTATTTTAAGCCCGGGTACAGAACTAGAGGACGAAAGCAATTATGATGACCAAATAATGGCATGGTATAAAAATCCACAGAGCTCAACGATTTCCCCGATCAAGATTAATGAAGATGAAGCGAAGACTTATTCTGCGATAGGCACATTACTCACCGTCAACTTAAGAATCAAAAATCCTCCGGTTGTTTTAGGTCCTGGCCCCGGACCATTTCCGGATCCTGTGCCAAAACCTATCAACATCAGAGAGATTAATATTCATTACCGATATGAAAAAAGCGGCAAATCAGAAGTATATATGCACGCCGTAAAAAATACCGGAAATGCCTGGAACGGGGTTTTCGGCAATAACTGGCCGGCTAATGATTTTTCAAAACATCTGACCAGCACCAAGAAAACCAATCAATGGGTTACCGTGGATAAGGGGCAGTATTTATTTCAGAGCGATATTTCAACAGTATGGAATACATTTGAAAGGGACTGGTATCAATCATTCAAATTCGTTAATAACGTCTCTATGAATGGTGCGCCAGTGGATATATTTTATAAAGGAGCACCGATGACATTTGGTGATGAATGGTATGCATTGATTCCAAATAGCAATACACTGTCCAACAATCTATCAATGGGGCCATTTAAGTCTCCTATTGTTGGTGGAGGAAGCAATAATACTTATATGCAGGGGGAATATAATAAGTTTGAGGCTCGTTTTTATTCTCAATAGTATTTTATTTCTAAATATGAGTTTATAATTGTTTCTAAAAATTACGAAAAGTAAAAATGATTACGCAAACAAGAGTGGCGCAATCGCTTTCGTTTTAATTAAATAGTCTGCTTTATAGAGCAGACTATTTTTAATATGTAACAAATATATTACTACTTTCCATTTGACATTTTCTTTATTTATTCATTAGAATGATTATCCAGGATTTTTGCATATCTATTGAATTCATTGTGTTTCAAAAAACATTTTTTTGAAGTGATAATTACTAATTTATTACTATTCAGTTAGATCCACTATACATACAGAATTTTAGTGTACGGCTGCATTTTATGGCATTTCGCTAGAAGACGATTTAATTCAGGAAATACCTGATATTGGTGAGAGTTTTGGAAAGTCTTTGTAAGCCTCATAAAATTGCCTCATCCTCCATAAATTCTTATCTGAGAAACCTTTGATTTAAGGCTCTGTTCTGGTGATGAACTGTGATAACTCTTTTACTACAGACTGTCCCATTCGCTATTTTCCACCTTTTGGTTTATATATGCTCCAACATTCCAATACAGATTAATCAATTCTGAATTTTGTTTATTTTAAAAATACATAAGTTAGCATTGGCTCATTTATATACTTTGCAGGAAAATATCGTAATGTGAACATTCAAAAGGTGGTTTTCTATTCTCCTCTGTATTACATCTTCCACAGTCAATGAAATAATTTTATTAGAATTCAATGTAAAACGAATTGATATATTGAACTCGAAGCGTTTATCAGTTATCGGTGATTATTTCGCAGTCTTAATCATCGGTCGAAATAATTAAGAACTGTATTTTTTCCCTATACATGGATGAAAGTATTCTTCTTTATATCATTAATAACAGATTTCTTATTTTTATTTAAAGCCTGAATAATCCCCACTGTTCATCTTTCCTCGTAACTTTTTTGCAAAATCTAATTTACATATAAACAGATGGATTTCAGCCATTCTATTCTTTTCAACTTGTAAGATTGCCTTTTTATCTTCTTCAGTGGTTATAATATGGGAATTTTGTTTAAAATCTATCTTTTTCTTACTAACAACCTGTACTACTCTATTATTTATCGTCCAAGTATAATGATAGGTTTTAAAAATAGAAAATTCATCTTCCTGTACTGTAGGATTTGCATATTCGGCACTGAACTTTTGTATAAAGGATTTAAAGTTTTCATCCGAACATTTTCCGGCCGCTGACACGAGCATTAAATCTCCGTCGGCAGTTGTCATTGTCGAAAATCTTGAAAAAGAGAGATTTTTATAAAATGCAACGGTGTCTTTGGGCGAATAGCCAGTGACGTTATATTGAATTCCGAAAATTTTATCTTTACTTCCTGTTAAATCTAAATCATACTCATTTACTGTATCCTTCTCGACATATTGCCTGCCACTTGAAAATTTTATATTTTCCCTATTCATTGATTTTGAATAAAATTGTTCGGAGTTTAAGCTAAAATTTAATTTGCTTAAGTCGAAAGGCTGGGTTTGGTATTCCTGCCCCTGGCACGAATTCAGGAAAACTATGATAAACAGTAATGGAAATATTTTGAACATAAGTTGATTTCAGTTTATTTTTGGGTACGTCATCGGATCACCTCTGTTTGCACTGTAGGAAATTTATAATCAGTTTTATAATAAATCGATATTTTGTCAGTTTCACCACTAACCCCGCTGACTTGTAAAAACTTATCATCTAAATACTTTATGGTTAAAGTTTCTGTTTTTGATTCTATTTTGTCAAGTAATTTCACCAGGTTGTCTTTACTAATTGAGTATGTTCCTTTGCTGACTAAACGACCATACACCTTATATTCATAAGTGTTATCTGCCTTAAAGATATATATGAAATTTCTTAGCCTCTCTGCTGGCGAAGTTCTAATGTCTTTATCCACGTAATCTAACAAGGCTTTTTGGAAAGGTTTATCACTGTATTCCACAAAATACCATGAACCTACGATTTTATTTTTATCAGTTTTATTGTTGGAACAACCGAGAAATATGCTTAAAAATGTAAATATTAATATCCTTAATTCTGCTTTCATATAGTGTAATTATTTTTTCTTGAGCAACAAAGAAGCACCATGCCTAAAATAAATTCTTCAATGAGCGCTTCAGCACTTTTCGATTTAGAGTACAGCCTATTTAAATTAGATACTGTAAACATCAATACTGATGTAGAGGTGCTCTAAATGTAATACTTCCTTTTTCATTTACCAAATATTTAGCACATAGACTTTGTTCAGAGATCATTAAATGCAATGTTTATTAATTATTAATGTAAATAATTATATAATGGCTAACTATTTATTAAACCTGCAGTTCTTCTAAACTGATGTAACTATTATTTTGCGGGGGTACATTAACGGGTTTTTAGTCTTTAGATTATAGCGTCGGTATGGCATAAGCAAATTTAACGCTAGTCTATCATTCTCCTACGCTCTAATCACAATCACTTTAGATGAAAATTCCTTAAACTACCGATATCATGAATTGGTATTAGCTTTCTATTAGTAAATCCTATTAAAAAAATAATAAATATGCAAAATAACCTAATATTTAAATTTCGTTGATTTTCATGTCTTAACATCTACGTAAACTTGATGGTCAGCTTTAATTTAGCTTTTTCACCACTATTTTAGTAAGTCGGGGTAGCTCATTTTGTAATCTTTTTTTGAGACTAATATAAGAAATAGTCTCTCTTGAAATTTTCATCTATGACTTGGGCCATAATACTAATAGTCGCCATCGCTTATTTTTTCTAAATGATTTATAATTATATCATTAAGTGTAAATTTCTTCTTCAAATTCATGAAAAAGGAATTTTTTGATTAAGATTAGTTGTTACTTATCATTTAATATCTAGTCATTTCTTTATTCAACTTACAACTTGGGTTAGCTCTTATAATATCAATCGAACTCCACCCAACTCGTCCACTCTATAACTGAATTTTTCGCCTGGACTGCTGATAAACATAAAATTTTTGGGAATATTCCATTTTTTACTTAAATCATCAACGAGTTCAGGGGTAAACTTTCCTACCAGAATAATATACTCCATATCCACATCAGGATAAGCTCTGTCCAGGGTATCGAAATCTGCCAGAAATTTCGGATCCGGTTGTTGGTGCTTATCCAAAACGCTAACTATTTTAATTTTATTGGTGACTTCATTTTCGTGCAAATACATCATTACCTTGTTAAGGGTCGCTATATCATCTCCCTTGGAAAAGAATATAAAATTTTGCTGATATAAACGGGTAAGGCTTCGGTTTAAAGTCCTTTGCCTTGTAAGGGTATATTTTTTATAACTTTTTGATACAGACTGGAGTGCATTAATAATAAAATGCATAATGTCCTTTCTCATCAGCATGGCCAGGATGATCAGTACAGAAGGAACGAAATACTGAAGAAACGTAACAAGATACTGCGGTTTAGTTTTGACAGTTCCATAGAGAGCAATAATGATGGCAAGAAGTGCGATTATTACAGTGCCGGGACTGGCGTAATCAGGCCTGGGAAGACGAGACCGCCGTAATTTTAAAAGAATATTACCAACGGCAAAAGATGCCATAACAGTCAAGAAGGATAAGGCATATACTGCCGCCAATGGAGCCAGTTGCCCTCTTGTAACCAAAAGCACTGAACAGCATAAAAGAAAGAATAGAATAAGAATCCTGTAAGTACTTCCCCTTTTGTTTTCTTTCAGGAAGTAATTAGGAAGAATTCTATCGAGGGTCATTCTCTTGATAAGACCGTTCACTCCTACAAAAGAAGTTAGAACCGCTCCGCTGAGTACCGAAACGGCATTGATGGAAATAAGGGTTGCCAGCCATTTACCCCCAGTCAATGTTCCAACATAACTTAAAAATGAGTTTTGATGTGCCTCTACTGATGATATTGGAATGATACAGATCACTAAAAATGCAATTACAGGGTTGAGAATTGAAACCGCAATCCACATATTTCGTAGGGTTTTTGGGAAAATTCCTCTTTTCTGCTCCTCGACGAAATTGGAAGAACTCTCAAAGCCTGAAATACCTAACATAGCAGCAGAAAAGCCAAAAAAGATCGCCGTCAAAATACTGCCACTTTTTACCGGCAAATGAAAATTATCTAGAAGAATATCTATACCATTACTAAAGACAAAGTAAATACAGGATCCTATTAAAAGAAGCATGGTCGCCAGATGGAAAATAAATATAATAAGGGCTACTATCGCACTTTCGGATATACCTTGGATCGTAAGACCCAGAAAAAACAAAAGCAGGAGAAAGGTAGCGATATTAACATTAAAATAAGGAAATATGTGATGCAGGTAATGCATGGCTTCGCTTGAAGAAATAACCGCAGTTGCCATGTACGAGAGTATCGTTAAGCATGCAGCTATTGAAGCATTGCTTTTAGTGGTCGTGTTTAGCAGAACATTATAAGCACCCCCATTTAGCGGAAGGGCGCCAACCACTTCCCCATAAATCTTTCGAAATAAATACAGGACTGCAGCAACAAGAAGCAGTGCGATCCATGCATATTGACCGGCTGCTACAATGGCCAGGGCGGAAACATACAGGCACGAAGATGTTATATCATTTCCACAAATTGCTGTAGCAGACCATTCACCTAGTTTTTTTGTAGACATATTCTTTGTAGTTTAATTAACAGGCTTTAATATTATAAAAATTATTTTTTGAAATTGAAAAATTTCAAAAAATAATTAATAACTATAATTAACCCGGAGATTGCTATAATTCTCTTATTGCATATAGAATCCATAAATTTGTGCTACAAATAATATGCTATGGATCATAAAGACACCCTAAAACCTATCGATAAAATTGTAAAGCCTGTCCAGCGGTTTATTCAGCAGGAAAAATCAGGCGGGCTGCTATTGGGAATCAGTGTCATGGTTGCCCTGTTGCTGGCAAATACACCACTATCACATACGTATCACGAAATCCTTGAGCAGTCATTCGGCTTCCAGTGGAACGGCAACACCTACTTCGAGTACAACATCCACCATTGGATTAACGACGGTTTGATGTCTATCTTTTTTTTCGTGGTCGGACTTGAGCTAAAGAGGGAAATTATAGGCGGTGAGTTGTCCAACCCAAAGAAAGCTTTACTCCCAATTATTGCAGCAGTAGGAGGAATGCTGATACCTGCCCTTATTTACCTTTTGTTCAACCCTTCGGGTGAACCGCATAAAGGCTGGGGTATCCCTATGGCAACCGATATCGCCTTTGCGCTGGGTGTCTTATATCTTCTGGGGAGCCGGATTCCGCTGGCACTGAAAGTATTTCTTACCGCCCTGGCCATTGTAGATGATCTGGGAGCCGTATTGGTGATCGCATTCTTCTATACTGACGACATCAATATGATGTACCTGATGGTTGGACTGATCATTCTCGCTGTCATGTATCTGGGCAACAGGCTCGGGGTGCGGTCTATTCTTTTTTATGCATTGCTTGGAATCTGCGGCGTATGGACGACTTTCCTGCTTTCAGGAGTTCATGCCACTATTGCGGCGGTGCTGGCTGCTTTTACTATCCCTGCCGATGTGAAGATAAAAGAAAATGTATTTATTTCTAAGATACAGCTTTACCTGGAACGCTTCAAGAATATTGATCCTACCGAAAATACACCAACTTTAACCAACGAGCAGCTGCATGTCCTGGAGCAGATTAATGAAGCGACGCTGGCTGCAACACCGCCTTTACAAAGGCTCGAACATGCCATACATCCGGCCGTATCGTTTTTAGTTATTCCTATTTTTGCTATTGCCAATGCAGGAGTGTCACTGGATATCGACTTCGAAAGTCTTTTTAATAATAATATTGCACTGGGCACCGCATTCGGGCTTATCGGCGGTAAAGTATTGGGCGTCGTAGGCTTCAGCTATGCTTTCATCAGGCTGAAGATTGCCCATGCACCGGAAGGAATGACTTTCAGAAACCTGCTAGGGCTGGGGTTTCTGGCCTCTATCGGTTTTACCATGTCTTTGTTTGTCACATCCCTTGCCTTCACGCATGAAGAATACCAGACCCAGGCCAAGATCGGTATTTTTGCAGCTTCGCTGATCGGTGGGATTATGGGCTATATTATTCTTAATAAAAATGCGAAACAGACCGATCAATGATAAACAGTATTTTTAATTTCATCAATCTTCATAATGGAGAAGAAAAAAAGGATAAGGTCCTGGAGAATGTGATCTCAAACATTTCGTTTCGCGGTTCCAACCTATGGATCCTGGCCTGTGCCATTATCATTGCATCCATTGGCCTTAACGTAAACTCTACCGCTGTAATTATCGGCGCTATGCTTATCTCTCCATTAATGGGGCCGATCGTAGGTGCAGGTTTTGCCTTAGGAACCTACAATTTCAGGCTCCTTAAAAAATCGATCAAAAGTCTTCTGATTGCCACGTTTGTAAGTCTTGCCGTATCAGCTCTCTACTTCTACCTAAGTCCCTTCAAAGATGTGCAATCGGAGCTTTTGTCCAGAACGGCTCCAAATATCTATGATGTGATGATTGCCTTTTTTGGAGGCCTGGTTGGAGTCATTGCTATTACCAGGGTGGAGAAAGGGAATCCGATTCCCGGAGTGGCTATCGCTACGGCCCTGATGCCCCCTCTGTGTACGGCAGGTTTCGGATTGGCGACTTTTAATTTTTCATTTTTTTTTGGTGCATTTTACCTCTATACTATCAATTGTTTTTTTATTTGTATCGCGACTTTTTTTGTTGTGAAATTTCTGAAGTATCCTTCCTCGATTATTGATAACAAATACGAAAAGCGGATACGATACGGGATTTCAATCCTTATTCTGGTCATGATCATTCCGAGTTTTTATCTGGCCTATAATCTTTATAATGAGAAGAAATTCACTAAGACTGCTGAACAGTTTATCCAGAAGGAGTTCGAAAATAAGGGCTATACCATCATCTATAAGAAAATAGCGTACAATGCCAGCCCGAAAACCATTGATATAGCCTTCTTAAATAAAACTTTCAATAAGGAGCAGATGGCTTCGTATAATAAAATGCTAACGGATAATGGATTGTCTAACACTAAACTGAACATTCGTCAGGACGATACCGATATCAAATCCCAGATCTTAAGCGAAATCAATAAGTTCGATACCAATATTTCAGAAAAGGATGTAACCATTTCAAACCTGCGCCGGCAACTCGATACCTACAGGATTTCCGATTCATCATTCCTGAAAGAAATAAAAATTCTTTATCCCGAAATGCGTAATATATCTTATGGCAAAATAGAACAGTATCCCGAAACAGACAGTGCCAGACTGCAGTTCACCCTTATGTATTCCGGGAATAGTGACGCTACCAGGCTTAAAAACTGGCTTCATGAACGGCTTAAGGAAAAAAACATTACCTTGGTAAATATTGCGGATAATACTGCAAAACCATCCAATACCCGAACCGATAAAAAGAAATAAAGATTTTTAGAATATTTTGGAAAAATCAGTTCTATAGTATATCAAAAACAGGCTACATTTTTGTGAAGCCTGTTTTGTGTTTAAGAACGAAAAGCCCGATGTTACATTTTTAGCAATAGCTAGTAAAGGATCCCGATTCAGACAGCTGGCGTTGAATCATTTACCTGAACCTGTGATTGGAATCGCTACTGATAAACAGGGTGTTTTTTTCTTCTGATATGATTTCGATGAATCGCTCATAATGCTTCAGAACATCTGAAATCAGCTCATTCTTAGTAAAAAGTTTTACGTCATATCCTTCCCTGGTGTCTCCGAAATAAGACTTTGGAAAATAAATGATATTTTCTTCCGATCCGGGAAGATTTTCTTCATTCAGAAGGTAGTCTGAAAGAATCTTGCTTTCACTTTTTACCCCGTAAATAAAATTATTGATCACATCATACCTGATCTCAATTTCTATTTTTTGCGGACTTTCATTTGAATTGATCTTAGCTTCGATACCGTTGACCGCAAACTCATTTACTAGTTCCTCAAATGCCTGTTTTACGGTTGTCTCAATGTACTTTTCAGTAGAAGCTTGATCATTAAATGAAGCCATCTGTCTCAGCCTTTCCTTCCAGTGTTCTCCTGACCATGGAACAGTGGCAGATGAGAAGTCTTTTTCATAGTAATTTTTGTCAATCATGAGAGCTTTGGTAAGGCTGACAATAAACAAGAGCATAATGACCGAGAATGGCAGTGCCGTAATCAAAGTCATGCTTTGCAATGCAGCAAGCCCCCCGGCATTGAGCAGCATCAATGCAAGAACCGCCAGAAGAACTCCCCAGCCTATGGTCTGCCATCGAGGAGACACCCTGGAGTTTTTGGTAGCAATACTGTTCATAACGAAAATACCGCTGTCTGCTGATGTGACAAAGAAAATGATAATGATGCCAATCACAAGGAAGCTGACTAGTTTTGTAAAAGGAAGATATTCAAGGAACTGAAACATTAACCCATCAGGATCTTTGGCCATAGAGCTAAGAAACCCATCTGCCACATTGATATCCAACCATATAGCACTATTCCCGAACACGGACATCCAGATAAAATTAAACAGCGTCGGTAAAATCAGTACCGCTGCAACAAATTCCCGTATAGTCCTGCCCTTTGATATCCTTGCAATGAACAGTCCTACATAAGGAGACCATGAGATCCACCAAGCCCAGTACAGGATGGTCCAGTCATAAAACCAGGTCTGGGTATTTTCCTCATAAACGTGCGTATTGAATGTAAGGCTGAAAAAGCTGTTAATGTAGGTCCCTATGCCTTCGGTAAAGCTTCCTATTAGGTAGACAGTAGGTCCGAGAACCAAAACAAAAAGCAGCAGGACAATAACTGCAATAATATTAATGTTGCTCAGGATTTTTACACCTTTATCCAGCCCCGACACGGCCGAAAATATAGCGAGCGAAACTAGAATACCAACGATAAGTACCTGATAAATAAAGCTGGTTTCCGGCAGAATATTAAGGGTAACAAGCCCGGAATTGATCTGAACAACACCGAATCCAAGTGTTGTGGTAATCCCGAAGAAAGTACTGCACAAGGCAAAAATGTCAATCACGTTTCCCCATTTCCCTTTAATCTTGTCTTTCAGCAACGGGTAAAAACAGCTTCTCAGAGACAATGGCAGCCGGTAGCGGTAGGAAAAATAGGCCAGTGCTAGACCTACTACCCCATAAATTGCCCATGCATGGATTCCCCAATGGAAGAAAGTATACAACTGTGCATTCTGAGCGCGTTGCACAGGAGATTTATAGGCAAATATTTCATTTGAGTAATGCTGCATCGGCTCAGCTACGCTGAAGTACATCAGTCCTATGCCCATTCCTGCTGCAAAAAGCATGGAAAGCCATGAGAAAAATGAGTATTCAGGTTTACTGTCATTTCTGCCCAGCCGGATATTACCGTAACTGCTTATCATAATATACACCAGGAATATAACGAAAATGGTTACGGCCCAGATGTACACCCAGTTGAGATTAACAAAGATAAAGCTCTTAACAACCGTTAAGAGGCCATTGGTAAGCTTTGGAAATATTGCCGATATCATGCATATGCCTATAATGAAGATCAGGCTGGGAATAGTAATCCCTTTTTTAAGAGTGGTTCTGATTTTTGTGTTTTGTGGGATGTTCATTTCATAAAGTTACTTAAAAACAATAAAAATGCTGTAAAAGTGTACCATTATTTATCATGAAAATTGACCGGTAAAATCATTGTACAAATCAGCAGATCTAAAATTATTGAAATGGGTATAAGCATTAATAATGCCGAACATTTGCTATCGTGCAGATGCAAGGCTTTTTAATTTAACTCTGGCCGGCTTCCGGACCGACTTCTGGCGGGATATTTGCCATAGCAGGGAAAGTGCCCGTATGGTAGCCTGTATCTGTAATATCATACAATATGCATTGAAGAGAAAAAAATGATACATGTATGGATCAATATTTACTTAGTATAACGATAATAGGTGCAGCAACAACTCTTATGGCCTGGATGCCGGGGTTCTCAAAAAAAACAGGAATATCTTATTCTTTATTGTACGTTATTGCAGGCGTCCTGCTCTATAGAGCTGTTCCGGAATACCTTCCGGATCCTCTTCCTGATGACAACGAAAATCTGACTCTTCATCTTACTGAATTGATTGTCATTATTTCTTTAATGGGGACGGGAATCAAAATAGACCGTGCCTTTTCTTTTAAATCATGGTCAGCTCCGTTGAAGCTGATCGGTATTACCATGTTGTTCTGTATTGCTGCTGCAGCTGTTATGGGTTATTACTTTTTGGGGCTGGGTATAGCTTCGGCCACATTACTCGGTGCAGCACTGGCTCCCACAGATCCGGTACTGGCTTCGGATGTTCAGGTAGGACCTCCTAACAATAAAGAAATGTCGGAAGTCAAATTCACACTTACCTCTGAGGCAGGCCTGAATGATGGAGTCTCCTTCCCTTTTACCTGGTTTGCCATCTCTATCGGTTTGCTGTTGGCGGGTACTGAGGTCAGTTTTGTGGAATGGTTTGCGTTTGATGTCCTGTACAGAATAGCAGCAGGAGTTGTAATAGGGTTTTTATGTGGTAAGGCTATAGGATTTATATTGTTTAGGCTATCGGAACAATCAGGTGTAGTATCAACCAGGGACGGTTTCCTTGCCATTGCTGTAACCCTGCTGGTCTACGGGCTTACGGAATTTGCCTGCGGTTACGGGTTTATATCCGTGTTTATCTGCAGCATTACCTTGCGGCATTACGAAAAAGACCATCGTTACCACCAGGAACTACACTCCTTTACAGACCAGATTGAAAGATTGCTGCTGAGCTTACTGATGATATTGTTCGGAGGTGCGATAGCATCAGGTATTTTAAAGCCGATAACCTTACCGATGTTTCTGTTTTCAACGGTGTTCCTATTGCTGATCCGGCCGCTGTCGGGACGGCTGGCATTATCAAAATCAAACATGAGCCCCAAGGAAAAATGGGCAGTCGGTTTTTTCGGAATCAAAGGGTTAGGATCGATTTTTTATCTTTCTTTTGCTTTCAGCAAATTCAATTTCGAGTATAAGGATGAGCTCTGGGCTATCGTCTCCTTAACCATACTATTGTCCATCATCATACATGGCTTATCCGCAACAACGGTGATGAAAAAGTTCAAAAAAACCGATCAGATGCAGTAGAGGACGATATCCTGCTGCAAATTCTGTTCAACAATTTGTTCTAAAAATAATTCTGTCTGTTTCAAGTACCCTTATGACTGCCTGAAAACAGCATCTTTTAAATTCTTAAGCCGGGAAATAATATCATTGAACATGTCATTTTTCCCCATAGAAATATGACCTGCTATTCGATACCATACCTTTCGACTCCGGTTTTTTCCGGACTGGCTGTCAGCAGACTGAAGATAATCATTATCATCAAATCATACGCAGCTGATCTTTGCTGATTCACGGACTGCTCCGAAGTTACTTATCCCCTACAGCACTGGTTCGCCTGGAAGAAAGCACCGCGCGATATTCAGCGCAGTAGGGAAATTCTTCCATGTCTCGCTGGTAAATCGTTTTGTGAGACTTAATCTTAGTTTTACTATCTGCGGCTATTTTTCCGAGATCATCTAATTAGTTTCATATTTTTCCACCTCTGTCAGTATAAAACTTTTAATGTCTCTTATAATAGTATGATTTAGTTGTCTACCACAGCTACATCTAAAATCAGTAAATGCATAGGTAGTCATTCTCATGGGTTGTTCTTGACAATTTTCACAATATGGCTTAAAGTCTTCGAAAAAATAATCATCATCTTTAACGCTTAACTTAAACTTAACATGATAATTTTCACTATCCGCAGTTTTTACTTTAAACAGAGGTGGATAGCTTTTTATAGCATTTAATTTTCTTCTTTCTTGTTTACTTCGTGAAATGAATAATATAGAATATAACTTTGCGAAGAAATAAATTACAGTTCCATATAATATAATTTGCCACAAATATAATTGTGAGTTAAAAAAGTTTATGAATTTACTAGAACTATTACCTAAGTAATGCGTAATAACTTTGAAGTCTAAAGCTTCTCTAAAGTAAACAGTTAAAAAACCTATAAAAACAGGAAATACAAATTTACTCAGCCAGTTTTCTTTTATATCTTTCATGGATTATTATTTTAATAACCACAAAACTAACAACTATTTTAAGTATTTCCTATTGCTATCTACAAACTCTGGTAGAGACTTTCGCCAGTCAAGTATTTCATTGTTTTTTAAGGTTACCATTATTTTTAGGTAATAAATTAAATTGTCCTTCTTTCATATTTAATACCTTCTGCTCCAATGCTAAATGCTTTGGTAGGGCTCAATTCTATTCTTTCAATCAATTTATCTCTTTTTTTAAAAGAGGCCTTGGTTCCTATTACTTTTCCCTCTTCAGTTATTAAATAGCTAAAATCCCAATTGTTCTTGCTATTCAACACAAAATGAATCTCACTAATATTTAATTTACTTTGTAGACTCGTAATTTTCTTATAAACTTTTAATAAATTACTAGGTCTAAGACCTTTTTCTACTCTATTTATATCATCAGATTTGATATGAAGTTCTATGTAGGGTGTGCCAGGTATTTCAAAAATAGTATGAAGTACTTTATTTTTAGGTATAATATTTTTTCTTAGTACTCCAACAGAATCTACAACCTTACTAATAAAACTATTATATTTTGATTTAGAACTTTTGTACAGATCATCAGCAAGATCTTCTGCAAATTTTTCTCCTATTTTTGATAGTAATGGCTTCAGAAGTGTAAAAAGAGATGCTAATGTTAAAACAATTTGAGGATCAGGTATAAGACTTTTTCGTATACTCTGTTCTAATATAACATTTTCTTCATTAATTTCTTTCAATTTTTGCTCCGTTTCTTGTAATGCGTTAATGTTTGAAAAATTATTTTTGTCAACAGAGATTTGAAATGAAGAACTATGTTTTTTTTTCATAAATGATATAATCTGTCCTCCATCTTCTAATAATAATTTTGAGTCCCATGATACTTGAGACCTATTTTGAAAAACTATTGGTTCCATCATTAAATGATGAACTTTGTTAATTTCGTTAATTTCCCCGTTATCAAAATAGCCAATCGGAGGTATATCTCTTCTATGGTTTACTAAATAGCGCATCTTTTTAACACCATTAAGCTGAATAAGACTTTGTTGTAATGTTTCAATGGGAGTAAAATCACCATGCAAATCGACGGTAGCTGAACTTATAATAACTTTTTTAGACATACAACTTTTTTATATTTTGAATAACTTTTTTAAATTAAATTTTTTTTGACCTTTCTAAACACAAAGTCTTATCAAATGGCTTCGCCAATTCATAATCAGCAACCAAATTGAAATTCTGATCATTACTTTTACCGTCATATAACCTTAAATGATCTGCGATTTCTCTCCCAAATAAATGGTAGGCCTTTTTAGCATAAGTTTGAATATCATCCATTCTAAATACATTCTTTTTGCTCATTTTGTTTCTAAACATTTCGTTTCCATAGTTTTGTGAGATTTTTATATTAAAATTCAATAGCCTAATAAGACTTTGTATTTTGCAGTTATTTAAGTCTAGTCTTATGACAGTTTCTCTTGTATAATTTGTGAAAAAAATTCGCTGTCAATATTTAATTCGTCTTCACCATTGCTAAATAGTAAAGAGATTTTCATTTTAAACTTTTGAAAATAATCATAAACTTCATTAATATCTACTACAAGTGCAAATCTAAATGTTGACATTTCTTCTCCAGGATAAATTGGTAATGCTCCTTTAGTTGATAATCGACTATGTCCATTTGTAATAGTAGTATAAGCTGTAGAACCTTTATCTTCTGGTTCAATCTTAATTGATCGATAGTCAAAAAAATCTACATTAATTTTATAAATTTCTTCAATCGTATTTCCAGAGTTTGATATGTCAATAGAGAAATACATTTTAAGCTCTCCATTGTCTTGCGTTAAATTCACAACTTTAAAACTTGCTATACATAAATCTGAGTTTTGTCGTTGAAAATATGAATCACGGATTTCATATTCTTCCATCATTACCGATTCAAAGTTATATCTCTTGTAGAATCTTTTATCTTTTGCAATATGTGGTTTATCAAAACTCTTTGGAATTTTTACAATATAAACTGTCTCTTCAATATTTCCATTATTTCTGATCGGAATTATTTTTAGATCTTTGATTTTCCTTTGAATAGTAGAATTGATTACTTGTTCTAACCATTCTTTTGTATAGATATTACCGTCAACATAACTTACTATAGATGCTTTATGATTTATTTCTTTCAAACCATAAATAATAATCCCACCATCTGAATTTGCAAATGCTGAAACATCTTTAGATAATTCTTTCTTTTTACCATCACTTTTGTCTATTGATTGAGCATCCTTAAAATCTAAGTGTATATTTTCTTCAACTTCGTTAAAAATCAAACCTTGAATATCTTCAATAGTATAGTTTTCTTTTTCGTAAAAATCCATAATAAGTTACTTATGCTTTATCGCGTTTTTGTCAAATTATTAGTGGTTGTGCGTATCGTTTTTTGAGACTAATTACTACTCAAATTTTTCAATATTGTCAGACTTTGAAACAGTTTTAGCTTCTCCTTTTACCATCGTTTCAGAAATATAAATTAATTGCCCTTTTTTATGAGTATAATAATCGGAATTTAGTAATCTAAAATATCCTTTTCTGAAGTGTGGTATTTTAGAAATTTGGTAGTTCCTTTCATCATTAATTTTATCAGACATTTTAAAAACTACATTATTATCTGATCTATCTTCACCTCTCGGAAATGAAATTTTAGGAACACCATCTACTACACATTCAGGAAAACATTTCATATATGCAATTGTGTTGATAGCCAGCCGGAACATTTTTGACAATGTAACTGATTGTAAATCTTGCTTATTATTTAAATCCTTGTAAAATATGTCTGACATAACACCATTACTTTTGCCATGCGAGAAATATAATTCTAAAGTATTATTTTCAAATAAAGTCAGGGCAAAAGCATAACCGTTTCTTTCATTAGGAATATGTAGTCCAAAAGAATAATAAACGCAATTTGTATCTCCTTTTATTTTAGTGTAAGTAATTTGTTTCTTTTCGCCATTATCATAAAGATATTTTCTTATTCCGTCTATATCCGATAAATTGGTGTTCTCAAGAAATTCCTGTAAATATTTTTCTAAAAAGAAAATATGCAGTAAGTCTGCTTTAGAATCTTGTAACCATAATTCTAATCCAGTTATTAATAAATCTCTTTTTTCAAAGCTTTCATCTGGTAAAAGAGGAGAGTGTAGGATATTGTATCTCAATAATGAGAAAATAATATCATCCGAAAATTCAGGAGTAAGTTTTTTTTGATTTTTATAGAGTTCATCCCAATAAAATCTCAGTGGAGAACTGTAGCCTATTTTTTTTCCTTTATCCATTTTGTGTTGAATTATCATTTTGTGAGATTTAGTTTATCTGTTGTTAACATCTTGTGACTTGACGATGTTTGCGGAAAATAAAACTGCGTACTTCTGGCTGGACGAGACGAAGTTATGAAAATAAAAACGAAATGCTAGCACAAAAGTAGCAATTACGCAAACCGCTGTTGGTAGGGGCTTAACTATTCATGCTGAATATAAAATCGTTCTAATAAATCCATGACTAAATCAGATGGATCTTCATTACGGTCTTTAATTAATAACATCTCTTTCAACTGTTCTTTAGTAATAAATAGGATAACTTTTTGATCTTGGTTGAAAACTGTATTTCTCTGTCGATGAGCGCTTTCATTTGGAATTTTGCTGCAAATCATTATTGAAAGTCTTCCCATTGCCGCTGTCATATAGTTACGGGTTTGATTTACTTCTTCATGCCCGATTTCGGTGTTGTTGTAGTTTTTGAATTCAAAAAGAATCATTCTTGCATCTAATTCAAGATATAGATGATGCCAGTTTTTCGAATTTTGAGCAGTGCTTGAAGTGATATTACGATTAGGAATAATCGCATCGCGTCTGTTTACACCAGAAAAAGTTCTCCCTTGTCTTGTAGCTGCGTTCAAAGGCGGAACGAACAAGAAATTTAGAATTTCTGTACATAGATCTTCAAATTGTGACCAACCAGCGCGACCCATTGGACACGCATCTAATCTTTGGATGAAATCATTTACTTCATTCATCCCAAAAAGTATTTGTTAAGCAACTTTTTTCTATTTGCGACTGCCTTTTTTAGTTTAGCACCGTCTAAAACTTTGATTTCAATGTTTTGACTTCGTTGGACGTCATCAATAAATTCTTCCGCAACGGATGTTAAAACACTATTTGTAATCAAAAGAATTTTGGCGTCAACTTTATTTATGTAGTTATATGAACTGATGATTTGATGTAAAGAATTTACGCTAAATCTTTCGTGGCGATAGAATTTAGTCTCAATAATCCAAGTTTCCTTATTTGGAAATCCAAAGACATCTTTGCCATAAGATTCAGCAATGAAATCAATTGCTAAATCGTTAATTCTAGGCTGTTCTTGAATATTTTTAAAACCATACTCTTTTAATAAATCTAAAGTGAATTCTTCAAAGTCTCGGGTGCTGAAATGTTCAAACGAAATTTCTGGAATAATTTTAAGCTTTCTAACTATGCTTTGAATTCCTTTGTTGAAATCATAAGTTAGGTTTACAATTTCATATTCCAAAAAGTCACTTGGAATCTGGCATTTTTCGACGAGCACTGGTATGATATTAATTTTTCGTTTACGGGCTTCTTCAAAGAAGTACTTTGGAAACTCATAAGTGGAATAGTTCGACGAAAAAAGTGATTGTGATAAGAGGATAATCACGGTTTCACTTGACTCATACATATAACGTATTTGATTAAATATGTTTTCGCTATTGTCAATGTCCTTGTAGTCAAAGATCACGTCAATATTTTCCTGTTGTAATATTGTCGATATTTCGTGAGCGATACTACTGTCGCGCTTGCTATAGGAAATAAAAACTCTATTTCTATTATTTCTCATGTATAGGATGATGTTTCTTTAAATGTCTTCCAACTTCCAAATTTATCCCTTACGTCAATCTGACTTGTAAAACTTTCGTAAAGCCATTTATACTACTAATATAAAATTTATTTTGATCGTTTTTTGAGATTTAAATTAATGTAAAACACGAATAACTATTATAAATCTTTGATAAGAAAAAAATCCTTATCAATTTTATAATTTTTGTACAAATTAACAACATCATTTCTAATTTTTTTGACGATCACATCAATGTTAGGACTTAAATCTCCAAGAGGAATTAAACTTTCATCAATAGCATCTAACAATTTTTGTTCATCATTATTGTTTGCTTCTAATTCTAGTAAATAATCAATTATATATTGTGATGTTATCATTACAAAATTATTTGCTAAGCCAAGATTTATAATCATTTGGTAAGCATCATAATTGGAAAATTTTTTGAAAAATTCTGTGTAAAATTCTTCAAACATTATAAGAATATCAAGATTTTTAACATTTTGAAAGCTCCCAAATATTAAAGAAAATGGTGCTCTCTCTAAATGATTTATGAATCTTATTATACTATTGCCTTTACAAATGGCTAGATAAACCGAAAGGTTATTTGAATACAATATATTTAATGATCTCAGATATGGAAGTATAATAGACCAATCTACCTGCTGCCCTTCTTTTAAAACAACTCCATTTTCATTTCCATGAATTTCAAAATGTAAAAAATAGAATTTATCTTCATTTACTGCAGTATGAACTATTTTTTCTAAAACATCTAAAAATTGATAAGTATTACTAACTTCATGATATTCATTCTCTAAAAATTTAACTTCCAAACTGAGATAATAGAGTGTTGTTTCATGTATTTCTCTTCCTGTCTTCCTTTCATTATCACCCAAAGACTCTATAATAGCAACACCAATTTTTGAAAATCTTCTCATACATAATTTACTTAATTATAAATTTTTAATAACTCTAAACTTAGCAATCGTACATAGTAGCTGATAATAACCAGATATTATTTGATGCCAAATATGATAAATAATTTTTCCCAAAATCCTTTCTTTTTAGACACGCTACCTTCTTCAGTATTACTTGTATTATGAATATTCAGTCTCGGATTATCATTTATGAAATTAGCAGCGACACTTTGTATACGATTTTCGTCAATGCTTGACGGCTGAGCTTCCTGATCGTGAGCCATACCTCTGGGCACAACAATTCTACCATTAGAAAGCTTAACAGTATAATCTAACCTATCATTTATAAAATGTTGTTTATAGTTTCCTATTTCGGGATTATATTTTTTTGCACGTTTGATGATATTGATTACACCGTTCTGATTTTCTGTAGTTATTGTCATATAATATAATTTTCTTTAATAATTTTTTATCGTTTTTTGAGACGAATTTAAATAACCACACTATTTTCCATAGCAATTATTACTGATGGTGAAAAAACATGTACATTTTTTTCTTTCCATATTATAATGTCTTGAATAAAAACATAACCTTCTTCTGTTGAATAGTTTATATGTAAAATATAGTATTCGATTTCCTTACCTTTCCCGTCTAAAATTATATAGAACTTCTGTTTACCATTTTCGTCATTTATTGATGAAGACATAATATTTATATCAGGAAAATTGTTATTCTTCTGTTCAAAATTAATAATTGAAACATTTGAATTTGAATTAATAAAATCAAGTTTTATTCTATTTTCTTTATAATCTAATTTAATATTAATATGTGGCTTTTTAGAGGCTTTGTATCTTTTTTCAGCCTCTATTTGCATATCAGTTAATTTAGTTGCGATTGTTTTCAGACTTTTGATTTCAGATTCTCTATCTTTATCTTTTATCATTAGTTTATACAATGTCCATATAACTAATGGGACACCAATTGCAGAACTTAATGCGGAAACAACATCTGTCCATTTAGGTGATTCTTTGATAATTTCTTGTAAGTCCATCATTTTTGAGATTTAATGTTTAATAATTTCGAAATTACCATTTTATAGTATAGGGTGTTTTATAACTTCTAAAGTATGCTCGGTAACTTTCAGGATTTCTATTTTGAAGCGTATATCTCGGATAACTTTACCATTCTCCATATATTTTTCTACCTGGTATATTCTGTCACTAAAATCTTTTTTTAGAATATTAAGAAATCTAAGTAATAATTCTTTTTTTTCATTATTTACAATATTTAAAGTAACAATATTTTTATCATACATAATTTTATTAAATCTATCATTGTTAAAAAACAATGTGGAAAGAATGATTTTACTTACAGACCCTTTAGAAATTTTTATATCTCTGGATTTTAATTGCTTTTTCTCAATCTTATTTTCTTCTTGTGAAATTATTTCTGTAGGATGTGTTATAGAAGTGAAAGATTCATTTCTCATTACAATTCTCCATTCCTGTTCGTAACTCCAAAATTTTTCCTTGTTAGCGACCGCATAAAAAAGAGGAATATTTGCATCAACATGATATCCACTATCGGTTTCGTTCTTTATAATGTTTTTTTCAAAATCAATTGTTTTTAATTTATAATTAATAGGATAAAAATAAGTTTGGTAAGCACTAAAGTCCTTAAATAAAAGCTGAGTATCAAACTCAATGCAATATCCTTTTTCATTAGTATAGTGTGCCCACAGTAAATCATTTTTATAGTTTTCACATAAACAGAAATATCCAATGAACTGCAGAAAAGGACCTGAAAGTTGTTTTAGTAGCGATAACCTATCAAATTCTTTATACTCTATTGGTCGTTTCATTTCAGACATATATGAATTTAGGAAACTATCGAAATCCCACAAAAGAAAATTACCATCTAAAAGATCATTCATTAAATATGAGTGACCAAAATGCACTGTTGAATTCTCGAAGGAATTGATTGAATAATGAGTTAAATCGTAATATTTATATAGAGTTTGGGGTATTTGTATACCATCATTTATTTTGATCTCTACTTTGGTGTTATTTGTCTCTATTGATATTTTGTCAAATTTTTTTTTCATGATATAGTTTTATTTTTTTTACAAAAAATGTTTTTATGATTTAATTATTTTGTAAAATGACTATTTATTAACTGTCATATTTTTGATTTCTTCATTTGTGTGATTATCCAGGATCTTAGTATATCTGTAAAATGTTGCTCTTGATATTCCTAGTGGTTCATAAATTTCTTCAGGAGTTTTACTTAAGTCTTTATATAAGGTTCGCATGGCTATTAATTTACGAATTGTTTCTTTAGTATATCCTTTCGGTCTTCCTCCTAACCTACCTCTTGCCCTGGCAGATTGTAAACCGGCATTGGTTCTCTCCCGGATCAGTTCACGCTCATATTCAGATAAAGATGCCATTATATTTAAAAAGAGTCTACCGTTCATGGTAGAAGTATCTACTCCATCGGTAATGCCTTTTATGATGATACCTTTGTCACTTAAATTTAAAACAAGATCAATAATATTTTTTAAGCTCCTTCCTAATCTGTCCAGTCTCCAAACATAAAGTTCATCACCTTTACGAAACTGTTCGATCATCTTATCGAGCTCAGGACGATTTTTGGTTGTCCCGGAAATTTTCTCCTGGTAAATTTTTTCACAGCCTGCTTTTTCAAGAGCTTCAATTTGTAAATCTAAATTTTGGTCTTTGGTTGAAACCCGTGCATATCCTATTTTCATAATTTGTTACATTAAACTCATACTTCGTAAATTTATGAAACTTTGTTTAGTGATACGACATTTTGAGAAAATATATTGAAAAAATATAGTCATCAAATCTGATCACTCTAAAAATCTCACAAAACCACCATTTTAATTAAAATTAAATGTATAAAAGATTAAATGTTTCTTTTCCCGGCTTGTGCAAGTGTCAGACTTGTGCATTTTTTCAGCAAAAAAATAGAGATACGGAAGACATTAAATAACCTTTTTTCTCCCTGTATCATTGAATAAGTACGAAAGGCCATAAAAGAGCGCAGTATCTGGGAACTTCTACTCTACTACATCAATTCCTATAAAGCAGATCACAGATTCCAAGCTACCTTTCCCCAAGAGAATAGTTACCCCATTACTACATCAAAGTATTGTAGATACACCTATCTGCTCCTATCCTACAGTGCCACCGGCTCCTGAATGATTCCATGCATCTCTTCCGGAAGATACAGTTGGTCCGGTTATTGATTTCCATGCTCCGATTTCAATGTATAAACCATTGAAATTAATTATTAACAATTAGTTAACAAATAACAACAAAAGCTATTGATATGTCAGATAATAGTGTTAGATTTGATATAAATGATATTTATAAATGTAATTTAATTTTTACTGACAGCATATAACACCTTTAAATTTATCACATCATGAAAAATCAAATCATTATCGCTGCATCATTTCTGGGAGCCATCGTTTTAGGAAATCACCAGGTTCTGGCACAAGGCCAGGCTACTACCTCCGTCAACATTAATTTAGCAGATGTTATTTCAATGGATATTGGATCTGTTGCTTCAGGAGGTACTGTAGATTTTAATTATGTGAATACAACCGACTATAATTCTTCAAAAAGTGTGACGGTACCGAATAGTTTAGTCATCATTTCATCCAAAAATTTCGATGTAAAAGTAAAATCTGAAGGCGCAAACTTTGTGAACGGCGCCAACGTCATTCCCGTAGATGTGTTACAGGTAAAAGCCATAGCGGGTGGAAGTTTAACAGGAACCCTGAATGAGGTCACCTTATCTGCAGCCGATCAGGTCCTGGTCAGCAACGCAAGTCCAGGAGCAAAGCAATCTTTAAATATTGCCTATTCCATTCCGGCAGAAAAAGCATCCAAGGTACTCCTGGGAAAACCTAAGGGAACGTACATGCAAAAAATAACGTATACTGCCACTGCATTATAAATAAATACCAATCTTATTATACGCCCTCAACACTTCTCAGTGTTGAGGGTTTTTCTTTTAAACCCAATGAATCATCCTGTAGTTATTTTACTACATCAACTTCCATGTTCCACTACAAAGAAACTTTTATGGCCGCCGTAGATTTGTATTGTTCAAAAGAGGACAATGAATCAAGAATAAAAAATAAAATAATACGATCATGACAAAACAAATCGCCATCGCAGCCTTAACGATCACAGCTTTCATCTTAGGAACCAACAATGCCCAGGCTCAGAATACAACTGCCACCACTACGGTAAACATCACCCTGAATGATGTCATCTCTATCGATGCGGGAAGTACGGCCATCGGGAATACGGTAGACTTCAACTATGCTACTGCAGCGGATTATAACTCTGATCAGACGATTACCAAAGCCAACTCTTTAAAAGTAACTTCAACGAAGAACTTTAATGTTAAGGTAAAGGCAGGAGGGGCAAGCTTCGTTAATGGAACCAACCTGATCCCTGTCAATGTCCTGACCATCAAAGCCGCTACCGCTTCCGGAACTATGGGCGGAACAAAAAGTGCTGTGGTTTTATCTGCAACGGATCAGACTTTAGTCTCCAACGCTCCGCTGGGAAGCGCCTTAACCCTGAACCTGGACTACACGATTCCTGCCGCGAAATCATCTTCTTCTGATATCTTAGGGAAACCGGCCGGAACATATACACAAACCGTAACGTATACTGCAACAGCTTTATAATAAAAAACACAGCAAATTTATATAAGCCCTCAACACTTTATAAATATTGAGGTCTTTCTATTGAAATCAAACGAATATTCTATCGTTATTTTACTACAGGAACGAGTTCAAAAGAGGGTAATTCAACAAGAATACAAATCAACTATTAAGATTATGACAAAACAAATCGCCATTGCAGCCTTAACTATCGGAGCTTTCATCTTAGGAACCAACAATGCCCAGGCACAAAATATGACTGCAACCACCACCGTAAATATTACCCTGAACGATGTCATCTCAATCGACGCGGGAAGTACGGCTATCGGGAATATCGTTGCCTTCAACTATGCCACTGCAGCGGATTATAACTCTGATCAAACGGTCACCAAAGCCAACTCTTTGAAAGTGACTTCAACCAAGAATTTTAATGTTAAAGTAAAGGCAGGAGGTGCAAGCTTCGTTAATGGGACCAACCTGATCCCTGTCAATGTCCTGACCATCAAGGCTGCTACAGCTGCCGGAACCATGGGCGGAACAAAAAGCGCTGTGGTTTTATCTGCAACGGATCAGACTTTAGTATCCAATGCTCCGCTGGGAAGCGCACTGACCCTGAACCTGGACTATACCATTCCAGCCACAAAGTCATCATCTTCTGATATCTTAGGTAAACCGGCCGGAACGTATACGCAAACCGTAACGTATACCGCAACAGCTTTATAATAAAACACGGTAATTATATATACAAGGCTGTCTCAAAAGTGAGTCAGCCTCTTTTTATGTATATCCAATGAATCGTCCTGTAGTTATTTAACTACATCAACTTCCATGTTCCACTACAGAGAAACTTTTACCGCCGCCGTAGATTTGCAGTATACAAAAGAGAATAATTAAATAAAAATAAAATTAAATATCATGAAAAAACAAATCGTAATCGCAGCCTTAACTTTTGGAGCCATCATCTTAGGAACGAATAATGCCCAGGCTCAGAATACTACTGCCACCACTACGGTAAACATTACCCTGAACGATGTCATCTCTATCGATGCGGGAAGTACGGCCATTGGGAATACAGTTGACTTCAACTATGCTACTGCAGCAGATTATAACTCTGATCAGACCATTACCAAAGCCAACTCTTTAAAGGTGACTTCAACGAAGAACTTTAATGTTAAGGTAAAGGCAGGAGGAGCAAGCTTCGTTAATGGAACCAACCTGATCCCTGTCAATGTTCTGACCATCAAAGCCGCTTCTGCTTCCGGAACGATGGGCGGGACAAAAAGCGCTGTGGTTTTATCTGCAACGGATCAGACTTTAGTATCCAACGCTCCGCTGGGAAGCGCGTTGACCCTGAACCTGGACTACACGATTCCGGCAGCAAAATCATCATCTTCCGATATCTTAGGGAAACCGGCCGGAACGTATACACAAACCGTAACCTATACCGCAACGGCTTTATAATATTTTTTTAGCCAATAAAGATTCTATTATTATGTTTTTCAGTAGTTTTGCAAATCTTTATTAAAAATTTACACCATGCGCACATTCATTCACCTTTTCATTCTCTTTATCCTTGCAGGATCTTCCCCAGTTCTGGCACAAAGCATCTCTATGTCGCCTACCCGCCTGTTCTTTACCGGTAACCCGGGAGAAAAAGTAACACAGACCGTTACGCTCCAAAACAGCTCGGATAAGGATTATGTTTTTAATCTGAACTATAAAGATTGGGCCAGAGAAGAAGACGGAAATAAGGTTTACCTTGATGCAGGCAGTTCGAAAACCTCCAATGCTTCCTGGATATCCACCTTAGAAAACACGGTAACAGTTCCTGCGAGAAGTACGAAGGAGATTGCAGTAACCATGCAGATTCCGGCCAACGCATCCCAATCTGCCGTTACGAACAGCATGCTGTTTTTCACCCAGCTTCCTCAGCAGGCAGATCAGGCACGTATTCAGAACGGTATTGGTATCATCACCTTATTTGAGGTGGGGCTCCACATATTTTACACTCCGACGGGGAACCGTGTAAAAAGCCTGGATATCACCAATATTGCAGAGGTAAGCAGTGGGAATACAGCAAACAGGAAAGTCGCGGTAAGCATCCATAATGACGGGAACACTATCAATGATGCCAGCGTTGCGTTTGAACTTACTGATACAGACAGTGGTAAGGAAATAAAATTACCTGCCATTTCCATCTCCATGCTTCCGGATACCCAGCAGACCGTTCAGTTTTCTTTACCGGAGAACATTTCAGGGAACTTCCTCGGGGTGGCGATTATCAAAATGGCAGAATCCAATGATGTACGCGTAGGCGAAAAAAACTTTAAATTTTAAAAAATTCAGTCTTGAAACCACAAAATGGCATATCGATATCAGTCCTGAGGAGAACAATCTTATGTTTTGCATTTGTTCTCCTGCACTCTTCCCTGGCCTTTGCGCAGGAAAAGAAGGATATCCGGATCCATTTTGAAAATGACAGTGTGGCTGTTGAGAAGGGATCTACTTTTACTAATTTCCTGGTTATTGAGAATACAGGTCAGCAAGGGGTTACCATCCAGAATATCATACCTGGCGAACAATATCCCGGATTGCTTTTCTATCCCCAAAACAGCTTTACGTTGGGAGCTGGTCAGTCTAAGAACCTTCCCGTGAAACTGATCGCCAATGTGGATTTCATGAAACTGAGATCCAATGAGGTCAGATTCCAGGTTTCGTACACTACCCCAACGGTCACCGGAAATGGAAGCGCCTCATTCTTCGTTAACAAAAAAGAGAATAAAAACATCACCATTTATACGGCCTCCTATGAAAATTTCATTAATCCTGCTGCCCCCGAATCCTCCATCCTACTGATGGTAGAAAACCAGGGTTACAGCAAACGGACCGTCAGGATTGATTTACAGTCCATTCCCGATGGTTTGGAAATGATGCCCAACCAACCGACCGTCTCTCTGGAAGGTTTGGAAAAACAAACAGTAGAGATCAAAATCAGGGTCAGGAAACAGAATACACTTTATCCGGAATTTAATATCAATGCAACTGCCACCGACCTGCTTGACAATACCATCGTGGGAAGCAACACGCTCTACTTAGTCATTCTATCCCACAACAGACAAATTGCACGGGGAAACGAGGCGATGAACGGAAGTAATTTTGCGGAAATGAGCTATAATGAAAACAGCTCAGGCTTTAATTTTCTTCAATTGAGGGGAAATACAGCATTCAGCGTGACCGAAAATTTGAAATCGCGCTTCAATATGGGTGCGGATTACTATCTTGACGGCCGTTATAATGTGTATGATACCTGGCTGGAACTGCAGAGAAAAAATACGGTATTACGCGTGGGCAATGTAAACAGTAACGATTACGACTACCCGGTTTTCGGGAGAGGCGGGAAAGTTGCCACTCAGCTGGGTAAGAATAATCAGATTGAAGTTCTTGCTCTGGAAAATAATTATAACCTCTACGGTACGTATTTCCAGCAAATAAAAGGATCTACCATGGCGGGGGCCAAATATGGCTTTGGGAATGGAAAAACTTTCAATGGGAAAGTATCCTACCTATTCGACCATGATCCGCGCTTCAACGTAGACACCCAGGTGGCCAACGCGGTATCATCATTTTTAATTAATGATAAGCATACCATCCGGGCGGAGATGGGACTGAGCCACGAAAAGGGGCTTTCCAACAAAGATGAAAACGAAGGCGCTTTAATGGGAGCCCATTACGAGGGAAAAATAGGAAAATGGGAAATACAGTCCGTTAATTCCTTCGCCACCAAAAGCTATGCAGGGATCAAACGGGGATCTTTGATCTCCAACCAGCGGATCAGCCGCCAGTTTTCGGATTCCCGGCGCGCTTTCATACAATACCAGAATTCGCAGGTAGACCCCGAGTTCCTGAGTTTCCAGAATGCACCCATCCAGGCTGGAAATACGGCTAACCTGCGGTATTATTTCAACAGTACGGAAGCTTTGGCGTCAGGGTACCAGTTTTCTGTAAAGAATTGGAATTTCCTGCTGTCTCCCAGGATTGAAAAGCAAAAAACAGCCAGTTTTTATACCTCGCATGAGCTTTTCTCATACCGGCTGGAGACCAACATCAGCACTACATTGGGCGCTCACACACTGAACCTGACGGCTGAATATTCTTATTCAAAAGCGGATAATAACCCGGACTGGTTCAACAGCCTGAAGACAACTTTATCTTACCGGTATAAATCCTTCTCCCTCAACGGGACGGCTCAATGGAACGCAACCAATGTCTTTGATTTAACTTCTTATTACAATACAGACCGTAATTTCGCCAACTACAATGTATACGCTTCGTATAATTTCCAGATGATGAATCATAATCTGACCGGAGCTTTTTCAGCTGGAGCTTCCTATTCGGAACTTTACAAAAACCTGAACAGCAACGTGAGCGGGAACCTGGAATATAAGATTTCGCCATCCTGGTCCACCACAGGGTATGTTAATTTTTCCGGGTACAAATCGACGGCTGAGTTTGCAAGCAGCGGCGGTTATTACCAGTTCAGAGTAGGGATTAAAAAATATTTTACTACCGCTACTGCCTTTGGAAATCATAAAGTGACGCTCCAGTTGTTTGAAGATAAAAATTCCAATGGACTCCTGGATGCCGGCGAACCGGTCCTTGCCAATGAAATAGTGAAACTGGACAATTTTGTTGCCTTAACCGACAAGAACGGAAAAGTAGTTTTCCAGAATGTGCCTGAAGGAATGTACACCCTGAAGGTGAACGAAAGTGCGGGTGCCCGGTTGATGATGGATCCTGTAATGATGGTCAGTAACAATATCAACCGCAAGGTAGGCCTGGTAAAAAATATCAGGGTAAGCGGGAAACTAACAGAGGTAAAACAGGCCTACGATGATCTGGAAACGGATGTAACCGGAATCGTGGTGTACGCAAAAGGTGAAGATGGTAAGATCTATACCGCCGTGGTGAACCAGAAAAATGAGTTTGAGTTTTTCCTGAAAGACGGAATATACAACCTCTATATTGAAAATGACAAATACAGCTATATACAACCCAACCAAACGATTAAGGTGACAAAAGAAGGGTATTCACAAACCGTGGTTTTTGAATATAAGAAGAAAGACACCGTGATAAAGGTGAAAAAGTTTTAAATTTAAAAGTATGAAAACGATGAGGGCTTTTCTAATAGGAATTTTTATTGTGTTCTGCGGGTCTGCAGCCACGAAAGCTCAGGATGTGTACCTTTCGATACCTGAAAACAATATTTTTAACAGGATTGAATTTACCTCAGTACCTACCAGGGTAATGACGAACGCGAACAGGACAAACTGGGATTATGTTTTTTTTGGATTTTCGCCTATAGCTCCTACATTTACATCTGTGTCCGGACCCTCTTTTACGCACGCTTCTTCCTCAGCGACCTTGCCCGCCTCCACTCTTCTGTGGCAGCTGGAAAGCATGGGCGGACAGCTGCCGGCTACCGGATACTCGGGTTACTTACCCGGCTTTCAGTCGTTCAATACAAGTGCTGTGAGATGGTTTGAACCACCAGGGTCCATTATTTTCGGCGGAGGATTCAACCGGGGGAATATCAATTTCACATTCAAGATACCGGCTGCTCAGTTTGCAGCCAATACCTTCCGGGCCGGAAATTACTCCATGGATATCAGTCAGAATTATTATGATTTCACGCCCCGTAACTTTAAAACGATTTTAGTCATTCCTTCATCCATCAGATGGATGACCACTTCGTTGACAAAATACATAGAAATATCTTCTTTAAATGATTACCGGATTTCCGGTAACCGGGTATTCAGCTTAGACAATGCGGAAATCGCACAGACCGTCGATTTTAACGTATGGGCGAAAGCTGCGGCCACCAATATTCAGTTCACTTCTTCAAAAGGCGTTCCCGGAACCAGAAATATAGGAACCCTCAAATTGGGCAGTAGCGGATCCACACTCACGACCAAAGCCTTATCTGCCGATTTTCAGAATTTTTCCGCAGCCAATTTCAGTGTGTCAGGCGGAAACCGGAACAGCTTCAGTCCGGAACTTTACGTATCTGCGGAAGATTTTAAAAACTTTTTTTTCGAAGCCGGAACGTATACGTTCGAATTGAACTTCAATGCCAGGAGTACAGACAATTCCATTAACAGTTTACAGAATACGGCAGTTCAGTTGAAGGTGCTTCCTCTGTCGGAGATCACCATCCCCGGTTCCGGGCGAAATGTAAACTTCAATTTCAATACCGCTGAACAGTATACCAACGGTCAGTCGCAAATGATCCCCAACCAAATCATCCTGTCCAATAATGAAAGTTTTGAGCTCTATGTAAAATCGGACGAAAATTATTTCAAGAAAGGCGGCCTGCAGACCGACATCAGTTCCAACCTGTTACAAATTGGCGTGGATGGAGGTTCTGCCAATGTTCCCTTATCCAAAACACCCCAAAAGATACTCTCTAACGGAACACCGGTTCTGGACCGGGGACTGAACGTAAGATACACCATTCCCCCTGCGGGTGCCCAAAGTCTGGTCGGGAAAGAAAATACCACCTACTCTGTCAATGTATATTATAGCTTTACGGCAATTTAAACAATATCGGAGTTATGGAAACAACAGCAGTAAAGCTTTGCTCTTGATTATGGACAGGTTTGAATTGATGGGACCGTTAGAGATGATCATAAGACTATTATGAATAGGGATTAAAACCATTTTAAAAATGAAAACAATATTTCGACGCTACCGTGTAGCGTCGATTTTTGTATTGTACAGACCAATTGACAGGATTCCTATGACGATTTTGAACAGAAAACAGGCTTACCAATCGCATTCGGATGAACGTATATACGTTTTATCCACCTTAGAGAATCCGGAAACGCAAATCCCATATTCAGATGTCCTATCTCAATGGCATTGAATCAACGCAAAAAAATAAAAGCCTTGGAAAAAATATCTAAATTCCTATTTTTGCATGAACGGTGTTTCATCTTCCCGGTGAAGAACAAAAATGCCTTCAGGCCGGAATATCAGAACTTTTAATCAGGACTTTATCAAAACATATCCTATACCCTGTCTGATATCACTCAAAAATAGTTTGGCATGCAAACCGAAAAAAAAGCTAAATAATAAAGTGTTATTTAAAAAATATAGCATATTTTTAACTTTTGATATTGAATCCATGAATGATTGTATGAACGAACTACAATTAAAAATCGAAAGACTGGAAAACGAAATCAATTTTAAGAACGGATTGATCTCGATATTATCTCATGACCCAAAAGAACTGTTTGGAAATTTTCTTTGGCTTATAGAAGCGCTGGAAGAAAAGACGATCAGTGAGGAAGATTTTTTTAAGTTGCTGCCGCAGATCAAAAGCGATGCCCGTAAGAATCTGCAAACAGTGCAGGACAGCATTGCCTGGCTAAAAACACAGTACGGGGAGTTTAAGGTTAAACCTGTTACCATCATGGTGACGGATCTTTTTCACCAGCTGGAAGAAACCTATTCCACAAGATTAAAAGAAAAAAATATTACATTTCACTATAAAGGAGATCACAACGCATTTCTTATCACTGACCCCCTGCTGCTCAAGTATGTATCGGAAAAAATCTTTGATAATGCGGTAAAATACTCCCTGCCGGGACAAGACATTTATTTAAACAGCATTACAGAAGGTGATCAGGTCATCCTTTCTATAACTGATTCCGGAACGGGAATGAGTGAAAAGTACATCTCTGGGATCTACGCTTATGATAATCCCATCTTTCTGGGAACTGCAGGCGAGAAGGGAACTGGATTAAGTTTGAAAATTGTCAAAAATTTTATCTCCCTGATGCGCGGAAGCATCGAAATCATTTCGTCTGAAAGTAACGGCACAACCGTTTCTCTGTTTTTACCTAAATTGAATGAATGAAGGATTTGAAATTAAATGTTCGTATTGTAGTAGCAGATGATCATGGTATTGTACGCATGGGGTTGATCCAAACGATCAGACGGCTCATGCCCGATGCCGTCATCTCAGAAGTAGAGGATTATAAATCCCTGTATAAACTCATCCTGAATGAAGAACTGCATCTGGCCATTCTGGATGTGAATATGCCTAATGGTACTGTCCAGGAAGCTATAGATTACATAAAAATTCATCAGCCTGAATTAAAAATCCTGATCTTTTCTTCACAGGATGAAGAGCTGTATGCAATGCGATACCTGAAAATGGGCGCTGGCGGCTATCTGAGCAAGCAGAGCTCCAGTGAAGTAGTTGAGGCTGCTTTAACGGCGATGCTCAGCAAGGGCCGGTATATCAGCGATCAGGTAAAAGAAGCGATCCTTTCGGAATCATTAACCGGCGCGGCAAAAAACTCTCCCTTTGAAGCACTATCAGACCGCGAACTGCAAATTGCCAATAAGCTTGCAGAAGGTCTACCCCTTAAAGAAATTTCCAATCAGCTCAATCTGCATTCATCGACGATCAGCACGTACAAAAACCGGCTGTTTGAGAAGCTGAAGATACGGTCCGTACCCGAATTGGTGGAAATTCTCAGGATGTATAATCAGTAAACATTCGGTTGTTTTCCGCTTTTCCATCCCGGAGAATTGAAGGATCTGTTGTACATCATAATAAGGTTCTTCATTCACTCCATGGCTTCCTGGGAATGTTCCGTGAAATAACGGTGTACAGGCATAACAAAAGAATCAGCTCATCGTCTTCGGTCACCAAAATCAGTATACTTATGTGATTTTAGTGTATTAAACCTTTGATTATTTCTGATCCTACTCTTATTTCTTCACTTATTTCCCCGTAAAGCGATGTAAAATCCGAATTCTTACTTAATTTTATTTCCCAATCCCGGGCATATTCCGCCAGTCTGAAAAGTCCTGCCGTTCCTGCCGTCCCCTTCAGCTTATGAAGGATCACCCCCATATCTGATCCGTTGTCAGCATCCTGCGCAATTTTAATGTCTTTCACTGCCTGATCCAGCTGCTGAACAACGAGATTCAGAAACAGATTCCGAAATTCTGCATCATCGCCTATTTGCTCATTGAGCATATCCATATCAATGTATTGATCCAGAACATCCGTATGGGTAGTACCAACAGACTGACCAGTGACAGGAAAATATTTTTTCAGCATTGCTTCCAGATCATTTTGTTTTAAAGGTTTTGGGAGGAAGTCATCCATCCCGCTGGCCAGGCATTTTTCTTTTTCGCCCAGTACATTTCCGGCCGTAACCCCTATAATCGGAACGGTTTCATATCCCGGCAACAGGCGGATCTGTTTTGTCGCTTCCATACCGTCCATTACCGGCATCTGCACATCCATCAGGATAATGGAAAATTGTTTTATCCTGCACTGCTCCAGGGCTTCAAGTCCGTTTACCGCTTCTGTAAGATCGAAACGAGACGAAATTGCTTTCATCATCCTGTTGTTCAGGACCATATTGACCGGGTTATCATCCACGAGCAATACATCCATTTCCTGAAAATCAGATCCCTTGTCTGCCGCTGTATCTTTTACAACAGATTCATCTTTAAAATTATTCTTCTCCACACGATTGAGCGTTTTGTACAGTTCTTCGGATTTGATAGGTTTCATCAGGAAATAAGAATTATCTTCTTTCCGGAAGGAATTGATGACATCGTGCTCTTCGGAAGAAGTATGGAGAATGACCAGAGGTGAAACCTCGTTGCGCTGGCTAAACAGCTCTTTGATTTTATCTATAGTATCCAGGCCTGAGATCATCGGCATATGGTAATCCATCAGTATGACATCAAAACGTTCCCCTTTCAGTAGCATCTCCAGGGCTTCCGTACCACTGGCTGCAAGTACGGATTCTACATTTTTAAAGGCAAGCATATGCTTCAGGATGATTCTGTTTGCTTCATTATCGTCAACAATAAGCACCTGTTTTATCGAAAGAAGTTTGTTATCGTCTTTTATTTCGGATGTCTCATACGGAACCTCTATATCAAAGAAAAATACGGACCCTTTTTCCGGAGTACTGATTAAGGAAAGATGGCTCCGCATATACCCGAGAATATTGTTTGATATGGTGAGGCCAAGGCCCGTTCCTCCATATTGCTTGCTGATCGAACTGTTTTCCTGCGTAAAAGCATTAAAGATATACTTTTGTTTATCCTGCGGGATTCCTATTCCTGTATCTCTTACTGAAAAACGTAATTTGATATTCTGATCGTCAATGTTCAATTTTTCAACCTTCAGTTCAATTTCACCTTCTTTTGTGAATTTCACCGCATTGCCGAGAAGGTTGATCAGGATCTGCTTCAGCCTGGCTCCATCCAGAAATAAAGTTTTCGGGAGTCCCGGCTCGATATTAAGGAGCAGCTCAATATTCTTTTTCTGCGACTGGTAAAGAATCACATTGATTACCTGGCTTACCATGTCGTAGACATCGTAAGGTTCTATCAGGAGTTCCAGCTTGCCGGATTCTATCTTAGAGAAATCAAGAATATCATTGATGATGTTAAGCAGGTTTTCCCCGGATTCATTGATGTAATTCAGATATTGAGTCTGTATTTCATTCAGTGGTGTCCTGAGGAGGAGGTCTGAAAAACCGATAACCCCATTTAAAGGAGTCCTGATCTCATGGCTCATATTGGCCAGAAATTCAGATTTTGCTTTGCTGGCTATGTCTGCAGTTTCCTTGGCATTTTTCAGTTCTTCATTGATTTTTACTGCCTGGGTAATATTCTGTACGGAAATAATCATGCCCCCTACTTCATCTTTTGCAAGGTACCAGGGTCCGACTTTAAGATCGTAATGCTGAATTTCTTCGTTTCCTTCAACTTTTAGCGGAAAGTCGCCGTTGACGTACGTTTTTCCCAGCAGCGCATTCTTGTAAATCTCTTTTCTCTCTTCGGGAATATTGGGAGATATCGTTAAAAGATTGTGACCGATAAGATCTACATTATTCATACTAAATTCCTCTCTCCATCGGCTGCTTACCGCAACATAGTTAAGGTCCTTATCAAACATGGCCAGAGGAACAGGAACATCAGTGGCAAAGGACTGCATGATAGCCTCCTTCCGGGTCACTTCCAGAAACATTTTTTTTAAGGCATCAATATCCTGAATGGTTCCGAAGACCCTTTTGCAGGTGCCCCCTTCAAATTCGGGAATACCTTTTATTCTTACCCAAATCGCAACGCCGTCATTACGCAAAAGCTGAAGTTCCTCGTCAAAAGCAATTCCTTGCTGTATTGCATTGTTAAAAAGGTCTTTTATTTTCTCTCCGCTTTTTCCCTGGTAAAATTCAAGGGCATTTTCAAAAGTGGGCTGGAAATTATGTTTTACTTTATGAATTTCTCTTGTGCACTGAGACCAGAAGAGCTTTCCGGTCTCCCTATTGGCTTCCCAACCTCCCACCTGGGCTACCGAACTTGTTTCCTCAAGCATTTCCTTAGTGTAGGACAGATCTTTTTCCAGCTTATCACGCCGGATAAGATCAGATTTCAGTTGTATATACACAAAAACGGTGGTAACAACAGCTGCAACGGCAGAAAAGATGATGAATAAAACAGTCCAGTTGGAAGACCTGTTCAGATATTTATTTTTTATGGCAAGCTGAGCCTCCTCGTATTTTACAAATTTCTGAACCAGCTGGCGGCATTTGTCCATAGCTTCCTTGTCTTGCACAAGTTTATCCGGGGTTATTACTATTCCCTTTTTACGATTCTCAATAAGCAGAACATACCCTTTCATCATCATTTCTGAAGTACGAAGCAGTTCGTTCAGGATGGTAACCTGATGTTTATCGTTGAGATTAAGCCTGTTGATGTTAGAAACCAGCAGCGGATATTCATTCCTCCCTTCATCAAAAGGTTCAAGAAAATTGTTCCGGCCGGTAAGCTGATATCCACGATTGCCTGTTTCAGCATCTAACAGGGTATTTAATACATCCTTTACCAAACTTATAGATTCCTTGCTTTTTAAGAAGCTTTCCCTGTTCTCCATCTGCTTCCGTATGCTGATATAAGATGCTGCAGAACTTGCAATCAGCAGTATCAAAGAAATTAATACACCTATCTGAAGATTTCTTATAATTTTTTTCGGCATTAAAAAGCAGTTTAAGGATCAGGGATTAAAAGTAGGTCATTTTATAATGAGTCACAAATTAATTTTAAAAAATGGACATGATATACATCAATGGTCCTATTGTTAGTAGTGTAAAAAAAGGTATTTAACGAAAAATATTCGTTTAATCACCCTCAAAAATCCAATATTTTAAACGCAGCAAACTTTTGAATCATAAGTACCGCCAACTCATGCATCTTTTGTACGACTACATTCTTTTCTAAAGGCATCACTTGCTTTTTCTAAGCACATCTCACAGCTCCTATCCTTTACAGCATTTACCATAAAACAAAAAGGGGCTGAATCAGCCCTCTTTTCAATTTTGTTATGCATGTATGCTTAGTTATGCTTAACTAGGTCATGAGACCACTACGTTCGTACCTCTTCAGAAATTTTTGTAGGTTTCCCAGAAGCTACAATGACTACATCTTCAATATTCTTTGAAGCCAGTGCGTCTGTGGTGGCTTGGGAAACACACCACCTGAAATCAGCAAAACAACCGGAGTATAATATTTCTTCATCTTAAGTCAGCAAAATTTCCGCAAAAAAATTATTTTGAAGAAGTAAAAATAAGCAGGCATGATATTTTTCATTGATGGAATATTCATCGGTATGGTTGGCCTGCCCATTAAAGGCGCTACACCCTACCCTGATATACAATACATAAAATGCCTGAAAGCATCATTTTACTTTTGGGCATTTTATGTATCCGGTACTGCCTTTCTATCTAAAGCTGCTTTCCAAAGATGAACAGCTATTTAAAGGCATCAGATGGTCGCCTTAGGATAAGTAATGTATCCGTTTTTTTCTCCTGAATAATAGGTATTTCTGTCACTTTTTGCCAAAGGCACCCCTTGCTTAAACCTTTCAACCAGATCCGGGTTAGCAATAAAAGGCTCTCCGAAAGAGACCAGATCCGCATGACCCTCTCTTAGAATTTCATCGGCACTATCCTTAGAGAAACCTGAATTGGCCAGAATCCTTCCATGATAATGCTTCCGGAAATGAGCAAAATAATGATCCTGCAATGCTTCCACAGGTGTACCCGTCAGATCTTCTGACGGTCCTACGAGGTGTACAAAAGCCAAATTATAATCCTCCAGTTGATGTAAAATATACTGGAATAAAGCAATGGTTTCTTCATCCGGTTTCACAATTCCTACACTGCTTAACATCACAGGGCTGAACTTTATCGCGATACGGGTACTGTCCCAAACTTCAGTTGCTGCATCCAATATTTCAAAAATGATGCGGGCACGGTTTTCAATAGTTCCGCCATATTCATCCGTACGCTTGTTGGTGGCAGTACTGAGAAACTGTGGAATAAGCATTCCCGCGATAGCATGGATCTCAATACCGTCAAAACCGGCGTCCTTTGCATTTTTGGCAGCATGCTTATAATCCTCTATCGTATGGCGGATCTCTGCGACCGACATTTCATGGGGTGTTACTGTATCTTTAAAACCTTCCGGAGTAAATGATTGTGATTCTATATTAACTGCCGATGGCCCGACAGGAAGTTTACCCCCTTGCAAATCGGGATGCGCTCCCGCACCGACATGACCTAACTGTAAAAAGATCAGGCCATCATGGTCATGGACTGCTTTGGTAACCGTTTTCCAACCTTCCACCTGCGCTCCTGTATAAATGCCCGGAACATTAATAAAGCCAATTGATTGCGGATTTACCCAGGTTCCTTCGGATAAGATCAATCCGGCAGAAGCACGTTGCGCATAATATTCAGCCATCATGGCCGTTGGGATCAAGTCCGGATTGGTAGCTCTTCCACGGGTTAAAGAAGCCATAACCACTCTGTTTTTTAATTGTAAATCTCCTAACTGATAGGCCTCCAGAAGAGGTTGTGAGGTAGTATTCATCTGTTCTCTGTATGTATTAAACAGTGACAAAATTCGTCCAATGACGATAAAATAACAATATAGGATAAATTAATATCCTAGGGATAAATTTGTCCCTATACGGCTTTCGGATATATGACGTATTTTTGTACAAATGCCCTTTTATGTACGAAAGAAAAATTCCGCTTACGATTGATTGCGGCCTGCACCTGACCAGAGAGGTCCTTAACGGCAAATGGAAACCGGCATTGCTCAATGCTATCTCATTAGATATTAAAAGGCCCAGTGAAATGTTAAGAATGCTTCCCGGCGCAACCCGCCGTGTCTTAAACGTACAGCTCAAAGAACTGGAGGACCATGGAATCATCAAAAAGAAAACCTATCCGCAGTTGCCTCCCAAGGTTGAATATTCACTTACCGAGATAGGCTGGTCTTTAATGCCGATTATTGATGCCATGAATGCCTGGGGTGATCATAACCGTGACTTTCTGGAAAAAGTCATTGCTCAGGATCCGAAAGTCAAGGAAGTAGTAAAGTCGCCTTGTGAGCTCATGCAACAGAAAAGTAAATAAAATACCGTTATTCCAGGTAGTAATGCAACCTAATTACCCTCCCACATTATAAGCGATTACAGATGGATGATCGGCATCCTTTTTACTTGATGTGGCTCCTGTAATTGTCAAGGATCAGTTTGGCCACCAGTTCCGGATTCTGGAAATAAATCCTGTGGCTGTATTTAGGCAGCAGTACGATCATGCTCCGGTCATTATCTTTGATCAGCTCAGAATAATGCTGTATCCGGAGGTCATCATATTCTTTCCACCAGGATTTAAAATTAATTCCAAGATGAAGCTTTTGGTTCAGCTCCTCATCAGGCGCTTCAATATTTTTATTGTATGAAATAATCACCGTAGCTGCAATGCTGCTTTTTAGCGGAGGAAGCTCACCGTATCCTATAAAATAACCTGCTTTCAGGGCTCTTGCCGCATCATACCGCGCTCCGGGCCTGAAGTTTTGGTTCTCCGACATGGATTTTATACTGATTGCGGAAACTTCCCGATAGCCCGTAGCACTTTTAGATCTGATCATTGCTTCTTTATTTTCATCGGCGCTAAGCATAAAATCTGTGGGATCAGAAAAAACAAGTCCGCAAACCTCATCCGGGTATTTAGCGGCAAACAGTCTTATGTAGGCTCCGCCAATGGAATGCCCCACCAGTAAATAAGGCGGTTTAACAGCCAATGTCTGCAACAAAGCATGCAGGCGCTCCACAACCTGAGTATCAGAAACGACCCGGGAATCCTGTTCAGACTGGCCTATACCGTTCCGTTCGTACTGTATCCCTGAAACCGTACCGGGAAAAAATCCAAGCAGAGGATCAAAAGTACCCCCGCCCAGCCCGGTTTCAAACACTAAAACAGGCTCACCGGCTTTTCTTTTCTCAAGATTGAAGGTCCTGTAACTTAATTTTTTTCCGTCGACCACCGCTAATTGGCTTTCTCCCTGTTGTGCAATGATTGAACTGCTGCTGATCAGGGAAAGCAAAAGTCCCAGGATGAACGTATTGATACTTTTCATAGGGTTTATTATTTAACTTGGTTACTCGAAATGCCGGGCATTCAGGATTTTAATAATTTTCTTGAAATTTACGTTTTTTTATATTCTAATGTTTGGCTTTCTGCAAAAACCTGAATTTTGAGCTCAGCTACACTGCACACTGACAAAGAACTGTTAGCAAAGCTTTGCAACCCATACCCCGCTTAATTATTCAGGCTGATCAGTAATTCCCTATTCTGACCATTAATTAAGCATTCCGAAATCTCCCGTATCGTACTGACACCTGCATTTTATTGATTAAGGAACTTTAAAAATAGATTAAAATGATCACCATACAGTATATATAATAAAAGCTTTACTGATATTTGTATAAATATTGAAATTATGATTATTAAGGCTATTGATCACTTGGTTTTAACGGTAGAAGATATTGATGTGAGCATTAATTTTTACACCAGTATTCTGGGTTTTGATGCGGTTACTTTCGGTGACAACAGAAAAGCACTTGTCTTTGGGAATCAAAAAATTAATTTGCACCAGAAAGGAAAGGAAATTGAACCCAAAGCAGAGCACCCGACTCCTGGATCCGCCGACCTGTGTTTCATTGCAGAGACAAAAGTTGAGGAAGTATTACAGGAATTAAAGGAAAAAAACGTAACCGTTATTGAGGGGATTGTGGACAGAACCGGTGCATCAGGCAAAATAAGGTCAATCTATTTCAGAGATCCTGACTTGAACCTGATCGAGGTAAGCAATTATCAGTAATATCTGAAAAAAAATAACAAAAACGGTCATACATCCTGCTGATTCCAGTATCATAAAAAGCTTAACAGCAAAATTTTGAATAGGTTCTACATCTTTATAATCGAGCGTTATCAATCATTATTTTTTCTTGGATCAACTATCCTTTTAATTTTACTTCCAATCAGGATACAAGGAAGAATTCCTGCCAGCAATAATGCCCAGAACCATGACGGATGAATGGTGGTTATCCATAACCAGATTACGACCAAAATTATGATGGCTCCGGTAATATACTGCTGTTTATGTTCCCCGCCACACAGAGATACCACGACACCTCCTGCGATACAGCTTACATAAACGCATACTAATTTGATAACGAGTTGAATAATATCTTCAGAAGTCCGGGTAAACTGATCAAAAAGCTGCATTGAAGCCGGAAATAAAACGCCCTGTATTTTAGCAAATACCGAACTTAAAAGGCCAATCGTTCCAAAGCCGGTGAGTATGGAAAGTATTTTTTTGAAGTTCATCAGTTAGTTGATTTTAAAATTCAACTGATCTTCAGTGAGTACGATCGGATCGGTCATAATTTTTTTCAGTTCAGTGTCGGACGCTGCTCTGAAAGTATTAACAAACTGATCAAGCCGCTGCGCATTAGCAGGGATAAAAGCAGAAGCGTTATTTCTGGCATTGCTTTGGAATTTACGGATGACAGGCTGCATCAGCATATTATAATTGTTGCAGGCAGACCTCAGATCACCAGGTGTTTTGCTGATAAAATGCGACAATGCCTTTGCTCCATAGATGGAAAGCGAGGCTCCCATCCCGGAAAGGGCTGTCGGGCAATATCCTGCGTCACCCAGCAGAACCATATTTCCATTAACCAGGTCAGGTGCATTTACCATACCCATTTTATCAATGAACATCAGGCCTTCTTCAGCAAAACGATTGAGCAGACCCTTTACCTCCATGCTGTAATCACGGAAAGAACTGAGCAATAGTTCCCCTGATTTTTGTTGTATCGTGGCAAGGTCACCCGTATGGTGGATGTAGCACTGGATGGCGATTTCATTGTTTGCAATCGGGTAAATAGAGAGCATTTTGTTCACATCAATATAAATTTGAAAAGCACCCACAGGATAAGAGTGTTCCGTATGCAGTCTTCCCCCCATGTACAACGTATTGAAATCTTCCATTTGTGAACCGGTAAAATAACGTTCCCGCGTTGAAGAACGTAAACCTTCGGAAATAATAATAAGATCAGCGTCCATCTTATTCCCATCTGAGAACCTTACTTCGGTTTTTTCGCCTGTTGAAGTCATCCCGGAAATTGTTGTACTGAACATTACCTGTATATGATCTTTCAGATGATCATACAAGACATTATGCAGTCCTCCACGGGAAATCAGCACTGAACGTTCAATGTTCTCGTTCATTTTTTCATAGCTGATGCGTTGAACAACCTGCTCATCTTTTTTTAGAAAGCTTACCAACTCGGATGGAGAAGATGCTGCCTGCAATTCTTCCATTAAGCCGAGTTCTTCCATGATGCGGACCCCAAAACTCTTCAGGGAAATCAGGAAACCAGCCTTTGTAAATGATGTGGCCCTGTCAATCACCGTAACAGTGTGGCCTTGCTCTGATAATAATTTTGCGGCTGTCAATCCTGCAATTCCTCCTCCTGATATCAGAATTTCCTTTTTCATTGTATAATTTTTTAAGTATTTATTGCAAAATTAGCTTTACATTTAAGCATAAAATAGTCTTGCCTGGAATAAAAATAGTCCATAAAATGAATTTGACTGATCATAAGAAACAGATGCTTGACCTGGCAGAAAAATTGGGACTGCCCGCCTCTGAATTGAGTAGTACGCTGGATCTTTTGCGTCTTAATGAAATTCATATCGTCGATATGCTTCCGGAGATGATGTTAATGATCCGTTCTGTAGTTGCAGAAGAAACAGTTACATACAAAAGAAAATCTATTGATACCGTTAAAAAAGGCCTGCTTTTTTCTTTTCAGAATATGTTCAGTCATTCCTCTGCTGATGATCAGAATCAGGATAAAGAAAAATTACTTCAAGCCCGGCCTCACGTCCGGATAACGCCTTTTCATCTGGAAAGTGAAGTGATATTTCCTAAAGGATCTACAATCACCCAGATCACAATATTGATCGGGCTTGATTTTCTCAAAGGTTTTATCGGTAAAGATCAGGAGGCCTTCAACTATCTTTTCCATGATGAAAAAACATTACTGATCGAAGAATTTATGTCACCTGAAATGGCTGATCTTGTTAATGAAATTGCCGCAACGCCCGTATTACCTATACTTTCTGAAGCATATTATAAATTGAAATCACTGGAACTGCTGTACCTGCTTTTTAAAAACCTATCGAAACGGCAGCATATCAAACATCAAAGTCTCCGTGGGGATGAAATAGCAGCACTTTACCGGGTCAGGGATGCGGTTGCATCTTCTCTTGAACAGCCTTTGACACAGGATGAGCTGGTAAAAATAAGCGGTATGAATATCCTTAAACTGAGAAAGCTTTTTACGCAGGTTTTTGGAAAAGGCATCTATGAGTATAGCCAATACCTAAGAATGCAGGAGGCAGCAAGACTGATAAGGGATGAATATCTTTCAGTTTCTGAAACCGGATATCAGTTAGGCTTTACCAATTTGAGCTATTTCGGAAGGCTGTTTGAGCAGCATTTTGGAATGAAACCTAAAAAATGGAGCGCCCAGCATCGTTTGAAAGACAGATGAGGCAACTACTTGTGAGCATTCGTTTATGCCATTTCTTTTATCACAATGTATTCTCTTCTAAGATCAGGCTATGAAGACTATACAAATCTTATGGAACAGGAGATCATCAGGCTGCAGAGATTTTAGGAGCTAAATCCTTAAGCGACAGCCTGCACATGGAATGACAACAGATCAGTTTCATATCATACCGGCAACTTCTTATACTTGTATTTAATTTTCCTTAATGCATTGTTTTTAAAATGCATGATGAGTACATATTCCCTGTTTTTATATCTGTTGACAACATATTTCCCTCTCTTGTCAATGGGAAATGATATACTGTCTTTTTCAAATAAACTGATGATTTCACTTTTACTCTTCCCTACTAATGTATCATTGATGATCACATCATAGATATAGACCGGTTCACCACCGAGAGGAATCTGCCAGAAATATTCTTCCGGCAGAAATTTTTTCAGATGTTTAATAAAAAAATTACCAATCATATCGGGTTCAGACTTTATATTGGATATATTGCTATTAAAGTGGATGGGTTTTTTGCCTGAGTCATAGATAAAATTGCCCGTACAGGTAATTTTATATAGTTGGCTTATAGGATCTCAAAGAATTATTGATTCCTGCAACAGGCACAATGAAATCATTCAGAGCTGGTACAACCCTGTTGTTCAATGTTACTATAACAGATCTACAGTGACTGTAGAAAAGCTTTCCTGTCCGGAAAGATCCGGTAAGAATATTCCGTCCCGGGTTACTGCTGTCAAATCTGTTATTTATTTCCTGTCAGACATGTCATTACATGGAAGTGGTCAGCTTGGTTTTTGCCGACATTCCAGTGGTGGCAGGCCTACAAACATGGAAGTGCTACATGGGGGAACCTGAGTTATTTCAGGCTGTAAAAAAGAGGATGCAGGTCTGTGGGATTTGTTTGGTTTATATCCGTCTGTGTGACGGCAGGTGATCCGCATAAAAAGAGCATGTGAAAGGATGTTCTCATATTAATAGTTTTTTTGGTTGATTACAAAAATATTAAATTTTTATGCAAAAACCATATATTACGAAAAATTTAATAAAAAAAGCCGATATAAAAACAAAGTAAGCTATTGATATTCAGCAATAGATAAAAAAATTTACCAAGCATCAACCAATTCTCTATCCTTTGACATTCCTTGCTGAATGGCGGTATTCGTCCCAAAAAAAGGCTTACAATCGTGGTCAGGCTCGTTATGACGGTCTCCATTTTGCTCTTTATCTGCAACACCAACAAAAATATTACTCTATGTTAGCAATGAATTTCCGCGGATCTTTTCGCGTGCGTGCAGACCGCAATATGCCGGAGCCGCAGATAGAACATCCGGAAGACGCTATTGTGCGGGTTTTAAGATCCTGCATCTGCGGCTCGGACCTGCATCTTTACCATGGCCTTGTTCCCGATACACGTGTCGGCTCTACATTTGGGCATGAATTTATAGGAGAAGTGGTTGAAATCGGCTCTTCTGTACAAAAACTGAAAGTCGGCGATAAGGTGATGGTACCTTTCAATATTGCCTGCGGAAAATGTGCCTTTTGTAAGCAGGAACTTTACGGCAATTGCCATGAATCAAATCCGATGGCAACCGCAGTAGGAGGTATTTTCGGTTATTCCCATACGGCCGGCGGCTATCAGGGCGGACAGGCAGAATACGCCCGGGTACCTTACGCAGACGTAGGCCCGACCGTGATTCCTGACTGGATGGATCCCGATGATGCCGTGCTGCTTACCGATGTAGTCCCTACGGGCTATCAGGCAGCAGAAATGGCAGGTATTCAAAAAGGCGATACCGTAGTGGTTTTCGGCGCGGGCCCTATCGGTATTATGGCAGCCAAATGTGCATGGCTTTTTGGCGCGGGACGAGTGATCGTGATCGACTCCCTGGAATACAGACTGGATTTTGTAGCTAAATATGCTCAATGTGAGGCTTATAATTATAACAGTATCGGCGATCCGGTGGTGTTTATAAAGACACAAACCGATTCTCTGGGTGCAGATGTCTGTATCGATGCTGTAGGCTGCGAGGCCAAAGGAAATCTGACCAATACCATCCTGGGAACCAAGTTACTGTTACAAGGCGGCTCTACTACGGCGCTTCATTGGGCCATCAACTCTGTGAAGAAAGGCGGCATTGTTTCTGTGGTAGGGGTTTACGGGCCTACAGATGCTCTGGTACCAATAGGAAATGTAGTGAATAAAGGAATTACCATCCGTGCCAACCAGGCAGCGGTAAAACGTCACCTGCCTAAACTCATTGAGCATGTGAAAAACGGTATTCTTGACCCGAAACAGATCATTACTCACCGGGTTCCGCTGGAAGAAGTAGCCGACGCTTACCATATATTTTCGCGCAAGCTGGACGGTTGCATAAAGACCGTGCTTATTCCGCCAACTGCTTAATAAGTTTTAACTAAAAAAATTACGACATGCTTACAGACGAAACAAAGCCATCAGATTTTAAAAGAAGTGAACAGGCAGATCATAGCCAGATTAAAGGTTGGGGAATAGATGCAGATCCTGAAAATGATCCCGTTTATCCCATGAAGAAACGTACCAACGAAGAACATGAGGGTTACGCATGGGAGCGGCCGCAACAGCAGCCTGAAGAGGTTGAAATCCTGCAGTCCGTAGAGCGGCCGAATCTAACTGCTGTTTTTGGAACTGCATCACCGCCTGAAGGCATTAACGGAGCCATCAGGAAATTTGCTTTCCGTTACAGTGAATCCAGCTACAGCAGATGGCTGCCATTGGTATTGGCAGACCGTGTGGGCGCAGTTGAAGGCATTATTGACGACTTAAAAAACGGTCATTTGCCCAACATCTTTGCTGAACGCGGCTGGGGAGCCGAATGGAAGTACAATAAAAAGAATTTCCTTTTGAAAATGGCTGCCGCAGCCGCAGTAACAGCGGTTGCAGTAACCGTCCTATCCTCGAAAAAGAAGAACGACGACTGATGGACTCATAGTCAGAATTTTTCCGTTCATTCCTCATATTGAGAAGCATTATCTACAACCCAATACATCAGTATCTTTAACATAAAATTCCCGGTTTCGAGCCGGGAATTTTGTTTAGGCGCCGAACCGTTTAATATGATTAATTATCTCTAATAATTTTATTAAAACGGTCTGAGCTAAATTGGTATTAACGAAGGTAATGAATCCCACTGATGGGGTTTTCAACAACAAAAAGCAGAGAAAGAGAGAAACGGATTGCCCTATTAATTAAATTGTAATTACTTTTTTATAAATGCAGAGCAAATATCTCAATCATGGGACATTTGCTCCAGGTACTCACATTAAAAAATGTAAAATCATTTGAATACCTTAAAGATGGTAACTTTTAATTGCTTTCGAAATGTTAGCATATTATATCTCTCTAAATTGAAATTATAAAATCGGAATAGCAAAAATATAATTTTCAGGATTATTTCCAACACTTAGGCCGGAAGTCGCGCCGAGACAGTCGACTGTCCAAATATAGAATGTACCACCTGTAGTAACCTCGACAGGAAGTACACCTTGGCAAGGCCAGTAGTTTCCTGTGTATGTTAGATTGGCAGAAACAACACTTGACTGAAGAAAATTTAGGCCTGTATGAGTATATCCATTACCTGAATTGTTGGAAGAAGATATGGTATATCTAATCCATGCATATTGGCCAGAAGGAATAGAGCTAACATCATTTACCTGAACATTTAAGTAAATCAGCCATTTTCCTGCCGGTAATGTGATAGAAGATCCAACATACTTATTTGTAGATAAATTATTTACTACAGCAGATGGTATACTGCCTAAAACTGTAGGTGTAATGGCAAAACTTTGCTTCCAGGTTGCAACCCCGTTAGCATCAGAAGTAAGTACCTTACCGGTACCTTCTGTGCCATCCACTATTTTAATAGCACCTGCAGTAGAGCCATTGTTGACTTCTAGCTTGGTAGCAGGGTTACCTGTTCCTATACCGATATTCCCCGTATTGGATACCACCAAACGCTTAGTTCCGGAACCAAACACACCATCCCAAATGGAAAAACTACCATCGGTTTCATGAGTAAGATGGTGGTTATTACCGGAAGAATTATTTCCCAGCATTAGAGATGCGTAATTACTGGTGGAAGTCACCTGTAAGTTGGTTACTGGCGTAGAAGTGCCTATTCCTACCCTTCCCAGCTGATAGATATCCTGAGTATTTGAAGTAGCACCGGAATTAGTAGCAGTATTATACCAAGGTTCTAGGGCAACAGCTGAAGCAGTATTGATGATCTTCTGCCAGAAGCTCCCGTCAAAATAGTAATACCCCTCCGCAGTAACATTGGCTGTTTTACTCCCTGACACAACTGCAGTAACCCCAGACGTTGCATAAATGAGCGTTCCTTTCTGAGTAGACCCATACAAGGCATCTGCAGCTTTAATTTGGTCACCAGTAAGCCTTGGTGCAATAATGCCTTCAGATCTGCTGCCATCTGTTGTCCTGGCCGCAATATCAAGAGTAGCTTTAGGATCCTGGGTATTAATACCTACCTGAGAATAAATTGAAATTGAAAATAAAAGTGCAACTGCAAAAGATAATTTTTTGTTCATGACGGAAAATAATATGCTAAAATTTGTTATAGATCATAGTCTTTACAGACCAATTCCGCAAAGATAGGGATTAAATAAGCCAGCACAAGCATATGTTAGCGCATATTGTAACGTAGTTCATTATTGTTAAATGCACTGCATAGAATAAATGATGATCTCATATCAACACCTAGGATAGTTTCTTAAAATTTAATGGTCCATAAAGATTATTCTCAGCTTATAGCATTTCAATCCTAATATTTCCCATTTTACCCCAAGGTTGATTCTCGATATATTTCAATTATGCGTTAACAATCTTATGTACTGACTTTTCAATAATAAATACATAATCAGCAATACTGATTAGCGGTCTAAGAATTTGAAATCTATTGATTATATAACTCACACATTGAATTTATTGCTGTTTTTCAGCAATTTAAACATCCAGTAATGAGCTGGTAAAAACTAAAGTAAAGCATGATATTTCAAAAGTTAACGATATGTGTTACTGTATCATTTTGATCAGGTCCCTGATATTGCATCGGCTGAATACAGTCGCATGATGCAGTTCAAGTTTTGGTCAGTATTTTAATAAGCTATATTTGCTCTTAATGACTCGGATCCAAGCTAATCAGTAGTGCCTTCCGACGTTCTTCATCTGAGTTTGTAATATTTTTCGATTGACTCAGAAATTTGTGTGGAATCTGACTGGCTATCTGAAATTGTACATCCATTTTAATACATCCTTTAAATTGCAATATTGAAATAATGTCTAAATTATCAGATTCATCATAAAGATTATTTCTGATCAGCGCAACTGTGGTCATCTACCCAAGTTTTAAAATTAATGATAGAAGAAACCATCCTGTGAAGTAAATTCGGATCATATTATAGCTGCTTCGCTATAGCGTCTTTTATACCTGTTCAGGTATATGATTTTCCGTTATTGTGTTAAAGATAAAATTGCATTTGAAGAATACCTGTCATAGTCTTGATCAAATGTATGAATAAAACAATATATCATGATTTTAATATTAATGAAACGGCCTTAGAAGATCATAAAAGAGAACTGAACCAGTCCTCTTTCGATGTTGCTATTGATGCCAATGAGGTTATGCTTGCCTCTTTTAGTTAACCTTCATTCTTAATACGGCATATGATTCTACATTGAGCAAGATTACCTGATCCGTAGGCAGTTCGCGGTACAGATTTTTTGACGTTATTCCAGATTTCAGAAGTTTTCCATCCACCGAAAACACCTTGTATGATTTATTTTCCGGAATCGATTTAAGGTCTTTGATCACTTCCAGGGCAGATAATGTCGCTGAGTTATAGGTACAGGCCTGGTTGCCAAACTGTATGGTAAAATTATTGATATCCAGAGGCTGGCCTGAAGTATTCGTCCAGGAGGCATAAAATGTATTGGCCTGATTCCAGTGGCCGGCATTTACAAACGAAAGATTGTTGATGGTTTTGGGATTCCCGCTGTCCGGAATAGCAGAACTGCTGCTGTACAGTAAGTAATAAGGGTTGCTTTGTGATTTGATAAAATTGGGGCACTGAGATTTTGCGCCGATTCCCATTGCTAACGCAAGGGCAAAAAATAGATTTTTCATCTGTTTTATTGTAGTTATAGATTATTTTTGGTTTAGGAATACAATGCCGGATAGTGTATGCTTCACCTTGAACAATCTATAGCTTTTCACATGGATCATGCAGGCAGTGACTGATCCTCTATCAGCAATATCATTCATTTTAATTATACTGAAAGTAAAAGTATGGAGCTGTAAGAAATCTGTTCAATAAATGCATCCTACTCCGCTTACATATGATTTTCTTTTAAAAACCATTTCATCCCATGGTACAATGACAGCATATTCAGGATTTTAGGCTTCTACTTTACATTAACCCTTCTTTATATTTTCCTGTGTGCAAAAGTGAGGAATACCATTGTAAAAAGGATCAGTATAAATACTGCTTTTCAGCCAGGAATCGGATAATAGCCTTTTCTCCGCAATGGCATCTGTATTGTAATTCATGTATATATAAATTTGATTCCTATGAAAAAACTGATTTTAACAGCAGCAGGTCTGGTTGTACTGTCTGCCTGTAACAAACCTTCTGAAACAAACACGGCTACCGTCAAAAATGAACAGAGAGCGGTAGGTGCTGACCAGGACGACCATGGATGCAAAGCTTCGGCCGGACAGACCTGGAGTGAACTGAAGCAGAACTGCATCCAGGTTTTTAATGAAGGATTCCGGCTGAATCCTGCAATCCCTCCGAAAGATGGAGCCATAATCAGTGCATTTATCATGATGAGCGATGACCAAAATAAGGCGGAACTCTTTTTACCGGACCAGGCTGATCATCATTCCATTATTTTAACCAAGGATGATAAGGGCATCTATGAAAACGGACAGTACCGATTTGATCCGGTTAAGTCTGTCCTGTTCTTCAATGGCAAGGAACAATATAAAGGGAATGTAGAATAGTAGATTATACATTGAGATAGCTGTTATAAAAGCCTGGCTTATAATATGACTAAGCCAGGGTTTTAATCAGAACCAGAGAGAAAGAACATCTCATTATTCCCGTACTAAATTAGAGGCATTATGTAGTTCTTTAATATTAAATGGAGATAATACATCATGGATAATGCTTAAATCCTTTCCTGGTATAAAATTATATCTTTCAAAACCTTAATACCTATTATCATGATCAAGAGAATTTTGACAGGCCTTATCATCTACGCGATATGTATTGTTCTGATTATTTCATTCCTGCCGTCAGAAAGCGGTAGCTTTATTATAGGCCTTGTTCTCACAGGATTATTGTTCGGTATTTTTATTGTGTATGAGGTCTATAAAAAATATTCCGCGGATCTTTTACCTTCTGCAACAGTGATGCTTCCCTACACAGATCATCCTGTCAGCGGTTTACGTAAAATTTCATATAAGCCATTTTTATTTGGATTTGAGAAAAAAATAGTTTCCGGTGATAATCTTTACTTCGACCACAATTCGATTTACATGGTCAATCCAATGGGAAAGTCCGCTAAGTTCAGCCTGTATGAAATTACAGCACTTAAGCGGACATCGGTCCGGATTAATAACAGTACGATCTGGCAGATCAGTTTAATGGACGATGGAAAGCCCGTTACTGTTAAATTCGCCCCTAATTTTTCTCTTGCTAATAAAAACTTCCTGCAGTTTTATACCCTCCTGAAGGAAATTAATCCGAATGCTGTCCAATCAGAATGGAATCTGTGGAAAATATAGAATTTAAATCCTGCCGTTCCGTCACAACCTTTCAAAAGAGAACGTTTATATCCACTGTATATCATTTCCATCATCCTGGCAAACCCTTATGCTGGAAAATGCTAAGGTATTGTGCCCGATATGAATTTCCGGACCTGATCTACCGTATTCAGGGAACATCCGAAAATCCGGCTACAACAATGACCAATCCAACTACTTTTTATAGAACCGTAATCAGGAATTTTGTACCTGAAACTGAAGTCGGTTTATTAATATAAAAAATTATGCAAAAAAGAACATTAGGGAATAGCGGATTGGAAGTTTCTGCACTGGGCTTCGGCTGTATGGGCTTAAACTTTCTGGACGGAAAAGGAATGGAGAAAAAAGAAGCAATGAAGCTTCTTCACCAAGCGGTTGAGAGGGGTATCACCTTTTTTGACACTGCGGAGGCTTACGGGCCTTATACCAATGAAGAAATTGTCGGCGAAGGATTGCAGCCTTACAGAAAAGACGTGGTCATTGCCACAAAATTTGGCTGTAAGGATGCCCGGCCCGCATCTGGATTAGATAGCAGGCCCGAAACAATCAGAGCAGTCACGGAGGCGTCTCTGAAAAGATTGAAAACAGATTATATCGATCTGCTCTACCAGCACAGGGTTGATCCCAATATTCCAATAGAAGATGTTGCAGGAACAGTAAAGGATCTGATACAGGAGGGAAAAGTAAAATATTTCGGACTGTCCGAAGCCGGTGCCCAAACCATACGGAGGGCACATTCGGTTCAGCCAGTAACAGCACTGCAAAGCGAATACTCCCTGTTCTGGCGTGAACCTGAGCAGGAGATTATCCCTACCTTACAGGAGCTGGGCGTCGGTTTCGTCCCCTTCAGTCCGTTGGGTAAAGGTTTCCTTACAGGCATGATCCGTACAAAATTAGCAGATATCGACCGCCGGAACATCCTTCCCCGTTTCACCGAAGAAAATATAAAGGCCAACCAGGTTCTGGTGGAAACGATTTCTGAAATCGCGAGGCAAAAAAACATCACGGCCGGGCAATTGGCCTTAGGCTGGCTGTTAGCTCAAAAACCCTGGATTGTGCCCATTCCCGGGACGACAAAGCTGCACCGCCTGGAGGAAAATATCGGAAGTACAAATGTTATATTAACAGCGGATGACCTTGCCGATATTGATGCTAAAGTAAGCGGAATTACCCTGGCCGGTGACCGTTATCCTCAATTTTTAGAACAACAGATAGACAAATAAACACGTGCAATAATGGAAAATATTACAGGAAAAGTAGTTGCTGTTACAGGCTCAAGTGCCGGAATAGGCAGAGCCATTGTTATAAAACTGGCTGAAAAAGGAGCAACAGTGGTTTTAGGCGCCAGAAACATCGGAAAATTAGAAGAACTGGTAGCAGAGATTAAAGAATCGGGCGGTGAAGCCACCTGTATTGAAACGGATGTAAAGCATAAGGCCGATCTGGTCCGGCTGGTGAATACTGCCGTTGAGCGGTACGGAAGGTTGGATGTGTTGGTGAACAACGCCGGCGTGAGTCAGTTGAGCCGCATTGACGAACTGGATACTGACGGCTGGGAAGATATGATTGACATCAACCTCAAAGGCGTCCTGTATGGGATGGCGGCGGCTATTCCTATTTTCAGACAACAGCAATCAGGACATATCGTCAATATTATTTCAACATCAGGGTTAAAGATTGTACCGATGCAGGGAGTGTATGCAGGAACCAAAAATGCCGTCCGCACCATTGCGGAGGCATTTCGGCAGGAGTCAGACGGAAGCATGCGCATAACAGGCATTTCACCCGGATTCGTAAAGACTGATTTTGCGGAAAATATAAAAAATGAAGCGATGAAAACCATGGTCCGGAAAGGGATGGAACAGATGGGCATTGATCCCGTAGCGATTGCTAACGCTGTAGTATATGCGGTAAGCCAGCCGGACGATGTTGAGATCGGTGATATTATTATTCGTCCATCAAAACAAAATTGATTACATTAGTCAGCGAAAATGCAACAGCCAACAGACATCAACCGGATCAAAAGCATATCGCAGCTGTTGCGTATGCTCGAACTGCCGTCACCATTGCACCCGTTGATTGCATTGGTAGATTATGACCGTGTGCCCATTGAAACGTTTCCGCAAGGGCAAAAGATAAGTCTTGATTTTTACAAAATTTCCTTCAAGACTTCATTCAGGGGGCACATAAAATACGGACAGGACTATTATGATTTTGAAGAAGGAGGATTGGCATTTCTGAAGCCTAAACAGATCGTTTTCTCACCTGAAGATGCAGGAAGCTATGAAGGGATTGCTTTATATTTCCATCCGGACCTTATACGGAATTACCCCCTGGGAAAAACCATAAATCAATATGGCTTCTTCTCTTACGATGTTTCGGAAGCCCTGTTTTTATCGGCAAAAGAAAAAGAAATCATAGCAAGCTTATTGGCTGCCATAGCGGTTGAGCTAAACAACAATATTGACTCCTTCAGCCAGGATGTGATGGTGTCCCAGATCGAATTGTTACTGAACTACAGCAATCGCTTTTACAACAGGCAGTTCATGACCCGAAAAGCGGTAAATCACGACATCATCACAGCTCTTGACACCCTTTTGAACCGGTATTTCGAAGAAGAAAGCAGCCTTAAAAACGGATTGCCATCCGTAAAATATATCAGCACGGAATTGAAACTGTCACAACGTTACCTGAGTGATATGCTGAGTTCACTGACCGGACTCAACACCCAGCAATACATTCAGAACACCATCATCGAAAAAGCCAAAGAAAAATTATCGACAACCCATTTATCCGTGTCGGAAATTGCTTATAAACTGGGCTTTGAGCATTCACAGTCTTTCAGCAAACTTTTCAAGAACAAAACCCATGTCTCCCCCCTGGAGTTCAGAAAGTCGTTCGGGTAAAAAGATGCCGGGCAGCTATCGTTGGTGCATTTTTATCGAACAGATATCCATTTAGCTGCTAAAATCAGTAGATAAAAACCATAGATCTTACTAACAGTTCTCATCAGAATTGGCTAGAACTGTTAGTATTTTTTGACGCCAATCAATTTAGAATCGATGTCTTTCTTCAGTTCATAACGATCTATCCTTCATTGGTATGACAAATGAGAAGGTAGTACCTTCGCTTTGGGAACTCCGGACCCCAATTGTTCCGCCATGAAGCCTGATGATTTCTTTGCAGAGATAAAGCCCTATGCCAAATCCTGCCACTGATGCGTTTTTGATGTCCTTTACCCGGTAGTAGCGCTCAAATATCCGCTGCTGATCGTCTGGTGAAATCCCTTTACCCTGATCATGAACACTGATTTCCAAATGATGATCATCTAAGCTGTGATAATCGACTACGATGGATGTTCCCACAGGCGAATACTTCACCGCATTTCCGATCAGGTTATTGAGTACCTGGGAAATTTTTTCGCGGTCTGCCAGTACGGATTGCGGACCGGAAGTCCTGAAATCAAAATGATGCGTATGGATGGTTGAAAGCACTTCATCTTCAATCTCAGAGAATAATGCCTGGAAATCAAAGGATGTTTTCTGAATATGCATCTGTCCTGAATCCAGTCTTGAAACATTAAGGAAACCATTGATCATGCTGTTCATGCTATCCACCTGCTTTAAAGACTTTTCAAGCGTATTCTGCTCCAAAAGGTTCTCTGCCTTTACAGCCATTCTCTGCAAAACCTGCAGATAAGCCTTGAGTGATGTGAGCGGTGTTTTCAGTTCATGGCTTACCATACCCATAAAATCATCTTTCCGCTCCTCCTCTTTTTTCTGTTCGGTAATATCCCTGAGGGTACCGTTAAGGCTTACCGGATCGCCCTTCTGATCATAGAAAACCCTTCCATTGGCCTGTAACAGCCTGATCTTTTTATCGGTATTATTCTGAATCCGGTATTCTACAAAGTAACAGCCGTCAGAATCTTTACTGAGGACATTGGTAATCGCTTCAATAACCCGATCCCGGTCTTCCGGCACTATGACTGCTAATGCCAGGGACAGGTCTACATCTTCGTCGGAAGATAAGCCGAACCAGGATTTAAGCAGATTGTTTCCGGAGAAAAGGTTGGTTGAAGGCTGGTAATAGAATGTAGCGAGTTCGCCGGCATCTATGGCCATAGCCAGCATCTGCTGGTCATTTTCGTTCTTTCTCCTGTCCAGAACCTGCTGGGTAATTTCTTCAAGGATAATCAGGACTCCGCTGATCTCGCCGTCTTCAGAAAATATAGGCTGATATATGGAATTGACAATAGCCTCTCTTAACCCGTCTTCATGCCGCAGTTTCACCATGAATTCATTATTGATCCTCGGTTTCCCGCTTTGATAGACTTCTTTAAGCCACTGATTTACCGGCTGGTCCTGTAACTCCGGACGGGCATCTTCATGTGGGAAGCCAATAACTTCCTGCTCTGTTCGCCCCCAGATCTTAAGGATGGCCGGGTTGGCAATTTCAATAATATGTTCCGGCCCCTGCAGCATGGCAATTCCAACAGGTGCCTGCTCAATAATGGCCCGGACGTGTTCTCTGCTGTGGGCAAGCAGCTTAACATAGTCATTGAGTTCTTCGTTGGTTGAAGTCAGCTCTTCAAGAGTGGCAGCCATTTCCTCATTAAGAGCCTGCTCCCTCTCCTCCTTCTCCTGTATCCTTTGCAGAAATTCCTTCCGTGAGGTTACGTCCAGCGCGGTATTGAGTATGCACCATGTTTTTTTCTGGTGATCGGTAAGGGCTTTATATTCGTAATCAAAATAACCAAGCGTCTCTTTTCCGTTTTTGATCAGTTTTGCCGGGGCATCGGATACCGAATAGGTGGTACCGGAATGCCATACTCCCCGCAGGAGTTCCAGAAAAGGCTGCCCCTCCAGTTCAGGGATGGCTTCCATCAATGGCTTACCGATAACGGAAGCATCTTTGCCCCAAAGCGCCAGCATGCCTTCGTTCGCAAAACGGATAACCATATCTTCCCCTGAATAAATAGAGGTTGGTGCCGGAGAGGAAGCCAATGCCTGAATGATCAGATCCAGGCTGAAGTTGTTATCGGACAATGTTTCTCGGGTAATCATAAATTCAGCAAATATAGGAAAAAGTACGTTGACGCCCCCGAACAGTGGTATGTGAAATACCAAAAGGAATATCACTCATTATAGCATTGAAATAAATAACAACTAAATGACAAAGACAGATACTGCTGTAATTTTTTTATTATCAAATTGATTTCATATGCATTCATATCAACACCATGATCAGAAAAACATGAGATTCAATATTATTTTATTAATTTAATAATTATCACACACTATAATTAAAATTATACTAATACAAAAATGATATGTTTAAAATAATAAAATATTTTGGCTTAATTATTGAGCAATTGTCAATGCATTAATTAAAAATCACATCATTATTTATGAAAGAATCTACCAACCCGAAATCGGAACAACTGGGTCATTCAACAACCGATAATACGGATCAGGCTTTAACCACCAACCAGGGCCTGAAAATCAATAACGACCAGGATTCACTGAAAGCTGGTGAAAGAGGACCAAGCTTACTGGAAGATTTTATCCTGAGAGAAAAAATCACTCATTTTGACCATGAACGAATTCCTGAAAGAATCGTACACGCAAGAGGGTCCGGAGCACACGGTGTTTTTAAAATCAACAAAAGCCTTTCAAAATATACCAAAGCAAAATTCCTGGCTGAAGAAGGAAAAGAGACCCCTGTATTTGTGCGTTTCTCTACGGTTGCAGGAAGTGCGGGAAGCACTGACCTGGCGAGGGATGTAAGGGGTTTTGCCGTTAAATTTTATACGGAAGAAGGCAATTATGACCTGGTAGGAAACAACATCCCGGTATTTTTCATCCAGGATGCCATTAAATTCCCGGATTTAGTACATGCCGTAAAACCTGAGCCTGATAATGCTATTCCCCAGGCCGCCTCTGCCCATGATACGTTCTGGGATTTCATTTCTTTGATGCCGGAAAGCATGCACATGATTATGTGGGCCATGAGTGACCGGGCCATTCCGAGAAGCTACAGGATGATGGAAGGTTTCGGCGTCCATACCTTTAAATTCATTAATGAAGAAGGGAAAATGCATTTTGTGAAATTCCACTTTAAGCCAAAATTGGGCGTGCATTCAGTAGCCTGGGATGAGGCCACTAAAATTTCAGGAAAAGATTCGGATTTCCACAGAAGGGATCTGTGGGAAGCTATTGAAAACGGCGCTTTCCCGGAATGGGATTTTGGCGTACAGATCATCCCTGAAGAAGATGAACATAAATTCGATTTCGACCTGCTGGATCCTACAAAACTGGTTCCGGAAGAAGAAGTACCGGTAGAACTGGTAGGAACCCTGGCGCTGAACAGGAATCCTGATAATTTTTTCGCAGAAACTGAGCAGATCGCTTTCCACCCGGGGCATCTGGTTCCCGGGATAGATTTCACCAACGATCCTTTGCTTCAGGGCAGGCTGTTTTCTTATACCGATACACAGCTTTCAAGATTAGGATCACCGAATTTCCATGAAATCCCAATCAACAAATCGATCAACACCGTTCATAACAACCAGCGTGACGGGCATATGCGCCAGCAGATCATGAAAGGCAAGGTGAGCTACGAACCCAATTCGATGGGCGGGGGATGCCCGTTCCAGGCCATGATGAAAGACGGGGGATTCGCATCCCAGGAAGAACGCGTAGACGGCAAGAAGATCAGGGCAAGAAGCCAGAGCTTTGTTGACCACTATTCTCAGGCCAAATTATTTTACAACAGCCAGTCCGGCCCTGAAAAGACCCACCTCCAGAACGCATTGATCTTTGAATTGTCTAAGGTAACCATTCCTGCGATCCGTGAAAGAGTGGTTGGACAGCTGAATTTCATCAATAAAGAACTCGCAGCAGCAGTAGCCAAAAAAGTAGGCGTGAATGTAACCGTACTGGAACAGCCTAACGGAAGCATTCCTGCAGATGCTGACCCGAAATCGCTTCAAAGCCCTGAAAAAGAACCTTCCACGAAAAGTTCTGATGCTTTAAGCATGAAGAATACGGTTAAAGATACCATCAAAAGCAGGATCATCGGTTTTATGATCGAGGATGGCGTGCATGCACAGGATGTCAATGCACTGAAATCAAAACTTGAACAGGAAGGTGCTGTGGTACAGATTATTGCAGGAAGCCTGGCCGCTGTGAAAGCAGATGACGGCACTTCATTTGAGCCGAAACATTCCCTGACCAGCACAGCCAGCGTGTGTTTTGATGCGTTGTATATCGGAAGTGGTAAACAATCAGCGGAGAACCTTATGAATGAGGATAATAAGCCGGGTACGCTTTTATTCATCAATGAAGCTTATAAGCACTGTAAAGCGATCTATTTCGGTAAAGGAACCGATGATATTTACAATGCAAGCAATGTCAAACAGAAGAAGCACGAAGATCCTGCGGTCATCATTTCAGACCAGAACGATTCCGATGCATCATTTATCAAAGCGGTAGCGCAGCACCGGGTTTGGGAACTGGAAAAAGCCAGAAACAATCCTGCCTAATCGGCACACTATTTACATCACTGCTCAGCCTGTCATTAAAGATGATCAGCTGAGCAGTTATTTTTTATAAGAATATCTAAACTACGGTTATTATAAATCAGGGAACTCTAATTCCCTGCACTTTCCGGAATTTGTTTTCTCCTGATGAAGATACAGATCAGAAATAACCCGAACAGAGCTACCCACACCCCAGATATTACCCCTATAAAAATGGGCCTGATAGACGGATGAAGATAATTCGGATGGTAAAACAGCCGTTCGAGCGTTGCCAATTTCTCTTTCAGGGCATTCCTCTCAAAATTATTCCGGATCGCATTCAGCGGTTCCTGCCTATGGTCACGGTAATAGAAAACGTCCCGGGTAAGTTCTTCGGGAACGATCTGGTGCTCTATATGGTATTTGCTGAGCAGACCATTAAGTTTTCGGAACGAATGAAGCAGGGAATCCTGAGGATATTTGTACAGCAGGTTGTAGCGGGTTACTGCATTCCGGTATTGCTGATGCGGTCCCGGAATATGATGGACCGGCATGAAAAGGCTTTTGTTTTCAAGAAAGATGCAGATATCCCCATCATAATCAGGATGCACTTCAATTCCTTTGTAAAGCACTTGGGTGCTGTCCCCTGTTTCTTTCCTGGAAATAACCCTCTTTTTCAGTTCGTTTTCATCGATGCCGGCCAGGGTGAGCAATGATCGTGACTTCCTGCTTAGATTTTTGAAATCTCCGCGAAGCATCTTTAAGGTATCAATGCTGTAGTAGGTCGTTTGCGTTGAGTAATAATCCCTGTTACCAGGATCATAATACACCGTATCCCTTTGTGCGATCACCGGATATGGCTCTGGAAATAAAACATTTTCAGGGTTAAACAGTTTTTCTGAGCTGTAGGATGTATAAGAATACAGGAAAGGTTGCAGGACGTTGAGCAGTGTTTTGTCTTCATTAAAAGCCTTCTCCGGAAGTTCCGTCCTGATTTTGGCATTTCCTCCCAGGCTGTAGCTGATAAAGAACGTTAATGAAAACAGGGAGATCATAAGCAGGGCAGCTCCGATCCGCAGTAACGCCGGTCCCGTATACCTGTTTCCCGAATGATTTCTGAGGAGCACGACAAGAAACACAAACAGGAACAGACCGGTAATAAAAAAGTGCGAGATGGAAACATCATCATAGAATTTGAACCGGTAAAATTCTGTATAGGGATCAGCCTGCCTGATTCCGTCGAATGTAAAGTATCCGTATATAAAATAGCCGAGATGGATCAAGGCCAGTATGGCAAAGGATCTGATCAGCATTCGTTTCAGTTTTCTGGTCATGGGATGATGTTAAAATGGTATTCTGAAAAATAAACATTTTTTACATGAGATAGAAAATTATTATTAAGCTTTTTCTACACCGGTATTGTTCATGATAATTATGCAATTTTCAGTAGGTTTAAATCTATGTGCTCACTTACTTTCAAGCTATTCACTTTAAGATTCTGATTTGATCAGAAGATTCATTTACACTATTATGCCAAGAATATTTTGGAAGAGAATATTAGGCTGATTGAGGCTGAATAAAAAACAATAGATAAGCTATTGGTTTTCTTTACCAAATATTACAGATATGCCAGCGCCCAAGATTACTAAGATCTATAAGAGCGATGGGATATTGAAGTATGTTTTAAGTTTATAAAACAACATCTCTATTTTAACCAATTTATAAGCTACAGTGAAAATGGGATTAAGGTGATGATGTATATAGCAGCTATATTGATGATTATTTACAAGAAGCTTAACAAGATAGAAAACCACAATATGGCTAAGTAGGAATTTATTAAAGAATTAAAAATGGAGATCATCAAAGAAATCATGCCCATCTGTGGTGGGGATCCCGGAAAAACACCCAGATACGGCAGCAATTATATCTTCCGAACAGTAGTGTTTTTAAAACCTTGAAGGTTTGGAATCGGAAAAAGTTTTTCAGATGAAATGCTGATCCGCTTACTTGATTTCTCACACGCTTATTTTGCAGTAAGAAACCTCATAGGTTTTGAAAACCTATGAGGTTTGTACAATAGAAATTTCCAGCATGAATTCATAAAAAAAACTGCAATAACAGGTATTGCAGCTTTTGGGTTTATGATGAATGAGTTTACTCGGAAATCGTCACCTGAGTTCCCTGGGTATGCGCATTCATCTGAGGCGCATAATAATTCTGGATAGTCGTGATTCCGTTCGAGAATTTCCCGGAAGCATTGGCGACCACATCGTATTCAAATACGTACTTCCCTTTTGGCATGGCCTGGATGTAAAAGTTGGTGGAGGCGTCTTTGGTCGACTGGTAATAACTCAGTCCGTTTTTCCACTCGTATCCTGATAAAACATCTACCGGCTCAAATCCTGCGGCACGCATGTCTTTGATATGCATGAATTCCATTGGACGGTCGGTATTCAGGATCATTCGTACGGTTACGCGGTCTCCGGTTTTCACGGGGGTCTGTGCGGAGATCGGCTGCAGCTCTTCCCCGTTTACAGTCTTGATTTTCCTGTACAGCTCTTTACTTACGGAAAGGTAGGTTTCGGAAGACCTGATCTTATCCAGGTCTTCATAGTACTGCCAGAATAATCCTCCCTGCACGATTCCCGGGCCTGGTTTGGTCACTGTAACAGTAGCCAGGTTTTTATCTAGCACATCGCTTTTCACCGTTGATTTCACATAGCCTGTAGCCTTGGTTTGCGGCTGAATCTGTTTCCCGCCCCAGACGATAGTTGCCTGATTGCTCTCGGTACCGGTCCATGACTGCCCTGAATTCAGGATGGTAAAGATCACTTCCGCCGTAGCCCTTGAACTGCCCCATGAATTGACTTCTTTCTGGGTTACCAGCCATATTTTCAGGTCTTCAATAAATGACTGATACTGCGGCTTCAACAGGCTGAATGCTTCAATGGCTCCCGCATGGTTCACCACTTTTGAGCTGAACCAGCCCCAATCGTCCAGGTTCTGTTTCCAGTAAGTTCCCTGGGCTTTTGTTTCTGTAGAGGTTTCTTTCAGGTAGTTCATCAGCTTAGCGGAAACTTCCTTCTGGCCATAGTTGTTCATCAGAAGTGCTATACGGTGCAGTCCGAAAAACGTCAGATCGGTCATTTTTACGGTTTTGGCCTGCTGCTGAACCAGGGTTTTCAGTTCGGCACCTTTTCCTTTCAGAGGATATTGCTGCTCCCAGTAATTTCTGGTATTCAGGTAATCCAGAATCAGGTTGTTCCATACTTTATCTTTGCTGCTTACACCATTTGCATATTTGCTGATTTCGGTATCGGCATACTGAACCAGTTTGGCTACCATTGCATTCTGTGCCGAATCCTGGTAGTCTTTCATGTTTCCTTTCAGCCACTGGTTGATTTTGCCCAGGTTTTTAAGGATATAAAGTGAAACACTGTATGAGCTCGGATATCCAGGATACCAGGAGAAGCCGCCGTCCGGATTCTGAAGGTTTTTCAGCTCTTCCCAATCCTGCATCGTAGAATTCTTCATGTTGTTGGCATCAAACAGCAGCGCCAGTTTCTGCATCTGCTCCTGTTCATTGCTGCTTTCCAATACCCAAGGTGTTTCTTCCAGCAACAATTGTTTCAGTTCCTGGTTCTTTTCAAGATTGGACTGTAACAGTCCTTTATTCTGGTATTCCTCAAAAATGGTCTTCATTTTCGGATTAGCCCTGAAGATCTCAGAGGCTAAGACATCGGCAAACCATTTGTCGAAAACAACGTCTGAAGAATTGTTCAGGTCGTTTTTCATGGAAGGAAGCGCAAACATAATTTCCCATACCGGATTGGTGGTCAGCTCAAGCGTATTGGACACATTGGAAATGGTCTTTGAGCCCGTATTTTTAAGCTGGTCCAACACGAATGTTTTGGTTTCACCCTGTTTCACAAATACAGGAACGGCATCGGTGACCAGCATCCTGTTCGGAAGCACGGCAACGGCCTGCTGCTCACCATCGGAGTACTGGCCTGCTTTCGCCACCACTTTAATGATGATGGAAGAGATGTCTTCAGGAACTTTCAGCTTCCAGGTCAATGCAGCATTTCCATTTTCAGCCAGTTCAAAATTCTGTACTCCTGCATTGATACCGAATTTAGAGGATACATCCTCATTGGTAAAGGCATCCAGGATTTGCAGGCTTGCCGAACCGTTCAGCTTTTTATCTGTCAGGTTAGACAGTCTCGACTGGAGGTTCAGTTCATCTCCTTCTCTTAAGAAACGCGGATAATTAGGGGTTACAGAAAATTCTTTCTGGGTAACCACTTCTTTTTCCAGAGTGGCTGCTCTGGCATCTTTGGTATGCGCCAGGAACATCAGCTTCCATTTGGTTAAGGCTTCCGGAGAAGTGAATTCAAAGCTGACATTGCCTTCGGAATCGGTTTTAAGGTCCGGATAGAAGAATGCTGTTTCATTGAGGTTCTGGCGAACGGCTACTTTATCAAGTTCACCCATTTCAACTAAGCTGTCTGCGGTAGATTCCTGATCAGCATTTGGCATAGCCACTTTGCTTTTATATCCTGTAACTACCACTTCTTCTAAAGCAGTTTCCTTTTGTACTGCCGCTGGTGCAGCCACTCCCCGGATTACCATTCCCTGAACTCTACCGTCCAACCTATTAAGGATGGATCTGTTGGTCAGATTACCATCAAACCAGTTGAAATCCGGAACTAGGACATTCCTATTATTGAAATATGGCATTCTTTTCTGGTAGTATTCCGATAAGAGGTTCGGGTTCATGGTATACGAAGTAATGCTAGAATACGGTACATTCATGCTCCTCCAGTCGAACCGGTTGGACGCGAACTGATCCAGAGCCATATCATACATATTCGCCAGCACTTCAGCATTGATCTTTTCTTTCTGGCTGCCTGTCACTTTTACCGACCATTTTTCTTTGGTTCCCGGCTCGATTTTATCCCTGAACGTCACCGTTTCTATTTTTAATGGTGCTTCGGAATCTTTGATATTGAGTGTAACGGATTCTGTCTGGATGTCGTTAAAAGCCACAACCTGAAACTGGATGTTCAGTTCGTTAACCGCTTTGTCATTCGGGATATCTGCCTTATATTCCAACACCCCGTTTTTCATCTGGCGGACTTCCGGAACCGTTTTGCCGGAACCGTCCTGGACAAAAATATTCACCAGGGCGTCAGGGACTGCGGAATAGACATAGATTACCGCACTTCCGCCACGACTGAATTCTCCTTTAGGCGCTACCACACTTAAAAATGGTTTCTGACCTGTATTTAAAGCTTTCTTATCCCAGACACTGAAATACTGTACTGTTTTGATGGTATCTTTACCTTCTATATTATACAGTTCAAGCTTATAGTCACCGGCCTGAAGCGGACCAAGGTCAAGCATTTGCTGGTTCTTCTCTGCACCGTTCAGCACTACCGCGGACACTTTTCGTTCTTTCGGTTCGTCATTTTTATCATAGAAATCATGCGGGAATTTGCTGATGAATTCAGGTTTTGACAACTTCGGAAGATCCTGTACTGCTGCCTGGAAGTTGTTCCTGAAAATCCTGTCGGCACCCTGCAGCCTGGAAAGGTTTACCCTATAGGCTTTTTTCAGTTCCTGGTCATTGTAATTTTTCGTTTCTACTTTGGTTTTTACATTTTCCCCGGCAAAAACATTATTGATTTCATCGGCTTTGATATAATGCGACACTGAAGCTACCTTAAGCTGAGTATCAGCAGATTGGGTTTCACCGTTGATATCGGTTACGGAAGCATTGATTTCATAATTATCGATCTGGACACCTTCCCGTTTCTCATCTTTTTTAAGGTCGACACGGATGGTAAACTCCCCTTTTCCATTGGTTTTTGCTTCCCCGAGAACAGAGTTTTCATTGTTGCTGCCGTTATCATACCAAGGGAAATACCTCCAACGGATATCGCGTTTTTTTATTTCATACTGTACCGTCGTATTGCTGAGCGGCACACCGGAGAACATCATCGCTTTTCCCTTGAGCATAATGGTCTGGCCGTACTGGTATTCTTCTTTCACCGGTTCAAATGTCACTTCAAATTTCGGCCTTTTATACTCTTCAACCCGGAAGTCTTTTTCTCCTTCCTGATCTCCATCCGTCCTCAGGTAAAAAGTACCGTTCAGCTTACCTTTGGGAAGGATAAAGCTGCCATTGTAAGACCCGAATTCATTGGTGGTAAATATCTGCGAAGAAACATCCTCATCATTGGCATCCACCAGCGTGATCTTTTGTTTCAATCCGGCCACTACGGATTCGGTTTCTTTCCTGATCCGGGTGTTGATGACCTTAAAGTAAACGGTCTGTCCGGGACGGTAGATGGCGCGGTCCGTAAAGATCTGTGCCATGCTGCGGTCTTTCTGCTCAGCATTATTTTCCGGACTGTTGTTACCATAGGAACGCATGATCTGGAAATCATTGGTTGCCGGCTGGTGGATCAGGAATGTTCTGTAATACTGCCCGTTTTTGGTAGCCGGTAGCCTGAATGTTCCGTCTGAACCGGTGTTTCCGTTGGTTGTATTGAAGCTTGCGTTTCCGGCATACTCGTAAAACGTCAGCTTTTCGGTTTTTACCGGTTTCCCGTTTTCACTGCTGACCAGTTTGAGGACATCTGAGTCGCCCCTGTCCTCTCTTTTACTCTGGTAAACGATTTTATGGTCAGAAACCAGGAACCAGAAATTCTTTTCCTGATTTTTATCTTTCAGCTCATCGCCCGGAATAGTATATTCAACCATATAAATTCCTGACGGAAGCGGCTTTATTTCCAAAGCCGTGGTATGGTTATGGAAGTCCTTAAGGTCCGGCAATGTGTAGTCCTCTTTCCTCACAAGCTTTTTAGGAACCTTATTTACGGAACCCCCGTAGGGATTGGACAGATACTGCATAAATGGGAGGATATCCTTTATTTCGTAAATATTCAGTGAAAATGCTGAAATGTTCTTATGCTCTGCCACAAGCTGGATCGGAAGCTTGCTTTGCGCCTCCTGCTCATATTTCAGCTGCAGGTACGGATTGGTAATCTGGTTTTCGCTGTTCCTGATGTTATCCAGGAAGAGCGATTTAGGATAACGGCTTTTGGCCTGCTCTGCCACTGCCAATGCTTCTTTCTCTTTGTGCCTGCCGATAAGTTCCTGCATGATTTCCTGCATGATGACCACTTTGTAATCTCCTTCCACGTCAGATTTCAGCAGGTCCTGAAGTCCTTCCAGACGGTTTTTACATGCTGAGAAGCTGCAGTTCTGCGACCATTTGCGGTGCATGAAGTACAGTTTTGCATTTCCTGTATTATCTGCAATCAGCCCGTCATACCGGGCATTGATTTTTTTCTGGTTATCTGTCAGTTCATTCTTTGTAAAAAGGTTTGAATTGGACAGGAATTCGATCTCCTGTACTCCATACCAGTCGGACAGTGTAGGAAAATAAGCCAGGTCAGCCTTCTCCGGGAAAAGGTCTTTATAGGCTGTCATAGAAATCTGCCGCATTTCCTTTTGCTGCGCATCCAGTGCCGCAAAGTTTTTGAGCAGGTAATTTTTAAAGGCCAGCCTGCTCCAGGTCTCGATCTGTGAGAAATCCTGCGTATCCAGGTTGGTACGGCCGTTGATCCTCCATGAGTTATTGTTATAATAATTCATGAAAAATTCATTAGCAAGGGTATCATACAAAAGTTTTTCCTTTCCTTTCAGCTGCTTCCCGGCAGTCTGGATCTTCGCAAAAAAAGTAGAAACCGCGTTGTTGTTTTCCTGGTCTCCGGTCTGGTTGATGATGCTGAATTCCGCTTTCAGGGAACGGATCAGCTGAAGTACATTGTTGTCTTTCATGGCCTGATTTTGGATGTCCAAAACAATAGGAAGACTGGATTTGAAGGTCCCCTTCCCGACGTTTGCTTCTATCTTTTTCCATTGTTCGTCATAGTATTTCTGCGCAACAGCCCCGGAGGAAACCAGCAGCAGAAGGAAAAAGACAAAAGTCTTGCAAAGTCTTTTCATAAGTGTTATTTTTGATCTGATGAATTTATTAAAAATACTGAAAAAATCCATTATAGACAGCCAATTGTATGTCTCATTAATGGGAACTCTTTTTGCAGTATTCTTCATGCTAGAGCAAAACACGTTCCGATGGCCTACCGTACTCTTTATTTTCATCACCTATTTCAGCGGCTACCTGTATACCAAATACCAGAATACGAAACATTTCCCGGCCATACTGGTCCTGAATGCTGTGGCAGGAATCGTCTGTGCCCTGCTGATTATTTACAACCATAACGGGATCAGGCTTCTGAAATGGCTGGTTATTGTGATCTTAGGACTCCTGTACAACAGTTTTTTCCTCGATGTTTATATCCGTAAGATCCCTTTGCTGAAAGTCTTTTATGTAGGACTGGTCTGGGCACTGGTGAACTGTTGGCTCACGCTGCCGGAATTCAGCATCCCTATTTTTGTGATCAGCTTCTGTTTTATCACAGCGCTGGTACTGCCGTTCGACATCCGGGATATGAAGAGCGATACGGTGGAAACTTTTCCTAAGCTGATCGGGGTACGGAACACCAAATATATAGCTTATCTCCTGGTGTTTATCAGCCTGCTGACCGCCATTTTCCATCTGGAATACCAATATGCGGTTGCCTTTTTTATTACCTGTATCGTTACTTTCGGGTTTATTTACGGTTCAGAAAATAAAAACAGCGATGCGTATTTTTCTTTCGGAGTAGAGAGCTGTTCGGCGCTTCCCTTTTTATTTCTGGCTATAATACAGTATTTTTGACCTATGATTATCAAAAGACTTTCCCTGTACAATTTTAAGAACCACACTGAAAGAAGGTTTGAGTTCTCACCACAGATCAACTGCTTTGTGGGCAATAACGGTGTAGGGAAAACCAATATCCTGGATGCCCTCCATTATTTATCCGTCGGGAAAAGCTTCCTCGGGAACACGGACATGAACAACATTAAAAAAGACGAGGATTTTTTCACCCTCGATGCGGATATTATCAATGACGGCAGTGAAGACCAGATCAAAATCTTCCAGCCTAAGGAATCCAAAAAAGTCATCAAGAAGAACGACAAGAGCTACGACCGGATGGCCGACCATATCGGCTACCTCCCCAGTGTCATGATTTCACCCTATGATTCCAACCTGATCTCAGATTCCGGGGAAAGCAGAAGGAAGTTCCTGGACTCAATGATCTCACAGACGGACCCGGAATACCTTTTTGACCTGATCCAGTACCAGAAAACCATCCAGCAAAGGAATGCCCTGCTGAAATATTTCGCCAAAAACCGCGTGTTCGACCGTGATTCACTGGAAATCTATGATGATCCGATTACCGGGCACGGCACCAAGATTTTTGAAAAGCGCAGGGAATTCGTCACCATGCTTAACCCGATTGTACAGAACTTCTATGGCATCATTTCAGGCGGAAAGGAAACCGTTTCCGTACAATATGAATCCCACCTGCTGGAAGGCCGTTTTGAGGACCTGCTGAAGGACAACCTGGAAAAAGACCGCATGCTGACCTATACCTCCAAAGGCATCCATAAGGACGACCTCCTTTTTGAAATGGATGATCACCTCATCAAAAAGACCGGTTCACAAGGCCAGCAAAAGTCTTTCCTGATTTCCCTGAAGCTCGCGCAGATGAGCCTGATCAAAGAACTGACGCATAAAACCCCGATCCTCCTACTCGATGATATTTTCGATAAGCTTGATGACACCAGGGTTTCACAGCTGATCGAGCTCGTTAACCGGGAAAATTTCGGACAGATCTTTATCACAGATACGCACCGAGAACGAACGGAAAACGTGGTGAAGAAGATCAATGAGGAGAGCATTATCTTTGAGTTATGAGTAATAAGTAATGGGTAATGAGTAATGGGTAATAAATGATGGGATATTTTTCAAAATATTTATGTTGGTCTGATAAAAAAGAATTAAGATGAGAAAGAAGAAACGGGAATATCAATCCTCCGAGCTGGTGAAGTCTTTTGCCAGGATCTACGGCTTTGAGGACAAGCTACTGGCTTTTGAAATCAAGGATTTCCTGGAGGATTACCTTGATGAAAGTCTGTTTGCCGAAATCATCAGTGTCAATCTTTCAGATAAAGTGGTTTCTATCAGGATCGGATCGCCGCTTCTGAAAAACGATTTTAAGATGCGTAAAAGCTTTTACCTGAAAAAATTCCAGGACCAGTTCGGCGAAGAACTCTTTACCGATCTTCAGATTTTGTAGTTACGGTACTGCTCATCAGCTCATCTGCACGTTTATCCAGTCCGGACCGGATCGGCAGGAAGAATTTAAGCGGATGCTTAAGGAAATACCTGAAAATCTCTTTGTAAATTTCACTGACCTGCCCGAAGTTCAGCTTCCTGGAACGGAATGCCAGGAACATGGATAGGGAAAAACTGACCAGGAAATTAAAAAATCCGATCAGGAATACGGTAATAAAGGAAATCCAGAATGTATAGCTATCCACGGAAAAGTCTTTTCCGTACAATCCCAGCGCAAAATTGCCCGCTGCAAAGGTAATGTGGCGGATATCCAGGTCAAGTCCCAGGAAAAGCCCAACCGGAGCCGTGGCGCCCAGGAATACCCCGAACCAGAAGTTGGATACGATCCCCGGCCAGTTGCGCGCATAATATCTGGAAAGTCCCTTCGCAAATTTCGCCCCCAGGAATTTCCTTATCGAAAGGTTTTTGGCAATCCGTTCAGGGATCTGGTAAAATACGGAGTTGTTCCCGATATTCCCGGAAATAATTCCTGAAATAAACAGGTAAAAGCCGGCAATACTGGCGTGAAGGATTGCTTTTGACTTAAACGGATCCAGGTCCATCAGGAGCTTGTCTGAGCGGTCAATGGCCAGGTTCTGGGAAAAGAATACATCCAGGCCGTAAATAATGGCCAAGGCCACCGGGAACGAAAGCAGGACATTGCCGACAAAAGCAATGAACTGGCTCCTGAACAGCTTGGAAACCAGATGCGCAAACTCCTTACGGTTTCTTTGGGTGTTCCCCTCTTCAGAAAGCACTTTCGTCATGGTTGCTGCCGTCATAGCCGGCTGTTTGGTAGCCAGCGTAAACCGCATCAGATAGATCATGACAAATCCCATCGCATAATTCAGGGAATAGAAAAAGGCATGGAAAAAATCACTTCCCGGGATATATCCGTACAGCACTTTCAGCACACATAAGGCTCCTACGATGATGCCTCCCCCACTTGCTTTATAAAACATGGTCATGTACTCCTTTTTTGTAGAAGTAATGTAATGGCTCCCCGTTTCTGCGGTATGGTTGGTAATCAGGTGGGAAATCAGACGCGTGCTGTCATTGATGAGTTCCGAAATATTATTCTTATGGGATTTATAGCTCAGGATATTAAAGATCAGCTGCTTGGAATTCCGTGTAATATCTGCCTCAGTATCGATCACCAGCAATTGTATGGTTTCAAAAATACGCTGGATCTGCTGCCGGATCTTCAGCAGAGACTGGTTGATCTTTCCGGAAATCCCGTATTGTGAGGAATTCTTGAATGCAATATTCACAAATTCCAGGCACTGCTCGATATAGATTTTGATCTGCTTGTACCGGCTGTCCCTGGAATCCAGCTGCAGCTCAGGATTCTGCTCCAGCTCTTCCGCAAGGTCTTCCAGCTCGTTCTGCAAAGCCAGGAAAGGGTTATCAAAATTCCTGTATTCCGGGGCCATCCTCACCACATCCACTTCCATTGCCATTCCTGTAACCCTCCAGGAAAGGATGTTCATGGAGAAGATCAGTTCCTTTTTCACTTCAGGCTTAATGATGAAATCGGCGGCACCGATGATCTGCAAAAACTCGTTAAACTCGTTTTCGGGAAGGTTGTGCAGGAATTTCAGCTCGCTCCTCGGCGTGAGGCTGACATTATCAATCAGGTACCAAACCGTATTCTCATGCTCCACCGGAGGAAGCACCTTGTTCAGGATCCTTTTTTTAAGCTCCGGAAAGAAGGCATTTTCAGAAAGGATATTGGCTTCCGTCAGCGACAGGTTGAATGGGCGCTCCCTGAGGATGTTATGGATGTAATACCCGAAGTTGTCCGCGATATTGGGATTGCTCCTGAAGGAGTTGAGGACTTCCGTGAAATCAGCTCTTTTGGCACTGTCGAGAAACTCGGCAAAGGGCTCCAGCGAGAGGGTTTCGTTCCTGAAAGAAAAATATTTCTTAAGAACTGATTCGAAATGGATACCGGAATTGAAAAGTTTCATGGGTACAAAGATACTATTTCAGGCTTATATTCCTCATCTGTCTCATAATCCAGTTATGTTTCCTGCTGAGGTAGGCTGATGGGTTATTAGGATCATATTTCTTAGGGTTCGGCAAAACGGCAGCGATCCATGCCGCTTCCGAAGTCGTCAGATCTTTGGCATGTTTCTTAAAATAATACTGGGATGCCGCTTCGATCCCGAAAACGCCTCGTCCCATTTCAATGGAGTTCAGGTACCTTTCCAGGATCACATCCTTACCCCATATTTTTTCGATGATAAAGGTATAAAAAGCTTCCAGCCCTTTGCGGAACCAGCTCCTGCCCTGCCACAGGAAGATGTTTTTGGCTGTCTGCTGTGAAATGGTGCTCCCACCTCTCAGCTTCTTGCCTTTTTCATTGCTCTTCATGGCCCGTTCAATGGCTTTATAGTCAAATCCGTCATGGATGAAAAAATTCTGGTCCTCCGAAGCGATGACGGCTTTTTTCACCTTGTCTCCCATTTCATCCGATGAAATGTAATCCCGCTGCAGTTTGCCGTATTCAAGGATCCCTCCGATCTGGGTAATCGTAATGGGAGGATTGAAAAACCTTCCCCAGACGATGAATACCACATTCAGGATCAGGATAATAAATATCAGTTGTTTGATTTTTTTCCACATAATCTTCGTAAACGAACTACAAAAATAAGGAATAAGTCCGATTTACGGCAGTTCTTTCATATAAGTAAGCCGGTAACCGGGGAAAAGTGAGGGATGGAAGATCTTGATGTAATCTTTCAGCACCACATCGGCACGCACTACTCCGCTTTCAAAAAAATCATTGGCTTTCTGCCTTTCACGGCCGGTGATCACGTATATTTTGCCGTTGTTAAATACATTCAGCCTGCTGTACAGCGGATTGATGCTGAGCATTTCTTTCTTTGAGACATGATTTCCGGCATTCACCCAATACTGGACGGAACCTGCTTTCGCATATACTTCCTCAAAGCTCATGGTCACCGCTTTTTCATCAGTATTGTTCTGAAGGATATAATCTGCATGGGCATCGGTGATAAAACGCGCAGAAGACGTCCTGCCCCCCGGAAGGTACCAGACATCGCCATACATTTCATTGGCCAGCACCACCGGCTTTTCTTCGGTTCCTGCTGCCGTTTTCTTCAGGCTGTTGTAGTTCTGTTCTATTTCCAGGTATTTCTTTTCGGCTTCTTCGCTTTTCCCCAGCAGCTTTCCGAACAGCTTCAGGTAGGCTGCTTTTTCCAGCGGCTGCTGTTCCAGGTATTCGTCGAGGAAAATTACCTGAATGCCATTATTTTTCAGCAGCTGGTAGGTATTGTCAAAGCTGGCGATATAATTCGTCAGGACTGCGTCAGGTTTCAGGGCCAGGATCTTTTCTACATTATATTTCTGCTCATTGCCCACATCCTGTATTTTGCCCTGCCGTATAAGCTGCTGGATTTTTTCCGAATATATATATTCCGGACTGGATACTCCCGCAATGGCATTTTCCATGCCCAGCTCAGCGATGTACCCGGCCATGCTGGCATTCAGCAGCACGATTTTCTTAAACGGAACCTTATTTTCATCAATGGAATAGGTGAAATTCCCCGATTTCAGCTCCAGCTTCTGATCGGTATCCCGGTACTGGAGCCTTCCTGAAATGGAAGTCCAGTCTGCGGATGAAATTTTTGGTTCTCTTTTACAGCCTATTAGCGTCCAGGCCGCGAATAATACTAAAATTTTCAGTTTCATCTTTCAAAGAAAAGAAAAAAGTGCTATATTTGCAAACCATTAAACAATGGCCTCGTGGCGCAACTGAATAGCGCATCTGATTACGGCTCAGAAGGTTACAGGTTTGAATCCTGTCGAGGTCACAAGACCGACATTTGAAGTTTTTACTCTCTTATGTCGGTTTTTTTTATTTTCTAAACGCTCGACATTCAGAATCTAAGTCCGGAATCCCGGTAAAGATAGAATCAACGAAATAGTGAATTTTTGTAGTACGTAGTTATATTTGATAATTGATTATATTTGGAATAAGCGATTACATTAACATGAAAAATCTTAATTAATTTTAAGAATGATTCAAATAAAGTCTATTGTAAATTATCAATATAAAAGTGATAAAAAGCTTTTTACTAAAGAAATTTCATTTAGAAATCATTTTTAAAACGATTTTTATTTAAGTTGAATATATTACAAAAAAGCAAAACAATAATTATTATAAATTCAATAAGACATACATTTGTAGTGATTCTCAATCATATTTGAGTTTTCATGGTTATTAGTTTTTTTCCTCGATTTTTCATCGAGGATTTTTTTATTTTAGTAATGTATTTATTATTTTAATTACTGTACTTTAAAATCGATAGATTATCATTATCTTTAAGAAAATGAAACTTACAAACCATGCCAAGACCAATTATACAGAATTTAAGAACCTGGCCAAGAAATTTAAGTACAGCCCAAGGCGGTGGACTATCAACTTCACAATATGGTGGAATGTCTACTTCACAATATGGAGGGATGTCAACGTCTCAATATGGAGGGCTTTCGACTTCGCAGTATGGTGGAATGTCAACTTCGCAGTATGGAGGATTATCTACTTCACAATACGGGGGGCTTTCAACATCTCAATATGGAGGATTATCGACATCTCAATATGGAGGGCTCTCGACTTCGCAGTATGGAGGGCTGTCAACTTCAGCAGGAGGAGGTATGTCCACTTCTTCATCTAATATCTACAAAAGTAATATACCGCCGTGGCCCTACTTCGTTAGAGAATTACAGTTACGAGGCTACGACCAAGCGGTAGAAATGATCAAGAATTGTTTGCCGTATGATCTTTGGCCTGAAATTTTTTTTTAATACAAATTAAGGATAAAATCTGTATTTCATACCTCGATAAATTTCATCAATGAAAAAACTTTATATCGTTGGGAATGGCTTCGATAGATTTCATAATCTTCCCACAACATATAGTGATTTTCACAAATTTGTTGCTGCAAATCACCAGGATTTAGAAAATATATTTGAGGAGTACTTTATGTTAACATCATATTCCGACCACTTATGGAAGGACTTTGAAAATGATCTCAGTACTTTCAAATGGAAAGCGTTCTTTGACGATATAAATAACATTGATGTATCTGATGAAAACTTCAGACCTAGTTATATTTATGGTCTTGAAGACGATTTGGTACAAGAAAGCGACCTTCTGATTGATAAAATCAGAGAAGCTTTTGAGGATTGGTTGACCGATTTAAGTCTTGAAGACACCAATAGAAAACTTCTTTTAGAAGAAAATTCATTTTTCTTAAATTTTAATTACACATTGACACTCGAGGAGGTCTATGAAATCCCAAGCAGCAATATACTTCATATTCATGGGGATGTAGAAAATAGCCCGGGAAGTTTTGTATTTGGTCATAATAAAAATTTAGAAGAACAGCCTGAATTTGATGAAAATGGTGAAAGCAACAGAACACGTTTTTCAGATTCAGAAGACAATGCTAAATATCCGTTTTACGCACTTCAAAAACCCGTTAAAGATACTATTGACGAATATGACAGCTTCTTCAAAGGTTTAAATGAAATCGATGAGATTATAATATTGGGACATTCTTTAAATTCTATTGACCTTCCCTACTTTAGAGCTATAAGAAAAAATGTGGTTAAAGAAGTAAAATGGAATGTCAGCTTTTATAACGACGAAGAGAAAACAAAACATTTAAAAACACTCCTTAAAATTGGAATTGACACAAATAAAGTAGAATTTTTTAAGATGTTTGACTATAATATATATTAACTTAATCCAATTTTTTTTCAATGGATTACATTTTTAGAGAAAAAACCTATACGGTTTCAAAATTCAAAACCTTCCTGACTAATCAGCTGAAAAGCCAATCATTAGAAACTGTTAATAATTTTCTTCTTGAATTTATTCAACATAATGAATTTGAATTTAATGATCTAATTTCAATCTTTGAAAGATTCATTTATTATGCTAAAAAACTTGGCGACGAAAACGAAAAAATGTTAGATTTTGTTCATAGTAAATCAGTTGAGTACAGAAATATTGAGAACACTTTGCATTTATCTAATCTGTTTTATAAAATTAACTCTAATTACGCATTAAATTATATTGATGAAAATCTTGATTTAATTCCTAACAATGGTAAAGAAAAAGTTTCAGTCTTGCTATTTAAAGCTAATATCCTTTTAGAATGTAATGAACTTGAAAAAGCATTTTCAGTATTAAGAGATTGTTCCAATCAATGTTACGATTTGTACATTTTTGATGCTCTAGAATTAAAGAGAACGATTTACGAAAAGATGGCGGTTATTTGTCAGTTGGAGAAAAGAAGTGATGCTGCAATAAGTTTTTACATTTACCATTGTTCATTTCAGGCAAGTGTCGAGTTCTTACATTTCCCGTATTTGGATACTTATAGAAATTTTAGATTACCATACTCCATAATTGAAAATACTGACAATGAAATCATACAGTTAGAAATGCATTTAAAGGAAATAAATATTAATATTGATGTATTTAATTCTTTTCTGTAAGACTTGTACAGAAAAGAAATACCAAAAGCTTTTAGGCTTGAAAATATAGATATTGATACTTTTACTGTTTCAAGTTCAAATGTACAGGACTTGGTACATTACACAAGCTACATACCGAAGCTTTCAGTTAGAGATTTAGTATCATCCATTGAATTATTAACAGCAAATAAGATTAAAGACTTTCTCTGACATTAATTTTACCTGTTCAAAACCAAATTGATAAAAATGAGATACTATCTGGATATCGTAACTGTTAGAGCTCTTAGCAAAGAGTTACACAAACTGCAAAGCAATTCTTTTACTTCTGCACTAGTTGTAATGGATCTAATATCGGGAATTGGAGAGAGAGAATTTAATATAAGGAAGCACGTCATAAAAAACTTAATTGATTCTAGATTTCCGGTCGTATGGAAACTACCAGAAAAGATTAAAGCCGAGGCTTTTACAATAATTGAAATAAAAGAAAGTAGAGTGATTGGGTTACAAAAGCTTTGTAATGAGCTATACCGCAGTGAGAACTTGGAAACATTTATTACTAATACCGAAAAAGAGATTTATAATATTGATTTCTTTAAAAAACTTGACAAAAGCTACTCAGACATATTTATAGAAGCAACATTAAAAGGAAATCAGGAACTGAAAAATATATATACTGAGCAGAGAGTAAATAATGGAAAAGAATTTGAAGATTATGCCAAACAAATCGTAAAGTCGTTGGCTTCAGAAGTTGATGCTAATAATGCTATAACCATTAAGGTTATTGCTGGTCATTTAGCAGCTCAGGCATCAAAAGATGACGACCTCCTTACCGAAGGAGAAGTATACAACAGTTATAATCACAGTATAGATATTTTCATGACTGCTTTTTCTCTTTTTTCAGCTAAAAAAAGTGGTGAATTGGGGACGCCCGCTAAAAATGACTATACGGATTTAAATCATTTGCTGTATTTAGGAAGTAATCCCAATCTTTCTATAGTGACCAATGATAATATGATTTTGAAGATCACAGCACAATCAAAAACAATACTGGAATATAAGCAGATTAATGGTATTTGAGCATGATATAAATTAGTTTGATTGTATTTTGGCGATTTATTTTGAAATCCCTATATATAGAGAATTAGTATACGAGAAGAACTCTAAAACTATATGAATATATGAAAGAAAAAAGAGATAAACTTATTGAATCTCTCAGATTATGGCTTGAAAAAAATGATTTGACATCAGAAACGCACTTTTTTACAATTGAAGAATGGCAGGAACGCGAGGAAGAGTATCATACCGAAAGTGAGTTCGTTATTACTACAGAAGGCGGTTTATATAATATTCTAAATTTTGGAGACGAAAAACAATACCTAGAATTTGAAGATTTAGTACTGTCTTTTGGTTTCTTCTATGAACTCGGAAATGCCTGGAATATTGGGTTTTATTATGAAGAGAATTTGGAGAATGCGCCTTTAGAAGAGCCATTCAAATCATATGCGGATAAGTTAAGAGATAGAAGGTGGCAAAATAAAAGAGATCTGGTCAAATCAAGAGCGGAATATCGTTGCCAGGATTGCGGTTCAACTAAAAACCTGGAAGTTCACCATTGTTATTACCAATACGGAAAAGAACCTTGGGAATATCCTTTGGACACATTGCGCTGTCTTTGTAGAGACTGTCATGAAAAAAGAGGGAGACTTGAAACCGTTTTAAGAGCGAAATTTGCAGATTTAAGATTCGATGAGCTGGAGGTTTTTAAAAAGTTAATCTCACACTCAATATTAGCTTATAATCGAAAAGCATTTTTTGAATTTCTAAATTCTCTCGGTAATGTGAATGGAGATATGGATAAAAAATATGACGAGATGAAAACAATTAAAAGGTTTGGTTAGAAAATTCAGTAAATACACTGATAATATTATGGAACAAACTGTTTTATTTTGTTGATATGGAAAACCGTAATTAAATATTATCGGTTTTTCTTAATTTAAGACCAAATATAAATAATTTACCAAACCTTCATAAATTAAAAAAACAATGGCTGATAAATACTATTATTTTGATACACAACTAAACGACGATGAATCTTATGAAAGAGCTTTGAATTTTGCTTCAAATCTCGTAAAAGAAAGTAAGGAATTAAATAAAATCATTTTTTTGGTGGCTTCTAAAAACACTACAGGTTGGCTCGAAAGATTATTTGGTTCACAAACAGTGAAAAAAATGTTTAGTGGTGCATCCTTTTTAGGAATTAATCTTAAAATAGAAACAGTCAGAACTTATAAAGACAGTTATAACAATCCATCAGAAGTCGTTATTTGCTGCGGTCTGAATTCCGATGAAATTTTTAAAGTACAAGATTACAGACAGATTAACGCAATAATCGCAATACCTTGGATAAAAGAGAACACAGAAAGCTGGATTAATACCGCGAATGCAAAAAAGATAAATAAAGATCTAAGCGTCGGTGAAGCTGGAAATGCGGCAGCCTATCCAGAACCGTCTGCAATTGTAAAGAAAGCATTTAAAGAACTTACTGCGGTTATTAATACTTCTACAGGTATAAACCATCCTTCGGATAATTCGAGAGCGAAAACCTATATAAAAGCTTTGCATAAATATGAGCCAGAGTTAAACTCAGACGTCATATGTTCATACTTAATAAATAAATTGGGTTGGCAGGTACGGCACGCAGACGATATAAGAAAATTGATTGATACACTAAACAATGGCAAGTTTTTTAAAGGTGGTGAAAAAACCGGCCTACAACTTCACTACAAAAGATGGAAGAATAACTAATATAAGATCTCAATTACACCAGTTGGAATTGGTCTACCCTCCTATTTCTAACCAAGAAGCTGAATGGATAAAGGATGTTACTGAAGTCCAAGAACAAATATCACAGAGTAACCTCTACTTTATTGGGCAAAAGCCAGAAACTTTTTTTTTATTTCCACCAAATGAAGAAATTGATCAAAATATTAATCAGGAAGGTAAGTTAGCTTTTCAGATTTTATGTGGTGCCAGAACATCATTTTGTACTTTGGATATTAATGCAATGTATGATTTCTACCGAGTTCCAAGCGACGTTAATCTCAAATTTGAGATGGGAGATAAAAATATAAGAATTTGGCGGCTGGATGGTGATAAGCGGGAGATTTTTGACTGGTTTACTACCGAAAAGTTAATCTTTGACAGAAGCCGGGGAAAGCCGTTTATTTTGGGATTTGATGATTTCGAAGATTTCTTCACCTACAATTTGCACTACGTAGGAATATCAAAAAGTCAGACAAGCTTCGAAAGATTAATTGTTCAACCTCACGATAAAAGACTGAGAATACTTTCTAATGAGCATCCTTTAAATCAGGGTTCAAGATTAACTGATGAAATGATTCTATTTTTCTTTAGAATAAAATCACAAGAAATGAAGCAATATTTAATTGACAGCGACTTTGATCAAATAGGAAAAAATGAATTGGAAGACCATCTAAGAATAATCGCAGACGCTGAAAAAGCATACGTATCAGTAATCGACACAAAGTATAATGAAATTAAATTTAAAGATTATCCAACTTCTGCTGATGGTTTGTCAACTTCTACAGTAAATCGCATAGCATATTTAATTGATGAAAATATTACGTTTTTAACAGATTCTGTTTCATTAATAAGTAAAAGAGACAAAATATTTGGACCCGATTTGTATGCTGATTTTATTGCAATTGATTTTGATGATAAAACTGTTGAATTATTTAAAGCTGAATAAAAAAGTATAACGGTTAAATTCCATTTGATAAAATAATAAAAACAAACTATGAGAAATCTATCACAGCAAGAAAAAGAATTTGCAAAAAAATTGTTACAATTAGCCAGTAAAACAAATGATGTTCTAATAGGTAATGTTGTTTATAATGAATTAACTAATGTTGATATATATTTGGACTATGAAAACCAGCATATAGAATATCGTTTTGATGCAAAACTTTACAATGCTGGTCAAGGCAATTTTTTTACTTTTGCTCGCAATTTTTCGTGGAAAATTATAAACTATTTCAATCTTCTACAATATTTAGAAAAGAATGGAATGTTGTTTCTATATCAAGAAAGTCAAGACGAGAAAAACTCTCGTTATGGTGGGCTTATTGCTGGAAATCAATTTATCCCCTCAAAGATACACGACAGAGACGCTGTACAGCTGATTTTAGAATTTTCAAAAAAAACAATTATTATAAATCAAGCATTCAGAGATTATGTTGAAAATGATTTTAAGACTAATGAAGATGTTAAACACTATCAGAATATGGAATTAGCTGAGGAAAACATCGAATTGGCAAGAGAAAATCTTGAGGTTGCAGTAAAATCCAATGATGCAGCACAAAAATCCATTGAGATTGCTCAAAAATCATTGAGAACAGCGAAAATAACAATTTTTATTACAGTTATCATTTTTGTTTTGGGATCATTGTTAAGTTTTTGCATTGCATCAATGAATAAAGGATAGGTCATAAGTTGATTAATAATTTTTTTATTCGTAAATTGCTTATAGTAAAAATAACAAAAGAATATTATTTATAGGTAATATGGATTATATTTAATCATTATTGCTAAGTTTTTTAAGTTAACAATATGAGAAGAAGTAAAATAAAATATATAAGCAAAGATATGGTAGCAAAAAAATCGAGAAGCGCCTTCAGAGAAGGAGCTTTAAGAGCTATGCATACTAATGGATATGTTGTAATTGCGCACGAAGGATGGGTAGTTAGAAAGTATTCTAATGGGAACATCGAAAGATTAGAAAAGATAAGCGAAGAACCTCAGCAATTAAAAGTTATACGTGACTAAATGAGCAAGAGAATGAGAGTTTTCGCCGGACCTAACGGCTCAGGTAAAAGTAGTATCATTCAGAAAATACTTGACACTGACACGCAGAAAGGTGTGAAACTTGATTTTGGCATTTATATCAATGCCGATGAAATCGCAAAAGATCTTCTAAAAAAAGGATGCCTTTTTTCAAAATATAAAATCACTTTTAATGAAGATGAATTTTTTGAGATCGTAGAAGCCTCGGGCTTAATAAAAACTGATTTCACCTTAGATGATTTCAAAGCATGCATACAAATAAGTTATGATCGATTAACTCTTCCAAAAGAATTTATAGATAACCGGGAAAAAAGAGTGCACGAGCGGGTTGCACAAATTGTTGCAGATTATTTAAGAAAAAAATTGCTTTCTGAAGATAAAAAATTCTCATTTGAAACGGTTTTTTCGCATAGCGGAAAGGTAGACATTATAAAGCAGGCAACAGCTAAAGGTTATAAGGTATATCTATATTTTGTCTCAACAGAACACCCTAGTATTAATGTATATCGTATTAAACAGGTGAGAATAAAACAAAATGGACATGATGTACCTGAAGAAAAAATTATTGAAAGATACTATCGTTCAATGGATTTATTGTATGAAGCAGCTCAGAATGTTTATCAGGCTTATTTTTTTGATAATTCAAAAGAAGGCGGAGATTACACAATGTTTGGCCATTTCAAAGTAAATGCAGATGGCGAAAAGATGTGGGATGAAAATGATGATGAAGTTTTTCCTGAATGGTTTAAAAAATACTATTCCGCCAAAATAAAAAAATGATTAATTGAATCAGCCAATACTTAATCTGACAGTTACAATCAAATTGAACAACTTTAAAACAGATTAAGTATTAACTATTCACTTCAATCATCCGTAACCGTTATTGCCCCAATATCTTTTTTCTGTGGTTTGAGCCCCAGTTATGCAGCTCTTCAATTACTTTTTCAAGAGTAAAAACATAATCTGTTGCGGTGTACTCCACTAATACAGGCGATTCATCATATACGGTCCGTTTAATCAGCTGATGCTCCTCTAAATCCTTCAGTTCTTTGGCCAAAACCTTTGAGGAAATTTTAGGAATGCTCCGTTCTATTTCCCTGAAGCGTTTATGGCCGCTCATGATGGAAATAATAATGAGTATTTTCCATTTGCCGCTTATCACATCAAGGGCATCACGGACGGTCAGCATTCTTGCCAGACATTCGGTTTGGGTACTCTCTGGAAATTGATCTGTCATATTGCTTACTTTAAGGTAACTGCTTACATTTGGGTAACTGCTTACAAAATGTAAGCAAATGTACGTAATTTTGTACCATTAAAGAATATCAGACAGAAATTTCCAACCCTTAATTTTTTAACAATGACAAAACAGATTGACTTCGCTCAGAATCCTGATAAAAAGGCAAAACGGATTTATTGGATCATCACAGGCATTACCATGGCTCTGATCATCCTACCCTCTTATTTCGCACCCAGAGAATACCTCATCCAGGCAGTTAAAAATTTACAGTTTCCAGATTACTTCACTCTTGAACTGGATATCCTGAAAATCGCAGGAGCTATCGTTATCCTGATTCCTGCTATTCCAACGATGTTCAAAGAATGGGCTTATGTAGGATTTGGAATCCTCTTGCTGTCAGCAAGCCTGGCACACGGTATGGTGGATGGGTTTGCCAAAGGTGTTGCCCCGCTTGTTCCGTTTGCGCTGCTCGCGATATCCTATTATTATTTCCGGAAACTGAATTATGAAAAATAATTCACTGGCTGCTATCTTCTCCTTGCTGTTCTTTATGGCGTGCGGCCAGGAACAGCATCAACAACCATTAACACAAAGAAAAAACAAGACAATGGAAAATAAAATGAAAATAGAAATATGGTCGGATATTATGTGTCCGTTCTGCTATATTGGAAAACGTAATTTCGAGAAAGCATTATCACAATTCCCTGGTAAGGAATTCATAGAAGTAGAATGGAAAAGCTTCCAGCTTGACCCGGCTATGCCCGAAGTGCCAAAATACCAGGAGGATATGTATATGTTCGTGGCCGACCGCAAAGGCCTGAGCTATGAGCAATCCAAAACGATGCACCAGGACCTGATCCAATATGCCCAAAGTGTAGGTCTTGAATATAATCTTGATCGAGCCCTGGTCACCAATTCCATGAAAGGCCACCGCATTATACAGTTTGCCAAAACTAAAGGGTTGGGTGAAAAAGCGGAAGAAATTTTATTTTATGCTTACTTCACACAAGGTAAAAACCTCAATGACCAGGCAACCCTCATTGGGCTTGGAAAAGAGATTGGTTTAACGGAAAGTGAGGTGAATACAGCCTTTACAGATCCTGTGTATGCAGAGCAGGTAGAGCATGACAGCCGCGAAGCACAGCATTTAGGAGCCACAGGAGTTCCCTTTTTCGTACTGAACCGAAAATACGCCATTGCAGGGGCGCAGCAGCCCAATGATATCCTGCAAACCCTTGAAAAGTCTTTTTCCGAATGGCAAAAACAAAACCCGCAGACAACACTGGAAACCACACATGGAAAAAGCTGTTCAACTGAAGGAGAATGCAATTAAACACCATAAAAAACAATACATTAAATCATTAAAAATGAAAACCATAGCAATAGTTGGGGCAGGTACCGGATTGGGTCTGTCCATTGCAAAGAAATTTGGTAAAAACGGATTTCAGGTAGCCCTTATCGCACGAAACCAGCAAAAGCTGAATGACCTGGTCGCAGAATTGAAACAATCCGGAATAGAAGCTTCTGCTTTTACAGCCGATATTCTGGATAAAGCCCAGATCATTTCCGCCTTTAATGCCGTTAAGGAAAAATACGGTTTCATAGATGTCCTTGAGTACAGCCCGGTACCGAGTGTCCAAAATTTGGCGGGAACTTTAGATGTCAACGAAGAAAATGCGCTCCATCAGTTTCAGTTCAATGTATTGGGAGCCATTTCATCCATCAACGAAGTCCTTCCGGCAATGCTGAAAAAAAACACAGGGGCATTGCTGTTTACTACCGGAGGCGCATCAATACATCCAACCCCTATGATGGGCAATGTTGGTATTGCCATGGCAGGACTGCGTAATCATGTCCTGAATCTGAACACCGAGTTATCCGGCAAAGGTATTTACGCAGGTCATATTGGTATTGGTGTCTGGATGCAGGAAGGCTCCGGTGTACAGGATACAATCGCAGAAATATGGTATGATATGTATACCAGGCGGGACAGAGCCGAAGAATATATTTCAGAAGATACAGTGAGATCATTATAATTGAACCCAAAGTTGCCACGTCAGTTCAAATTGTCAACATATCCAGTATTTGATCTGCATGTGTCAATAATTGATTTGAATACAATCCTGTCGAGGTCGCAAAAACCGACATCTGAAGATTTTTCGCTTCTTTGTCGGTTTTTTTATTCCCTAACTCCTGATCAGGAAGATAATTTGTACAACAGTATTGATCTTTTCGGTGTTTATCATTATTACGGTGTTGTACCTTATGGTTTACTTCCACCAATAGTAATAATTATGATTGCCGTCGTACTCAAAACCGCAACGTGGATAGAGTTTGTTGCCGATGTCGTTTGTTTTCTCGGTTTCCAGCATCATTCCGCAAGCCCCCGTTTCATCGCACCATTGTTTTGCCCGGTCTATCAGTGCCACCGAAAGTCCGTGCCCTCTGTAATCAGGATGAACGAACAAATCACTTAATAAATATTGTTTTGCCAGTCTGATGTAATGATAGAGTTTGTACAATTGAACAAAACCAACTGCTTTGCCGTCTGCATACACCACAAAAATGTTGGATTGGTCGTGGTCCATTCGCTCCCTGATAAACTGTTTGCATTGCTCATAATTATCTTCCTGACGGTAAAAAATCCGGTAAAGGTTAAATAATTCTGCGGTCGTGTCCAATTCGTTCAGACCTGCTTTTTTGATACTGAATTCCATTTTTTATAATTTTTATTTTGACAGTACAAAACTATCGGATTACAGGATGAGCATTGTGGTACAGTTTATAGACAAACAGCTGGTCCAGGATGCCCGCTAATAGTCTTCGAAAACCGTAAGTGTATCATCGCATGGACTCAAAGCTCATCATATCTGAGGGGTATACTTTCGTGTACCAGAGCGGATACACCAGCCAATATCAGCCCTTCTTGCAAATGCGGTTCAGACAATACAGAGTTCCTGCTTAAACGCACTTCTCCTTCCTCGAATTTTCACACACAAGTACCGCAGGTACCTCTGCAAAATAAATACAGCACATTCATACCGATATTTCACAGTGCTTCCAGTCATGGTATCTGCTTATTCCATAAAAGGTAGTTGGTTGCTCCGTTTACTGTTACCTTTACGTTAACCATATCGGATAGGGAATCTGTTTTCATAGGAACTATTCACTTGTTTTTTCAGCATTGTATTTCATTTTGCGATACCGGTCAAATAAAAAGCCCGAAAGCTTTGTAGGGCTTCCGGGCTTTAAAAACAATCTATTTCAAGTCTTCAACCGAAGCCCCAAAATTGATGTGTAACACATTTCCATTGGCCAGTACCAGTGCCGGGACAGATTGTACACCAGCCGCTTCCGCATCCTTTACTTTGGCTTTATCCTGTCCCAAATGGATGATTTCGACCTCACTTTCAGGAATGAAATTTAAAATGTCTTGTTCTGCACTGACGCATACAGGACAACCTGCATGATAAAAAATTGTTTTTTTCATTTTGATTTATTTTTAGAAATTTAAATTTGATAAATTTGATTTTCTATAGCGGAAAGGATGCCGTCCAGTTCTGCTATTTCATTTTGTCTGAGTGGCTGAATAGGACTTCTGAATCCTCCACCATCAACTCCCAGAAGATCCAGTCCGGCCTTAATGGAACGTGGCAAACCTTTGGTTACGATGAATTTCAACAGATCAACCTGCCGGTAGAATATCGCTCTCGCTTTGTCCAGATCGTTATCCTGTATGGAATCATACAGTGCTATATTCAGTTCAGGGATCAGGTTTGGGGCAGCCGTACACCACCCTCTTGCACCGGCAGAAAAAGCAGCTAATGCCAGGGGATTCGAACCGTTGAAAAAAGCAACCTCTTCGCCTAATTCCTTTCTCAGATAGTGCATCCGCTGTATATCGCCTGAGCTTTCCTTGATCATCGTTACGTTCGGAATCTCCAATAAGCGCTTCAGCAATGCAGGCGACATATCCACACCGCCCGTAGCCGGATTGTTATACGCCATAATCGGGATGGAAATTGTAGAGGCTACCTGGTCATAGTGTCTTACAATTTCGTCATCGGTTAGTTTCCAATAACTCATCGGGATGATCATTACGGCTGTTGCTCCCGCTTTTTCAGCAAATTTTGCGTGATAAAGAGTTCTCTCCGTCGTGAGGTTAGAAACGCCTACCAGTGTGGGCACCCTGCCTGCCACCTGTTGTATGGTTGCTTCCGCTATGGCTTCTTTTTCGGCATCATCCAGATAGGGCATTACACCGGTACTTCCCAGAGGCGCGATACCGTGAGCACCTGTGGTTACCAACCGTTCCACATGTTTTTTGAATAGAGGAATGTCGATGTTTTCATTTCTGTCAAAGGGGGTCACCGGATAAGCGATCACGCCTTTAAAGGGTACATTATTCATTTATAATCTTATTAAAAAGTTAAAAGTCCCTGCCTTCTTCCTCACGCAATGCTACCCCAAGATTTTGAAGTTGCGGTGCATTTTCGCAAGCAATATATTTGGCAGGTTCGCTCTCGCTTAGATTCTGATGCTGATGCCAGGCCCAGGACGGGATGTAAACGGCATCGCCTGCTTCCCACTCTACAGTTTCATCTTCTACTTTTGTCCAGCCTTTACCTTCAAGTACGTACAAGACAGTTTCATAGGTATGGCGGTGCAAATGGGTTTTCTGTCCGGGCAGTAAACCACCAATGGTCATACTTACATTTTTACTGGGCAGATCCACGAAGAATACCGGGTGTTTTCTCTCCTCCGAAAATTGATTGTGTACGCCTGCATTTTCAACGTTCTTATGAATAACGTGCGAGGCTTTTACATAGATGGGGCGGGCAAAGGTCTGATGAAAATCTTTTGAGCTGAATTGCTTTTGCTCCGCGTGAATGGATTTCTTTACTTCCGTAGATGTTTCTGATTTTGACATAACTTAAAATTATTATTGATTACTGCATTATTGCACTACAAAAGTATCGTATCTTTGGACTGTTATAATAAGACAGTTTTCACAAAAATACATGGTCCAGATGTTGCGGGATTGGAAATTTGAAATACAGTTGGATGCACGATCAGATAAAGCTGTTTATCTGCAAATAGCCGATGCGCTTATCAAAGATATCCATTCGGGCAGGTTAAAATCCGGCGATGCATTGCCCGGCAGCAGAAACCTTGCACAACTGTTAAAAGTCAACCGGAATACGGTTGTAGAGGCGCTTAATGTGCTGCTGATTGAGGGCTGGCTGGTTTCAAAAGAAAGGCAGGGAACCTTTGTTGCCGACACATTGCCAGATCTTAGAAAAATTAAATCAGACACGAACGCTGCCGCTACGTCGAAAAGCATACAAAACAAGCATTACCGCCTTCAGTTTGACGACGGACATCCTGACACTAAGATCGCTCCTGTTATGGAGCTGGCAAGGGCTTACCGGCAGCTATTCAATCAAAAGGCAAAGTGGCAAATGATGGGCTATAGTGATGAATTTGGCAATCTGGAATTCCGGAAGGCGATTGTCCAAATGCTCAATCATCAGAGAGGGATGCAGGTTAATGAACAACATATCTGCATCACCAGAGGAAGCCAGATGGCGATGTACCTTACAGCTCAGTGCCTTTTGACTAAAGGTGATCATGTTATGATAGAAAATCCCGGGTACAAACCTGCATGGAAAGCATTTGAAAATGCCGGTGCAAAGCTCTTACCCGTCAATGTGGATAAAGACGGTTTGATTACAGAAGAGGTTAAAAACCATCTGAAATCAGGTAAAAAGATAAAGGCGATATATGTAACGCCACATCATCAATACCCTACTACAGCAACACTGAGTTTAAAAAGAAGGCTGGAATTGATACAGCTTTCTAACCAATTCGGATTTACGATTATCGAAGATGACTACGATAATGAATTTCATTTCGGGTACCGTCCTCTATTGCCTTTATCCAGTTTTACAGAACTGAAAAACTACGTTTATATTGGTACGATGAGTAAGGTGGTGGCGCCTGCCCTGCGTATTGGTTATTTGGTCAGTAACAATGATGCCCTGATTGAAAAAACGGGTAACCTGAGAAAGATCATAGATGTTCAGGGCGACGGTATAATGGAACAGGCAGTCTTGCAACTAATCAAAGACGGGACCATCAAACGGCATATCAAAAAGGCCACCAACCACTATAAAGCCAAAAGAGATTTTATGGTGACCCTATTGGATAAATATATCTCCAGCCAAGCGGCTTATACTTTTCCTGAAGGTGGCCTGGCATTTTGGATCGTACCCCATCAGCCGGTAAATTGGCCAAAAGTTTCCAGGAAATTAGATGCGATAGGAATTAAGATCATTACACCGGATACGTATAGCTTCGATCAGCCTGTGAATGGCATTCGCCTGGGTTACGGGTCCCTTTCTACCATAGATTTAGAAGATGGGATTATGATATTGGCTAAAGAGGCTTTTGGAAAAAGCTGTCCTGATGATGTTTGATATGTGCAGTACGATCTACTACTCCTTTTTATTTTATATGTTCAAATACTTTTTTTATCATAAAAAAAGTCCGTTTTCACTAGTTATGTGACGGACTATTTTTATGATAAAACACTACAGACAAAAGTGATAAAGCGATACTCTCACCCATTTTCACATAAGTCTCAAATCCTTGCTGGTGTTTTCAATTAGATGATGATCGACTTGTATAAGATGATTGTATTATGCCTTTACCAAATCCTGCATTCCGTAATAATGGATTGCTTTTTCTTTAAGCGGATTGGTACTCCATTCTTCCCATTCCCCTAGGTATGGATTATATCCGCATTTTAAAGGTTTTGAAGTATCTAAACCTTCAGAATCAGTATGGGTTCTTTCTGTATAAGCTCTGCAATCTGTACAAATATACCGAAATTCACAATCTTTGCAGACGTCTATGCTGTCTTTGGTTAGGTTCCAGTATTTTTTGAATTCAGGCTGGGATAACGCATCTTCTAAGTGAGTATCTTTAATATTCCCAAAACTTTGAGGCATGGAAGGGCAGTTTCTGATGTTGCCTTCAGAATCTATGGAAATTTTTTTGTAAAGGCAGGAGTTGTGGTTGTTGGATAATGTATAGGTTTCGAGATTAGAATTAAAATAGTTTGAAGAAACCAGTCCGCAATTTTTTTTATTTATAATTTTATCTTCAACATACAATATTATTCTATTCAGATATTTATCTTGTTTACCTTCATTACATCCAAAATAAATTAGTTTGGTAATTTTATCATTTGATTTAATAATATTTTTACTTACCAATCTATTTTCTGATTTTATTGTATACGGGAGGATTATTTCAATACCCTTTAAGGTAGTGTCAGACAGATTATTCAAAAATGTTGAAAACATATTTAAATCAATTACATCATAACATCTGATCTGTAATTGCTTTACTCTGTTTGCATCAATAAACTTTGCGATCTGAACAGAATCTTCAAGAAAAAAAGATTCTGTACTGACATCAATTATCATATTGGAAATGGGTTCAGCTACCTTGTAATGTAAATGTAAAGGGATGAGCTCTTTTATAATCTGATCATCTATAAATCCTATTTCATTGGCTAATAAAAAATTTAAATAATCTTTTAAATATTTTTCATTTTCTTTTCCATAATTCTCAAAAATTTCTTCAATGGAAAAATTTGGAAACTCTTCAGTAAGTAAAGTATATAAAGAATTTGGAATCAGGTAATAATTATTTCGCTGTACATCGCAAATTACACTTCTTGTATGCCCATAAGTCACTAAGCAACAAGCAAATTTATTAAAATAAGTCATCTTATATTATCATCTAAAGGACAGGAGTCTGGTTTTGAAACCTTTCCAGTATTTCTTTTCTAAAATTAATTTCCATACAAGAACTTAGAAGCAGAACAAATCATTATTTTTCACAATTAACTGATTATTTTAGATATCACTATTCTGGAACCTTCCACAACATAACCTCTTGTTTGATACAAATCTGAATTAGAATACATCATTGCAATATCACCCAATTTCTTATTTGATAATTCTTTTTGTATATTCCAATAAGGGAGAGGAAGTTTTTTATTTTTAAATTTCGGTCCTGTTTTCTTCATAATTCTTTAATATATATAATGCCATTTGTTCTTCTAAATAATAATTGCAGGGTTTGGAAACCATTCCAAACTGCCCTACAGGATTTATTTCAAGAAAATAGTACTCGTCATCTGTTGAAACGATCATATCTATCGAGCAGGTTTTCAGATTTAATTCTTTAACTAGTTCTTTTAAACTTGATTCTATATGTAGCGGTAGTTGATAAGGTACATTCCTGTTCCTTTTCTTAAAATTATAATTCCTGAAATCCACCTTAGTCTTATGGTCATTCTGAGAAAATATAGCCATAGAATAAAAAACATCGTCTATATAGAATATTCTAAGTTCAAATTTTTTATCTATTTTACTTTGAAGTTTGGTAGGAAAAATATAACCATCTTTTTTTATCTCATTTACTTCGCTGGTATACATCATATAATGAGAATCATCATCAAAAAGTATTACAGCATCGCTTATGGGCTTTGTAATCAGATTTTTATCTACTGCTAATTGGTTAATAGTCTCTATTTTGTTAGTTATATAGGTGCCTGGAATTTTCAGACCATGTTTTTCAGCAAGTTGAAGTGTTTTCAGCTTATTTAAACTGTCACTGTATTTATTAATCCAGACTGAATGTTCTAAAAACGATTCTAAAAACCTATATATTGTTCTTAACTCGGAGAATAAATGATTTTCAAGGGTTTTGTTATTATGAAACTCATTAAAAATTTTAGGTTCAATATGTAGAAAGTCTTCATCAAAAGTACGTCTGAACCAAATCGTATGTACAATTTGATTATCTATTTTTTGATTATTGAAATTAAATTCGGAATTGGAAATATCAATATAAAAGTCTTTATTCAGTAAATCATCGCCATTTATTCTAATTATTGCTTCATTGCCTTTTTTATGATGATACAACCAATTTATAACATCATCTGTTGTATTCTCGCCGTAATTTTTACTAAAAATAATTATCATAATGTCAATCTTAAAATGAGGCTATTTGTAATAAATACAAATAGCCTATTTTAGTTTTCACCTTAGATTCTAATCATATTTAACGGTGTCATTAACATAATAGGTTCCGTTATAGGTATAGTCAGCTTTATAACTATCTTCTTCAATACCTACTCCTGTTCCTGGTCCTGTCGGTCCAGTCTTTCCTCCTTTAATACTTTGCATTTTAAATTTTTTCAGCTTTAAGCTCTCTAACTTTTTCATAAAATAATTTTTAAAGTTTAATAATATTTTTTGCCATATAAACCCTGACATGGGTTTTGCTGATCAGCAGTAATATTTAAATTTTGTACTGTGCACTCACAAAATCAAAATATAAGTTTTAAACACTCACTCTTCTGTGTAATATTTTCAAATCTATCAAACATAATTCACACTAAAAAGCAAAAATTATAGCTTTTTATAGGCTTTTATTTTGTGTTAAAAAAAATATTGTATACTTTAGTTTTATTAATTTTTTCACCAAACAATGAACAAGAAGTTAATTACTGTACGAAAAGCAAGAAAAATTACGCAGGCTGATATTGCAACTTACCTTAAAATGAGCCAGACTCAATATCAAAAAAGAGAAACAGGAAAAATTATAATATCGGATCAGGAATGGAAAGATATTGCCAGGCTGTTAGATGTTTCCGTAGAAGAAATTTATGAAGAATATGACAATCAACACCTTATATTACAAAAGAAAATAGAAATCTTAGAACTGCAAATAAAAGCATTGAGGGCAGGGAAAAAAAAATAGAAATTTTGCTTAGGTTTTTTTAACCATTATTGACAGAAATCTACGCATATATCAATACCTATTAAACCCCTATCAACTAAGGTATAGAATTAACCACTGTTAGTCTTTTTGAAATAACAGTTTAAAGTTGCCTCAATAGTAATCTTTAATCGTATTAAAACCACAAACAAAAAATCCCGGCCACAGCCGGGATTTAACTTTTAAAATTCAAATTACTTAATCTCCACAGGAACAGAGATTTTATCCCAATCCATGGTGAAACCATTATTGTTGATTTTGTACACCAGGGTTTCCTGGGTGGTTGGTAAAGCTTTAGTTTTAACGTCCACTCTTAACGCATCTTTGGACTGCTCGTATTTGTAGGCGCCCCATTGTTTGGCTTCTTTGTTGAAGATGGCGGTCCAGGTTCCGCTGGCTTTAGGGATCAGGAAAAAGCTGTATTTACCGGCAGGCAGTTTTTTGCCCTGAACGGTGATGTCTTTATCCGTTTCAAAAGTGGTGGCTTCATTGGCACCGGCACGCCATACTTTATCATACGCTTCAAGGCCTCCCCAGATGGTACGCCCTTTTACGGATGGACTGCTGTAGTTGATGGTAATGTTGGCATCTTTGATTTTTCCTGTCGCCGTCATCGGTGGACTGGCCGGTTTCTTGGTTTTCTGCGCAAAGGCATTGACAGAGATCGTCATCGCCGCAACAAGGACGGTCGCTGATTTTAGGATGGATTTCATACTATTTTTATTGGTTTATGTATTATTGTTAATCGTTTACGAATGTACTGCTTTCTTCTTATATCTGCCTCAACTTTTTTATTGAACCCCAAAGTAATAATAAACTATTATCTGTGTAAATCTGTGGAGGGGTTTTAGTCACAAAATACACTGATGCACTAAAAGTTAAATACGATGCTGTAAAAAAAGCGCACAAAAGTTTTAAAAAAATCTTTAATTTTTAATCTGATGTATTCTAAATGTTTTCAAGCTATTCAAATCTTCTCTGCGACTTATGTGGTAAGAACTTAAGGGCTCATCATCCATCCACTTAAAGATATCTTTTGTGGCTTTTGACTTCGGCGAACCTTAGGTTTGTCGTTTAATGTAAACCAGCTTCCTGTTAAACAATAACCCGATCGCAGAAAATAGAATTACCGCCACAGCCCCGATGACGTTCAGCCAAAGGAAAGAAACGATATCCAACTGGTAGATGGCAATCACCGTTATTTCCGATAGAATGGCGGAAACAAATACATTGGCGCCGTTGATCTTTTTAAAGTAAAAGGCGACCAGGAAAATCCCCAGGATCGGACCGTAGAAAAGGGAACCCAATACATTCACCGCTTCGATGAGGGAACCCATCTGCGTGGCAAACATCGCGATGGCGATGGAGAAAATACCCCAGGCTAATGTGTGCAGGCGGCTGTACTTCAATTCGGTTTGCTCATCAGGCACCTCTTTGCTGAATATCAGATGGACATCTTTTAACGAGCAGGCGGCAAGGGAATTCAGCGCGGCCGAAATAGAGCCCCAGCTGGCCAGGAAAATGACGGCAAACAGGAGGCCGATCATGCCTACCGGCAGGGTATTCTTTACGAAATACAGGAAAATATAATTGGTATCCGTTTTCTCCGCATTGTAATTGGAATGGTTGATAGCTTCCTCTACCCTTCCATGAAGCGCTTTTACCTGGGTTTGCGTGTCTTTAAAATCCTCAATGGCTTTGGTAAGCTGTGGAGAATGCGTTTCTTTCAGTTGTAGAATTTCTTTCGATTCTGCATTGAATTTGACCTGTAACTCCCGGTGTTCTCTTTCAAAGACCGCTGCCTGCTCAGGCTGTGCTTCCTTCAGGTTCTGGTAAGAGCGTTCGTTGAAATAAACCGGTGCCGGTTTCAGGGAAAAGAATGCGAAAAGCAGAGCACCGATCAGGAGGATGGCAAACTGCATCGGGATCTTCACCAATCCGTTCAGCAGCAGGCCCATTTTGGCATTGGTGTTGTCTTTTGCCGTAATGTACCGTCCGACCTGGCTTTGATCTGTTCCGAAGTAAGACAATGCCAGGAAAAATCCGCCGATCAGTCCGCTCCAGATATTGTACTTGTCTTTCCAGTCGAATTCGGTGGTGATGACATTCAGCTTTCCGGATTTCCCGGCCAGATACAGCGCATCCTTAAAACCGATTCCGTCCGGCATATTCTGAATCAGCAGATAGCCGGCAAAAGCCATGGTTCCCAGAATGATCAGGAACTGTAGTTTTTGAGTATGCGCGATGGCTTTAGCTCCACCGACATAGGTATAGATCAACAGGATTCCGCCTGTCAAAACATTCGTAAGATAGATATTCCAATTAAGGACGCTGGCCAGGATGATGCTCGGCGCATAAATGCTGATTCCCGTAGACAAACCCCTGGAAAAAAGAAATAATAACGAGGTGAGCACCCGTGTTTTTTTATCGAAACGGTTTTCCAGGTATTCATAGGCGGTGTAGACATTCAGGCGCTGGAAAATCGGGATGAAGGTGATGCAGATCACGATCATCGCCAGAGGCAGCCCGAAGTAATACTGAACGAAGCGCATCCCGTCGGTATACGCCTGTCCCGGTGCCGAAAGAAAGGTAATGGCACTGGCCTGTGTCGCCATAATCCCGATCAGGACAATATACCACGGCATTTTACTATCTGCTTTCAGGTAGGAAGCATTGCTTTTCTGGCCACGGCCGATGAATACACCATACACCACCACGGCCACGAGGGTACAAATAAGAACGGCCCAATCGATATTACTCATGCCCAGAATTTAGTAAACCAATCATACAATACGATCTGCAATACCAGCGCAATGGCTAATAACAGGTACCAGAGAGTCCAGTTTTTAAGTCGCTTGTCCATCAGTTTTTCTGTGCAGATAAAAAGTTCAGGAACAAACGTGCCGCCCCGGCATTTCCGGCAGGCAGCTGCCTGAAGAAGGCTAACGGGGTGTAAATAAAATTACCTTTTCCATATCTGCTATATAAAGTGGATCCCTGCAGCGGCTCTTCACCGGTGTCGTGCATTTCGAAAAGCGGTTCATATGCCACATCCCATTGGTCGGGGAAATACGCACCGCGCTCCTGCACCCAGCCTTTAAAATCATCGGCTGTAATTTTGTTCGGGAAGCTGAGCAGTTTATGGTTCGGGTTTAAAAAGGTAACCGCGGCATTTTCTTCGGTCACCCGTTTATTGGCAATGTTGAATTTATACATGCCCAGCTGGCTCACTGTAGCGTCCTGATTGGTGTTGTACTGCATCACCAGGTTCCCTCCGGCTTTTACATAAGCCCATAAAAAAGGCATCCAGCGGCCCAGCTTTTTCTCTGTGTTGTTGGCACGGACCCCCAGTATGATCGCATCATATTGCGATAATCTGTTCTGACTGCCGTTTCCGCCAGCCGCATCGGTGCTGCCATAAAAATCTTCGTCTTTCAGTATATCAACCTGAATGCCGGCGATGCGCAGGAACTCAGGAATGAAATCGCCCGCCCCCTGGATGTACCCTACTTTTTTAACCGCCGACCGGATATCGCCTTTCATAACGGCAACTGTCGCCGGCGCAAAATACTGTAAGGAAGGCAAATGCGGGTACTGGATCAGTACCTGTTTTTTGTTGTACGTAATTCCGTCTGTAACATAATCGGCATCAAGCTGCAAACGGTTTGAGCGTATGGATGCCAACTTAGCTTTCGGGATGATGCAATCTATGGTAATATCTTTTCCACTGATTGAAGGTACATCCGCTCCGCCTAACCGTTCCCCGTTGTACATCAGGTTCAGCTTACCGTTGCTGAACTTTTGCTCTGAATTCACTTTAAGGTTAACACTCAGATGTAGATCTTCATTGTCTTTGACCAGATACAGCGGTTGGGTAAATTTCAGTTCCAAAGCAGGAACCATGCGCAGGGCTTCCACCACATCGCCGCGAACCGGGTCTAATTTCTTAAACGATAAAGGAAGTTTCACCTGAAACTTTTCCGAACCGATTTTTAAGCCTAACGTCACATTCAGCGGTGATTCTGCCTCCGGCAAACCGATTAAGGTATCATTAGGAACGGAGAAGGTAGCCGCGTCCACTGCCGGTCTGGCCAGCCAGTACGGTTCCGTAAGGGCTGCATCAGCCGGGATCCGAATGTCATGCCCAATGGTGATTAAAGAATCTTTGGAAAGTTTTCTATTTAGGTTTTCTGACTGATTCAGCCATTGTACATTTTCCAGGATAACCGGATTTTCAGCTCTTGAAATCAGGTTTACTTTGAAATTATACTGATTCCCTGCAACCGCTTCCGGCTGGTTGGTCACCGCCTCGCCCATAAATCCGGCACAGCTTAAGATGATCCGGTCAAGGGATTTGATTTTATCTTTTTTAAGTTCAGTATCCTGTATCGCCATGACCTTTTTGCGCAAAGCCAGCAAAGCAGGTAAGCTGAGATCAGGATTGTTGAAATTGAAAGCGGCAATAATTTTATCCAGGGATTGGTCGATATCTGCATTTCCTTTGGACGTCCAGGTCTTCACGACGCCATCCAAAAGATTGGCTTTGGCGGGCTCACCGGCCACATGGGAAAAATATTCCGTCCTGATTCCGGCGACCGACTGTGTTCCCGCACCCTGACTTTTGTGTAAGCTCCTGCTCAATCCGGCCACTTCGCCATACCCCATTCCGAGCTGCGCATCATATTGCCCGACGGTAACTTTCAGCTGGTTTTCAGCAGTGGTATTCACGGCGCCAAACCGGAAGGTATTCCATAACAACCGTTTCGGCTGCCAAACATTGACGTATCTGAGCTGCTCCGGGAAAGCCGTTTTATCACCGGCCAGCTTAAAAGCTTTTTCCGCCACCACGGCTGAAGCTGCATGCTGTCCGTGCCCCGCCGCCGCCGTAGGAGGAAACCGGCAGATGATCACATCCGGACGGAATTTACGGATCACCCAGACCACATCCGCAGTAATGCTGTTTTCATCCCACTGCTTAAAAGTATCGGTGGTATTTTTTGAAAACCCGAAATCAATCGCGCGGGTAAAAAACTGCTGGGCACCGTCCAGCTTTCGTGCCTCCAGGAGTTCATGCGTCCTGATCAGGCCCAGCGCAGCCCCCTGCTCCGTCCCCAGTAAATTCTGTCCGCCATCGCCCCGGGTTAACGACAGGTAGCCCGTTTCCAGGTTCTGGTCGTTGACCAGCCAGGAGAGCAATCCTGTATTTTCATCATCCGGATGCGCCGCCAGGTACAATACTTTTGGCAGGTGCTTCAGGGTTTTGAGTTCGCGGTACATTTCAGATGATTTGGTAGGACGGACCTGCTGGGCCGAACAAAGAACCGCAGAAAAGCCAAGGATACAACCAAGGAATACTTTTTTGAACATTTGAATTTGCTTTGCGGGGCAAATATAAGTAAATCATCTTTCTTTCAGCCGTAAAAGAATAAGACGCTGAATTTTACAAAAAAGCTGTTTGTTTTTCTGAACCACAAAAGGCACAAAAGATTCAAGCACTTAAGATAGTTAAGTTATAAACTTTGCGCATAAGAAGTACACTAAAGTTTTATTGAAAATCAAAGATTTTCTGCTTATGTGAACTTATTATGCGGTATCTTATGATACTTTCTAAAGTGGACTAAAGTATAAAAAAGCTTTTGTGCCTTTGTGGTTTAATAAACTTAACCACAAAAAGATTTTAAACACTTAAGCTATTTTAAGTTTTATACTTTGCGCATAAAGAGTGCACTAAAGTTTTATTGAAAATCAAAGATTTTCTGCTTACGTGAACTTAATTGTGCGGTATCTTGTGATACTTTCTAAAGTGGACTAAAGTGTTAAAAAAATAAAAAAGCTTTTGTGCCTTTTGACTCCGTCGAACCTTTGGTTTGTGGTTTTAATACATTAACCACAAAAAGATTTTAAACACTTAAGCTATTTTAAGTTTTATACTTTGCGCATAAAGAGTGCACTAAAGCTTTATTGAAAATCAAAGATTTTCTGCTTATGTGAACTTAATTGTGCGGTATCTTGTGATACTTTCTAAAGTGGACTAAAGTGTTTAAAATTATTTTTGATTTAAAAATCAACGCAAAGTTTATTGATTATTCCGCGATATTATAAGCAGGCAAAGGTAGGCAACCTGGTCGCTGATGAAGCGTATGGATACAGCATACGCTTAGGCGGATCAACGGAGTTGATGCTATACTTTGCCTTTTTATAATCAATAGGTTCATAAATGAACTTTGCGCCAGAAAAATATAGGATTACTTGTACTCTCTATTCCCTATCTTTTATGGACGCTCAACTTCCTGATCCTGAATGGCTGTCCGCCATGTTTTTCTCCCTCCTCCGCTGAAGAATGAGGTGTGCAGCATCCAGCATTTTAACCGTATGGATATAAGGCATGACGATATTGCTTTCCGGCAGGTTTTTAAAGGCGCCCATCGAGAAATAGATGATTCCGGACATAAAATAATCGAATTCCCTGATGCTGTATTCGCTGAATGCTTTTTTGAATACCAGCAGAGGGTTCCGGTATTCCTTCTCCGAAAGCAGGCCCAGGACCGATGGCGCAATCTTTTCCGGCCGGGTATCGATTGTCCACTTCCTCTCCTTCTGCATCACGAGATGTCCTGCCCGGACCAGCAGCCTCATCGACTGGTGAAACTGAAAGATCACCGCAGGATCTTCGCGGATCCAGCTATGTTTCTTTACCGCATACTTCATAATCTTGCTGAGCCTTTCTTTGGAAACCTCCAGCGCATTGAACTGGAAGAAATGGTCCATCAGCTCCAATCCGAAACCTTTCCCGTTGGTCCAGAACCGGTCCTCGAAATCTGTTTTTGTATTTTTCATGGGTTTGTATTTTTTTATAAATGTAAGAAAAAAATATCAAAAACACATATATGTGTTGATGAAAAATATTAGAAAGCTCAACCTTTACCATATGTACAAATGGGAAATAGAAGAACTAAAATTTCAAATTGGCAAGCTTATTCAGTTGCATAGGCTCAAAAGACAGCTGTCGCAATTACAACTTGGGAATGAGCTCAATATTTCAAGCAACCATGTCGGCAGAATTGAAAGAGCTGAAACCAATCCTACCCTTGAAAGCCTTCTTACAATCTGTAATTTTCTTGAAATAGATATTTTATACGTATTTAGAAAACTAAATGACGAAGAATTAAAGAAGATTGAAAGTGAAATTGATCAGCTACAAAGAAAATTTAAAAATCAAAACAAGAGAAAATCCTAACGAGAGTTGGAATTTTTGTTTGTATTTTAGATAAGTTTTCTAAATACATTAAATTAATGCACTTAATTTTTATTGCTATCAAAGTTTTTGGCTAAAATATTTTCCGAACTGATAGATTCCGCCCCCCGGAACTTGATTGTATAAAAGTTGCTTTGAAGCAGGTTTATAATGATAATAGATGAAGGTGATAGAACCGAGGTTGTGGGCATTAAGAGTGTTGTGTGAGGGATTTAGTTATTACTAATGAGATTTGCATTAAAGACCTTAACACGGTTAAAATCTAAAAGTAGTAATTACCCATGTAAATTTTAAAATCAATATAAAACTATAAAAACTGAATTTTAACGTGTCATTTTTATCTATCTATAATCATTTTCGAATATGTTTATTCTAATTAAAGCATTATTTACGAATTTCCTATTCATAATCAACATATTTTTTATATTTATTTAAAAGATAAAGGTGATATATTACGTGAAAATCTAAAAAAATAAAAAATATAATAATTACAGATAATATGAATGAGGCAATATTCTGAGAGGAAAATAATGCCTTTTTCTCTTGCTTTTTATCTTTATTATAGTAATCCCGTAAAATAAATGATACAGATATACTGTCATTGATTTTATATCTTTTATTTGAATTTATTTTTTTTACTTTGGTAATTTCATGTAAAAGTATTGAATCTACTGTATTATACAAAAATTTATCATCAACATAATATATAGAATCCTTTAAAAACTTTCTTCTTAATCTAAATTCTTCTAACTTAGAGATGTAATCAGTTTTATTAGCATATATACTATCTATTACTTTAGTTACCCTTATATGAGACATTTTATTTCTTCTTTCATTCAAAATTGAGTTTTTTTTGAAAACTGAATCAAATTTTAAGCTGTCACCATGAATATAATATAATTCGTCATATTGGTAACGCTTACCGATTATTGAATCCTCTTTTGTAGGTTTTTTTAAATTTACTTTTTGAGTATATTTAATTTTTTCTATTATTGGAATATATTTTTCTTCTGTATTTATATCAATTAAAAAGTATGAGAATAAGCATATACCTATTGTTAGCAGTATTGCAGATACTAGGTTTCCTGTAGTTGAGTCTTCTGCTATGACTTCTACATTATTATTAACATTAAGAATACGATGACGAAACTTTATTCCTGGTTTTTGTGCATGATAAAAAGCACTTATTGTAATATAATCTTTACTTTTCAGTTCTTCTGTTTCAATTTTAAGAGTATTATTTTGAACAATCAAATTACACTGCAATAGATCTGTCTTTTTTAAGATACTGTAGGATTTCCAACTACCGTTGATATCTTTAATTATTATACATGGTGAATGGTTTATGTCATTTCGATCAACATCACTATCACCGGATAAGATCATAGTTCCGGAAATGTAAAACAAATAATTATCAATTTCTTCATCATTAAATACCATTTTAATATTTTCATATCGCGAAAAATTTACATTATTTAATTGATAATGATTTTTAGTCAGAAAAATTATTTTTTTCCTACGTACTCTCTGATACAATATTATAGTAATAAGAAGACCTGTAATTGCAATCCAATCAGAAATGCTTAAAAGATTGATCATAGATATTTTGTTTATTAATAAGCTGTATATCAGATATTGTTATAAAATAAGCAATTATTCTCCATCAGAGTCTATCGTTTTTAGTACTAACTAATAAACTTTAAAACTTCTTCTATCCAAGAATTAAATGTTCCGGAATAAGTTATTATTCTTTCCTTTAATCTTTGGTTTAAATATGGATAAACCGAATGTAATTTCTTGTATTGTTCCTCTTCATTAGAAGTACTTATATAAAAAATAAATTTTTCACTTAGATCTACATTTTCTTCTGCAAATTGTCTTATTAACAATCTTAATAAAGCATCTTCTTCTGGTAAGCTATATCCAACAATTACTAAAATTTTTGATTCATGCAAGATTCTTATTGCTTTAGGAAAAATTTCTTTAAAGTAACTTCCTGTATAGTCTTGTTCTCTATTTGGCAAAATTAACGTTGGAGCATTCTTTTTTAAATCTTCATCATTCTTTATAATATAATTTAAATTATATCCTTTATTTGATTTAAAAATTTCGAATCCTCCATTGACTTTAATAAGCGAGTTTACCAGCCAATGATTGTACATTATTGTTGGTGGCTTGATATTATTTATCGTGTCCGGAGATATTCCTCTATAAGTATATAACGAATAAGAATCATCTTCTCCTATTATCATATCTAAAATAGATTCTATTAAAAAATCATAATTCGTTGTTATAAAATGTGGTCTAAGTCCTTCTGGAATTGTATTTTCACCTGTAGTTTGCTTATGAATCCAACTAAAAAAACGTAAAATATTTCTTTGTGATTCATTAATACTATTAAATTTCATTTTCCCAGTAGACATTTGTAAATAATTTAATCTGCAAAGGGAATTAAATCTTTTAGTGATTACATAATTAATTTCATTCTCAATCTTGCTAATATTATAAGTATCCAAATATCTACTCTTCAATACAGAATATTTTTTTTGCATACTTAAATAATAAGTCATGTCTCTAAATAATGAATAGTCTAGTTTATCAGGGAATCCAATATTCAAAACAAATTCTGATAGATCATCTGAATAATCATCTACTTTAAAATTAAATAAATCATAGCCAGTAGGAAACGTATTATCCCAAGACTTTGAAAAACCAGCTCCAAGAAAAAATGTTACGTTGGTTAGAGGAGTTAAACTCTCAGTTTTTCCTTCAAAACTTGTTTCTTTAACAAGCGCACCAAATAATTCGGGTGAATATATATTTATGTTCATAGTTCGAATAATTGTTAAATCTAAAACAATACAATACTAATATTAGAGTTTTATTTCTTAAAATGAGATAACAGAAATTAAAGAGCTATTTTAAAATTTATATAATCATTTTAGAATCTCCTACATAATGAGAATTATCGGAAAGATTTGTAAAGAACACTTAAAAATAGTTTCTTATATTATGAATAAAGTTGTTCAATTTCGTCAGATTAAGAAGATCTTCTAATATCTATTTCTGAATATTGGATATTGTTTGCTTCTTGTTTCTTGTTTAGAAGATCACTTAATATCGTATTCATTATGCTTAATCAGATTAACTAGAAAATTCAAATGTAATAATAAGAAATTATGCATATTTAAGGCAATCCGTATTTATACGGTATTTTATACACTATATTATCTTCAAATAAAAAATTCATGTAATGATTATTAGCTTACTTCAATCTGTATAAGAAAAGGTATTGCGCTTCATTTTGATGTTGAGTTTTTCATTAAACACTGCTGGATTAAAATGAATGCTTTCGTATTCCCTTTGAACATTTTTTTTAGCTTCTTCCAGGCTTTGCCTGCTTTCCCAAACGGCTATGGTGATTATGGTGAACCTATCTGATTGGTCAGTATTGATGATCACTTCATCTTTTACAAAACCTTTTAATTTCTGTATTAAATTCCGGTTATATTCTAATTTTATTTTAAATTCTTCGTAGGATTTTGCAGGGACTTCAAATTCGTCTACGAAATAAACCCAATCTTTTTTCGCTGCATGTTTAGAGATAAAGTCAGTGGGGATCATGCCTAATTGTGTAAAAAAAGACAGTTTGTCGGGTATGGCTGTACTATTGATGATTTTACCGTTTTTGAATTCATAGATGCTGACTCCCTGTACGGTTACTTTTTTATGGGTAGCCGGTATCTTTTGGTATTCGCCCAAATGGCTGCCTTCCCAATCATATACGGTAACCACCTTATTACCATCTTCAAAGATTTCTTTGATCGTAAACCGGATGTCCGGAAATGCAGATAGTAAAGGTTTGTTTATGTTTTTAAAGGTCACCAGATAGCTGAAATCAATATATTGTTCAAGAGTTCCGGTTTGTTTTTGGTTTAAATAGGCCTGATACATTTTTGTAACGACCTCTTTGTTGGAAATAGTTGCCATAACGTTATGGGTTGAGGTTTTTATCTGGGAATACAAAGTTTTTACAGAGGTGATGCATAACAGGAGGATCAGGAAATTGATGTGCTTATGTACCATGATGTGCTTTTGTTTCATACGTTCCTTTTTAAGGGGAGATCAGCGAACCGTATTTTGATGCAAATTGAGCATTTCAGATAAAAAAAGTGTGGACAGAACGTTCCATTACCCGGACACATCGTGCATGAGTTTTGAGCGGTATTGCTGGGGAGAAATGCCCATCACTTTTTTAAATAACCTGCCGAAATAAGAAGGATCGTTAAAGTTCAGATGGTAGGCTATATCCGATACAGACAGGGAAACATCCTGCAAATACTTTTGGGATTGGGTAATGATGAACTCCTGCATACACTGCCTGGCAGATTTGTTCCAGACATTCTGAATACAGCGGTTCAGGTAGTTGGGCGAGATATTGAGCAGGCGGGCATAATCGCTGATGCTGTACTGTTCCAGATAGTTCTTATACAACAATTCCCTGAAAGAAATGGCAATATCAAACTGCCTTGATACTCCTTTTTTGGATTCTGAAGATTTAAGCAGCTTTATGAGCAGCGCCTGAAAAAGACAGGTGATAATCTGTTCATCCGGCATCGGTGTTTTCAGTTCCTGAATAAGCAGGTTGCCCATATGTTGAATAAATCTACTGTCATCAGTGCTTAGCCGAATGATGGGCGCTGCGGTAAACAGTTTGATACAATAAGGGTAGTCTTTGGTCTGCTGTACAATTGTATCATCAAATGTGATATAATATCCTCGTACATCGGGAGACTGACGCAATAATGCAGTGACTTCCCCCTGCAGGACCAACAAAGCCTGATGGGCAGATACTTTCTTGATTTCATTTCCCACCTGCTGCTCAAAGTTCCCGTTGGCAGCAAACACAATGAAATTGAAATCGGCCTTCAGCAGCGGTGTGGGCGTAACCAGATTTTTTACCGACAGATCATCCATATCATAGATCTGGACAGGCGTTTGCAGGTACCGGAACTCATCGGGGAAATTCCGGATATAGGTTTTTGTGAATTCTTTAAATGTGATGCTGATATTTTCCACGTAACTGTTTACCTGTAATTAAACCCCGTTTCTTATGAATATCAATACTAAAATTCTGCAATTATATATTGGCTTCCTTCCGGAGGTAACGGGTTGATCGGAATGGCCCTTTTATAGTGGCTTACAGGCATTCTGCACAAAGTTCAACAGGGTTCTCCTCTTGAACTTTGCGCAATGCTTACAGAACCACTCCAGCCCTTCCGCAAACCTTTATTGACCGGTGGCGCCTGTTTTAGTAGTCGTAATAGGTTTTTAACCAGTTCCGGAATTCTTCATCATAGGTTTCCTGAGCGTTTTTGACAATCTCATCCGGATTTTCTGTGGTTTCGATACCGTATTTTTCTAAGACCCATTTTTTGTATTCCTCCGTTTTCTCGGTGGGCTCATACTCATCTTCATCCTTATAATAATAGATGTCGTCCCAGCCGATAGCGGGTTCCACATCAAAGGTTAAGATCTGCAACAGTTCCCGGATGTTTCTGGCGATAATATGGATCCCTCCTTCGCTTCCAAAGGCCAGAACCGGTGCTTCGCTTAAATTTTTATGGTTGTTCCGTACCCAGAACGCATACGTTGAGCCGCTGCCGTCTGCCATGGCAAATTCTATGATGGAACCTGTAAATCCTTCATCGTCCGAGTACCCGTTGATCCCGCTTTTATCCGAATAATCCCGACCGATATAAAACTGGTCTGCAAAATTTTCATCATCGGCAATGGAGTCCTGGAACTTCACCAGCTCCGTTAATTCTTCCGGGATCTCAAAATTTTTGAAGTTCGCTTCAAATGCACTTAAATTAACCATTCTGACTGATTTTAATAGATATGATTTATATTATTCCGGCATTCCTGCCCGCTTTACATGTGGCATCAGCTCCGACCTGAATTCCTCTTCTCCCGAAAACGGATGAATAACCATCCCAAACCGTATTCTTGGCCAATGGTCTGACCGGGATGGATTTAGGTTCAGGTATCAGTGATGCTTGGGCTTAAATACCCGGTCTAAAATAAGAAAAAAATGTACAGGTTCAGCCTCAGATATTATGAATTAAATTCTTCCTCTGAGACATGCTCCTCCATTCTTTTCAAAATCACTTTCCTGAGCCTGTCTTCATTCTGGTCGCCCCAATTTCCCAATGCAGCAATGACGGGAATTACGGTTTTGCCGAAATCGGTCAGGAAATATTCCACTTTCGGCGGAACCTGGGCATAGATGGTCTTGGTAACAAGTTCGTGCTCTTCGAGTTCTTTCAGCTGGATGTTTAAGACACGCCTGGAAGCATCCGGGATTTTCCGCTGCAATTCACTCGGACGCAGGTGGCCCTGATGGATAAACCATAACAGGCGGATTTTCCATTTCCCGTACAGGACCTCGCCGATCAGGTCGAGGCCGCAGTTTAAATTCAAAGGTATTTTTCTTTCGTGCATATACAAATGTAACCCAATGGACCAATTTGGACAATAGGGGAAAAAATTGTCCCTATGCGATTCGGTTTTCCGTTATTGCCCGCAACAGGGATACTTCGGAAATTTGTATCAAAGAATTCAACAATGGAAAATCAATTCAATTACAACAACGAACTGCAGGCTGCAATTGCCCTGGTTACCGGAGGAACCAAAGGAGCCGGAAAAGCCATTGCAGAAAGGCTTCTGCAGGCCGGAGCAACGGTGATCATCAGCGCAAGGAATGCCCCCGAAAAAGAAAACAGCAGCCTGCATTATATTCCGGCTGACCTAAGCCATGCCGCAGGAACACAAAAACTGATTGACGAAGTGCTGTCAACCTACGGCAGGCTGGATATCCTTGTGAACAACCTCGGTTCTTCATCCACACCGGCCGGCGGTTTTACCGTATTGACGGATGAAGACTGGGAATCTACCCTACAGGCCAATTTGCTTGCGCCGGTCCGGCTGGACAGGGGATTTTTGCCGCAAATGATCACGCGAAAAAGCGGGGTCATCATCCACATCGCATCCATCCAGGGCAAACTGCCGCTGTACGATTCCACTCTGCCGTATGCCGCTGCAAAAGCAGCATTAAGGAACTACAGTAAAAGCTTATCCAACGAAGTCACGCCTAAAGGCGTCCGCGTACTGACGGTTTCCCCGGGATGGATCAATACGACCGCATCGGAAGCCTGGCTGGGCGAAATAGCAAGAAAGGCAAACAGCACCGTAGAAGAAGCGCAGCAAGGGGTCATGGATGCATTGGGCGGAATCCCTTTCGGAAGGCCTGCCGAACCTGAGGAAGTGGCCGAACTGGTCGGGTTCCTGGTTTCCCCCAGAGCCCGTTATTTAACAGGAACCGAATTTATCATCGACGGCGGTACAGTACCCACCGTTTCATAACCCTACAATACAATACTATGAATTTACCCCACGCAATCTCAGAATTAGTACAAGCCCAAAACGAATTTAACAGTACAGCGTATGCCAACTGTTTTGCTGACCATGCAGAGGTATTCGATGAAGGCAGGACCCATCACGGAAAAGCAGCAATTGAACGCTGGATCGATAAAGCCAACCAAGAGTATCAGGCCACTATGGAACCCATAGATTATGATGAAAAGGAACAGATCCTGTCGGTGAAAACATCAGGGAATTTTCCGGGGAGCCCGATTGTCCTGAAATATCATTTCCACCTGTCTGACGGGTACATTCAGTCCCTGAAAATAAGCGGTTGATATCCAGGTAATGAAAATCAATAAAAGCTGAGGTGCAGACTTCAGCTTTTCGGTTCTGGAAAATACCTCAGCAAGACGAGGGTTGAAGGCAAAATAATATTCTTATTTTTTTTCTGATATAAGTAGCGGACTGAACCCATTGCCCGCTATTCTTTTAGCAGGCAGATACTAAAGGCAGGATTCTTCAGGCGAGATAAATCTCTATTCTTTCTTTATCTTTTCCCTGCCTGTTCCTTTTTAACTGTAAAGCACCAAGTTCACCTGTCTTCCTGATATGCGTCCCGCCACAGGGAACCTGGCCGAAACCGTCAATCCTCCAATACCGCCTTTCCTCCTCTTCGTCACTGAATGCGCTGATAATGTCCTTATCTGCCCGGATGATTTCCCTGATCTTTTCGTCCAGTACAGGAAACATCTCGGAAATATTATTGGGCCATATAAAGTCGATCCTTGATTTCTCTGAGGTTATGTTTGCACCGATCTTCTGAGGCCTGCCGAAGTGCTGATTGACGAGTTCCAAAACTATTTCCGCCGCAAAGTGAAGCTTCATAATTTTATACCGCTTCTCCCAGTCGATCTTTAAAAGTACCGTATCACCCGGTTTCAGGTGATGCCCTTCCTCAAGCGTGTAGAAGATTTCTTTGTCCGATTTCTGGGCTTTGACGATTTTAAAACCATTGATCGTGCCGTCGTCTGACTGCTGGCCACCGGAAAATGCATAAGCAATGGTCTCCTGTAAGGTGACTACAGTATCAGATACACCGGTAATTCGTGTTGTCAGTTCAGTCTGATAAGGATCCTCCCAAAAAATTTTTCTTACTGGCATTGTGAGATTGTTTATTAAAATTGATCGGATATACTCTGTTTCTGAGGATTAAAAAGCTCTCCAGGCGTTATCCTATGTTTTTGTAAAGATCATACAGGGCGTCGATATTCCTGTCGCACAGGAATGGTATCGCTTTCTTCAGGAGCTCTTCATCCCAGTGCCACCACTGCATCTCCAGGAGCTTCTCAATATGTTTTTCTGAAAATCTTTTTTTGATTGTTTTTGCAGGATTGCCGCCAATAACCGCATAAGGCTCAACATCTTTAGTTACCAAAGCCCTGCTTCCGATGACGGCTCCATCCCCAACGGTAATACCGGACATGATCATGGCCTCACTGCCAATCCACACATCATTTCCGATGACGGTATCTCCCGATCTTTGAAATCCGTCAGCTGCATTTCTAAAATCTTCTTCTTCTGACATATAAAAAAACGGGAACGTTGAGATCCAATCGTGCCGGTGACCCTGGTTTCCAGCCATGATAAAACTTGCACCACTGCCTATTGAGCAGAAGGAACCTATAATGAGCTTATCCACATCTTCCCGATCCGGCATCAGGTACCTTGCGCACTCATCGAAAGAATGGCCGTGGTAGTATCCCGAATAATAGGAATATTTACCAGCAATTATATTCGGGTTTTTAACATGCTCTGCAATTATTTTTCCCTTAAAAGGGCTTTCGAAGAAATTTTCCATGATCAGATAGCTGTACTGTTATTACTCAAATTTATAAAACAAAAATCCATCCTGCCCCGAATTGACTGTTCCATAAGCCTATGCTGGATGTAATCTCCAATGGTCCGCCAAAATAGATGAGTTATTCTTTGGAAATATTTACCCATCTTATGCATTCTGAAATCTGTTCCAGTTCCTCAGGAGATAACTTTATAGCAGAATTGCCACTGCCGCAGGCCGGATATACCCACTTAAAACGCCTGAGTGAATCGTCCAGGTAAACCTTAACTTCCGGCTTGACTCCAAAAGGACAGACCCCCGCCTACCGGATGCCCGACCAATGGCTCCACGTCTTCAGAGGAAATCATTTTTGCTTTCAGGCCAAACTCGTCCTTAAATTTCCTGCCGTCTATTCTGGCTGTACCGGAAGTAACGATCAGGATGGCTCCCCCGTTTTTATCGTAAAAACCAACCGACTTTGCAATTTCACCGCCCGTTACCCCCAATGCCTCAGCAGCGAGGTCAACGGTTGCACTTGACTGGTCAAGGATCATCATGTCATTGTCCTTGTTCCACCTGCTTAAATGTTGTTTTGCTGTTTCTATGCTCATTGCCCAGATAGATTTTAATTTTTCACCTTATGTTCAGTACGGCAGCCCCCTGATCATTCATATTCCCTTCCCGGCAACAGCCAATGCGGTTCTGCACATGCTTGGAATACCTGTACACCTGAGTCAGTTTTCTTTAATTCCGCCCAGTAAATAACACATACATGATGCATTATACTGAACGAAAGCCCTTACCAGGAACCCGGTGACTGAACAAAAATACAAAAAATGAAATCATGAGGTCAGTTCCTGCCGTCAAAATTAGTCCCCTTGCTTATGATCCCCATCAGTAACGAATATTCAACAGTATGGGATTAATCCGGACCTCAATATCTGCCGTGTATCTACCGGCCACCATCTTTATTTTGTAAATTTGCGGAACCCACGTCTGATAGGCTTGTGGTATGAATGAGATTTGAACACATTAAATTGAGTACAGGAATGAGTGCAATTCTGAGAGAACAGTTTTCAAAATATACCGACCTTACCGATGGTGAGTTTGAGTATGTCCTGAGCCATTTCACTTACAGAAAATTCAAAAAGCACCAGTTCCTTTTGCAGGAAGATGAATGGGCCCTCAATGACTATTTCCTGCTTTCCGGCTGTGTAAAGTCTTATTATACTGACGCATCCGGAAAAATGCACATTCTTCTCTTTGCCGTTCAGGACTGGTGGATCACAGATTATGAAGCCTATTATGATCAAAAAAAGGCAAAAGTGAATATCGATTGCGTGGAAGACACCGAAGTGTTATGCCTTACCGCTGAAAACAGGGAAAAGCTTTGCCAAGAGCTGCATCAGGTTGAGCATTTTTTCCGGAAGAAAACCAACCGCCGGAATGTTGCCCTGCAGAACAGGATCCTGTCCTTGCTAAGCAGTACAGCGAAAGAACGGTATGAAGCATTCATCCGGGAATATCCTTCATTGGTACAAAGGTTACCTAAACATATACTGGCAGCTTATCTCGGCGTGACCAGGGAAACCCTGAGCCGGTTGTATTCGTCAAAATAATTGACCTACCTCACTTTTTTTATGTGAGGTACATCCTTCTTATCCTTCCTTATTACCCTGAATTTTGTCTTATCAAATTAAAATCAAGAACAATGACAAGATTTAACATTCAGACAGAAAGCAGCACGGTCAACTGGACAGGCAAAAAGGTCCTGGGCCTGCATACCGGAACCATCCAAATCAAAGAAGGTTTTTTAAGCTTTGAAAACGACCGGATCACCGACGGAAAAATCGACATCGACATGACCTCCATCGTCATTACGGATATTGCCGATAAAGCGGTCTGCAAACAATTTTTTGATCACCTGAACCATGATGATTTTTTCGCGGTCGACCGATTTAAAACGGCTTCTCTGACAATCAGGAACGGCATAAGGAGCGATACCCATTATACCATTAGTGGCGACCTGACCATCAAGGATATCACCCACCCTGTTGAGTTTACGGCAACGGCAGAAATATTCACCGATTTCCTGCACATGTTGGGCAAAATGAACATTGACAGGACCCTGTACAACATACGGTATGGTTCCGGTAAATTTATTCCGAACCTCGGTGACAAACTGATTTATGATGAATTTGTACTGCAATTCAAACTGATCGGGCAACGGTAAATGCATGTGTATGTGGACAAAAACAAAATTTACCCGGCTTACGGGAACTGACTTCCCCATTATTCAGGGCCCTTTCGGCGGAAAGCTATCGTCTGCTGAGCTTACTGCTGTGGTCTCAAATGCCGGCGGGTTAGGTTCCTATGGTTGTCAGCCCTACAGTGCTTCGGAAATGGTCACTATTGCCGGAAATATAAGGAAAAAGACCTCAAAACCGTTTAATCTTAACCTGTGGGTGAATGATCAGGACGATGCGGTGAAGGAATTTGACAAAGACCGGTTCCGGAAAGTCATCGGGATTTTCCAGCCTTATTTTGAAGCGTTGGGAATAGAGCCACCTGCATTTCCATTACCACAAAGCCCTGCATTTGAGGACCAGGTGGAAGCGGTCTTTGAAATAAAGCCGGCCGTTTTCAGTTTTGTATACGGTATTCCGTCTGGTGAGATTCTGGAGAGGTGCCGTCAGCTGGGCATCATCACCATAGGAACGGCAACGACCTTAGACGAAGCTATGGCCATTGAAAATGCCGGAGTGGATGCTGTGGTAGCTACAGGATCTGATGCAGGCGGTCACCGGGTCTCTTTTCTGGAGCAGCCTGAAGATAGCCTGGTAGGAACATTTTCCTTAATTCCACAGGTGGCGGATGCCGTAAAAATCCCGTTGATTGCTGCTGGAGGGATTGCCGATGCCCGTGGCATAAAGGCCGCAATGGCATTAGGGGCAGATGCCGTACAGATAGGCACTGCTTTTCTGGCTACCCGCCAGTCCGGGACCAGTACCATCCACCGTGAAAAGCTGTTCTCAAAAGAAGCCCGCTACACCACCTTGACGAAAGTGTATACCGGAAGGTTGTCACGGGGCATAAAAAACCGCCTGACAGAGGAATTAAAAGATTTCCAAAGCAGTTTTGCCCCTTATCCCCTCCAGGGAAAAATTGTCGGCAAGCTGGGTGCTTACCCTGCCAATTCTGAGTCAAATCCGGAACTTAAAGCATTTTGGGCAGGCCAGGCAGCACCCGTACTTCAGTACCATGATGCCGAACACTTCATTGCAGCCATGATCTCTGAAATGGAAAGCTGAACTGCGGCGATTTTGCTGACCAGAGGAACTGTACAAGGCTTGTGATTTTGATCATGAGCCTTTTTTTGCAGGTCAATCCTATTGATCACTTCATCAGTTGAAATTCTATGGTTTTACGATTGCCCAGCCTTCATACTGTCTCAGAATTATTTCCCCGTTTCCGCTTGGCGTGTAATTGACAAAGTCGTATAATTCGGACTTGTCGATCTTTTTTTCGCGAAGCGTATTTTCGCATTGCACCATCACCACCCCTTTATCTCTCAAAGCAATAAGAAGTTCCAGATATGGGTTTTTCTTCCGGAACAGTTCCACGCCGCCTCCGAACCCCAGTAATTCAACATTCAGCTTACCCCTGAGTCTCGGATCTTCAAGGGCGTTGTTGATATTTCTGATGACGGCCCTGATTTTCAGGTCATCCGCTTCATTAATAACATACAATACCTTATATTCTCCAGCAACGGCTTTTGCAGGACTATAGCCTGCTTGTTTTTTCTGGCCATCAATTAAAATGGCACCCAGGAAAAAGGTTAAGCCCAATAATTTCATTGCATTTTTCATCATTGTTCATGTAAAAGCTTATTGATTTCTTCGTAGAAAGAATCTTTACTGTAATCTGCCATTCCCGTGTGATGCATCCTGATTTTCCCCGATTTATCCAAAATGACAGTCGTGGGAAGCGAACCGTTAAAAAATAGCTCCGGGACAGAAGCTTCCGGAACTAAAAACGGTACGCTGTACTGTTCTTTTTTGAGGTATATTTTTCCGTTTACCGTTATATCATCCATATTTACCGTGAGAAAAACCAAATCTTTATTTGTTTTATAATGATCATAAAAATTCTGAATCGAAGGAAACTCTGCACGGCAGGGCGGACACCACGATGCCCAGAAATTGATAAACACAACTTTTCCCCTGAGTCCGGAAGTATTGATCACCTCCCCCTTCTGATTCCTGACACTTAAATTTTCAGTGATTGCCACAGGATTTGATGCACCGGCAGATTCCGCTTTTTTCTCTTCTATCTTTGAGTTCAGAAGGCCGGTTGAAATGATCTGTCTCATCAGCCACGCCTTTGCATCAGGGCTCACCATCAACACGATGAATATTGAAACCAGAATTGCGGTACTCCAGTTTTTCCGAAGCCATATTTTAAATTTTTCCATGATTTTATTATTTCCTTTGAATGTATTTTCAGTTAGTTGGGTGTAGGTATTTCTTCCACGCAGGCCTGCACAAGGTTACCCGGAAATTGATGAAGATTCCTATTTCCCTGTCAATGTATCAGGAGATTCTATAATGGAATAGTATTGAATAATCCTGCTCTTCACCTGCTCTTCGGGCACAAAACCCAGGTTTTCCCAAACCACTTTGCGATTTTTGTAAAGTTTCAAAACCGGAAGGGCAGAAACATTCAATGCTTTGCAAAGTTCTGTGTTTTCATCAGCATTGATTCTCACAATTTGCACTTTATCGGGCATTTCGGTGGCCATTTTTTTACGTACGGCTCCATTTTTTTTTATGGTGCACACCATTCTGCATAGAAATCCACCAAAACAGGAATATCGCTTTTAAGCATTTCGTTGTAAGTATCAAGGCTCATTCCGGCATAGGAAGGTACTTTGATTTCCGGAAGATTGGCATTCCTCCATTTCATCATTCCGCCCTGCATCTTACAGACATGTCTGAAGCCCATTTCCTGAAGTTTTACCGCCGCCGCCGTACTTCTCGGTCCGCTCCTGCAATATACAAAAACGGGCCTGTCTTTGTCCAGCGCTTTTGCCTTTTCAGAAAAATCGCCTGCATTCCAGTCGATATTCATGGCATTTTTAAGATGTCCGTTCCGGAATTCTCCCGGCGTCCTCACATCCACGAGCTGCGCGTCTTTGGCCTGGTCCAGTTTTTTGGAAAATTCTCCGGCAGAAAGATGGCTTCCGCTCTTATGACTCTGGGCTTTTCCGTATTCATATTATTCTATTTTTACTGAATTTCCTCGTATGGTACATCATCATGCCTGTTTTTGGAACGGCGGGCAGGAACGGAACAATTCCCGGCTGTACAGCAGCCGATATTCAAGACCGGCATTGCTGTAAAAACGGCTCCTACAGCCACCAAAACCCACATTCCCGATTTCACGGCTTCCACAACAAGGACAATTCCCATTGCCAAACGAAGCAAACGCACAACGTTCCAGTTTTTAAATATATTCTGTATCATTTTTTTATTTAATAATGTCATAACAGGAACGGTAAGAATAGATCCCGCCAACATTTGAGTATATTTATTAAAATTATAATCTGCTACCATCAGTGAATGACTATGATGCGCAGAAATATTTAGCATCAAAATGACCATTTTGAAACTATCTATCCGGAACATTTTGCTCCGTCTTTTTTCACGCCCAGCTTATTGAGAACCACATACATCAAACACCAATCGGTCAAAGCATGAATCCACATATTGACTCCCACAAATCCTGTCAGCCAGAACCAGTTCTGATTGACATAGATTCCTAATAATAAACTTACTACAATGAAAGTTCCTGCAATAGCATGTACTATTCTTGTCTGCATAATATTCTGTTGTTTTTAATCAATGCTTTTGATCTTTTCCAAAAGCGGATATAAGAAGGTAAACCCCATAAGAATTTAAAACCTATGAGGTTCATTGTTCTTATGCTTCAAAAAATCTGTCGTCTGATCCGGATTTTTTCTCCCATTTTTTCTTTTCTGTAGCATAGTAGACCAGTGGCACAACGACCAATGTAAGCAAGGTAGAAACAATTGCTCCGAATACTAAAGAGATTGCCAATCCCTGGAAAATAGGATCGAAAAGAATAATGACCGCACCAATTACAACGGCTCCCGTTGTGAGTAAAATCGGGGTTGTCCTCACCGCTCCCGCTTCGATGATGGCCTGCTTCATGGGAATACCTTCTTTGAGGCGGATTTCGATAAAGTCGATCAGGAGAACGGAATTCCTTACCATCACACCTGCCAGGGCGATCATCCCGATAAATGAAGTTGCGGTGAAGAATGCGCCTAAAAGCCAGTGTCCTAAAACGATTCCAATGAGTGAAAGCGGAATGGCAACCATCATGACCACCGGGGTCTTGAAATTCTGGAACCAACCGACAATCAGCATATAAATAATGATAATCACCACCGCAAAAGCAGTTCCCAGGTCACGGAAAACTTCTAAGGTGATCTGCCACTCTCCATCCCATTTTACCGTGTAATTGCTTTCATCTTCAGGCTGGTTCATGTACAATTCATTCATTGAATACCCATCCGGCAGCCGGATTTTTTTAAGTTTCTCATCCATTCCGAGAATAGCATAGGCCGGACTTTCCAGCTTCCCTGCCATATCCGCAAGGACGTACACTACCCTTTTCTGATCTTTTCTGTAAATGGTTTTATCCAGTTCTTTTTCTTCCACTTTGACCAGGTCACTTGCCGGAACCATTCCCATCTGTCCTTTGATTTTCAGACTTGTGATATCCTGAATGGTCGATTTATCAGCATTGTTCAGCTTCATAACAATATCCACGGGGTCATTGGATTTTTCATCATACAGGTTTCCTATCGGATGTTCTCCCATCAGATAGGTCATATTCCCGACAATCTGCTGGGGAGCAATGCCGTTCAGCATTGCTTTTTCCTTATCCGGAACAAGCTTGAATTCTTTCTGGGGCGCTTCCACCATCCAGTCAATATCAACCACATCATCGGTTTTCTTCAGAATATCCTCTACCTGCCTGGCTACTTTTACCTGCCCTTCGTAATCAGGTCCGTAGATTTCCGCGACAATGGTTGAAAGAACCGGCGGGCCGGGCGGAACTTCCACTACTTTTACATTAGCTCCGTATCTGGCAGCGATTTTCCGGATCTCAGGACGCATTCTCTTAGCAATATCGTGGCTTTGTGCATCGCGGTCTTCTTTGTGCAGGAGATTCACCTGAATGTCTGCCGTATTGCTGTTTCCACGCATATCATAATGACGGACGAGGCCGTTGAACGTAATCGGGGCAGAAGAACCTACATAATTCTGATAGTTCACCACTTCCGGAACAGTTTTCAGGTATTGTGCAATGTCCTGCGTAACCGCTGAAGTTCTTTCCAGCGTTGTCCCCTCCGGCATATCAATGACGACCTGAATTTCATTTTTATTATCAAACGGGAGCATTTTTACGGCCACCCATTTGGTGAAAAATGCTGCAACAGAAATCAGTAATAAAACCAAAGTCACCGCCATCATTGTCCATCTTTTTGATTTTGAATCCAAAAGAGGCTGTTCGATTTTTTTATAAATTCTGTAAATCCTTCCTGTCTCAATGCCCTGCTCTTCTTTTTGGTGCTGATCGTCTTTGACCTTCAGCAAATGATACCCGAGATACGGCGTAACCGTTAAAGCAACAAAAAGCGAAAGCAACATGGCTATAGAAGCCCCGATAGGCATTGGTGACATATAGGGCCCCATCATTCCGCTTACAAAAGCCATTGGCAGGATTGCGGCGATCACGGTAAATGTTGCTAAAATGGTAGGGTTTCCCACCTCATTGATGGCGTAAATGGCGGCCTGCTTAAACGGCAGCTTCTTCATGTGGAAATGCCGGTGCATATTTTCAGCAATGATGATGCTGTCATCCACCACAATCCCCACCACGAAAACCAAAGCAAATAATGTTATCCTATTGAGTGTATATCCTAAAACATAATAGCTGAACAACGTTAAAGCAAATGTCAGAGGAACGGAAAAGAAGACCACCAGGCCGCCTCTCCAGCCCATTGCCAGCATGACCAGAACCGTTACCGCCAGTATCGCCACGCCAAGGTGCATCAATAATTCGGAAACTTTATGGGATGCGGTTTCGCCGTAATTTCTGGTAACTTCCACGTGCACATCATCCGGAATGAGATTTTTCTTTAATTCATCCACTTTGGTAAGAATATGCTCAGAAATTTTCATGGCATCCGCACCTTTTACTTTGGAAACCGAAACGGTAACGGCAGGATATTCCGACTTAAATTTTTTACCGTTCTCCACTGCATTTCCATATCCGAAACTTACATAATTGGAGGGATCGGAAGCACCATCTCTGATCGCAGCTACCTGTTTCAGGTACACCGGCATATTCTGTGAGGTCCCAATCACGAGGTTTTCCACATCTTCAGCAGAGTTCAGGAATTGCCCTGTTGTTAAAAGATATTCCGAATCTCCTGAATCAAATTTCCCGGATTGGGAACTTCCATTGTTGGCCTGGATCATCTGCATCACAGAAAGTGCGTCAACATTCAGTTCTGCCATTTTATCCTTATCCAGGATCACCTGTAGCTGGCGGTTTCTGCCTCCGATGGTTCTGGTAAGAGAAACGTCTTTTATTTTTTTTATTTCAGAAGACAATTCTTCTCCGATCTGGCGAAGCTGAAAATCATTGTAATGGGAATTATCACTCCATAAGGTCAGTCCGAGCATCGGAACATCGTCAATAGAACGTGTTTTTACCATTGGTTCCATCACCCCTTCCGGAAAGATGTTTTTGTTCTTCATCAGCTCATCATAAAGCTTTACGTAGGAACGTTCCGTATCTTCTCCCACATAAAACTGAACAATGATCATCGCCTGCCCGTTCATGGCCATCGAATGGATATGTTCTACCCCTTTGATATTGGAAATGATTTTTTCCAAAGGCTTTACCACGCGGCTTTCAACCTCTTTCGGGCTGGCTCCGGGGTAGCCGACCATGACATCCGCCATCGGGATGATGATCTGTGGTTCTTCTTCTCTTGGTATTAATGTCGAACTGTATACCCCGATGATCATCAAAGCTATCATTAACAAAATGGTTAATTTTGAATTGATGAAAAATTCGGCGATACGTCCTGCGAATCCTTTTTCCATAATTTTTTTTTAATACAGCAATGAATCAACCGAGCAGTGTAATAATGGTTTCATTGGTAAATTGCTATATTGATACATTGCTATATTGTTACACTATTTTACCTGCACTTTTGCGCCGTTATACAGTTTTCCTGCGGAAGACACGATGTATGATTCTTCAGGGCTTAGACCTGACAACACCTCAACCTGCTCCCCGATTGTTTTACCTGTCTTCAGCCACCTCAGAACTGCCGTGTTTTGTGAGCTGACCACATAAACGCCTGTAAGCTGACCGTTTCCGACCAGCGCCGTTCTTGGAATCATCATACTTTCCTCAAAACTGTGACTGATCTTTTCTGATGTTTTAACGGGAAACTGCACATTCACAAACATTCCCGGAAGCAGGCCGGAAGCATTGTGAATATTAATTTTCACCCGATATTGCCCGCCTGTGCCGGCCGCTGATTTACTGATTTCCGATACTGATCCTGAAACAGTCCTGTTCATTGATTTTAAAGTAACGTCCACAGGCATTCCGTTGGAAATCGTGGTGATATCCTGCTCGGAAACAAGAACCTGCGCCTGCAACAATGTTGGTGATTCTATGGTTAGCAGGGGCATCCCCGGACTGGCCATGTCGCCCTGCTCTGCGAATTTTGCCGTAATGGTTCCTGAAATAGGTGCCGTAATGTTGGTATAGCGGTATTGCGCACTGACCTCATTTTTCATCTGTTGTGCCGCCTGCAATCCAGCCTGTGCCATTTCATAACGGGCTCTCATATCATCCAGTTCTTTCTGGGAAGCACTTTGGGATCTGTACAGATTCTGGAATCGTTCGTAATCTTTTCTGGCAATATTGTAGCTGGCCTGAGCCTGGGAAATCTGCGCACCGGCCTGTCCGCCTTTCGCCTGGATATCTGTTGCATTGATGCTTACCAAAAGCTGCCCGGCTGTAATGTTCTGTCCGACTTCGGCTTTCATGGAAGTAATGTAGCCCATCATCCGGGTGGAAATATTGACGGAATTTTTGGCCACCAGTTTTCCGCTTGCGGTGAATGATGAGCCTTCGCCACCCATACTTGTCCGGCTTACCGTAACCGAAACGGGCGCATCATTATTGTGTGCAGATTTTTTCTCTTTTGAACAGCTTCCCAACAGGAGCGCACTGAGAATAAAGGTTGAATAAAAGTATGTCTTCATTATTAAATTTTTTATTGATTGATATCCACAGGTTCACCTGAGTTTATTGTTGTTAAATCTTTTGGGTTTGTGTTTTGAACATTCATTTTAAGTCCGAAGATTTTATTGGCAGAATAAGATCATTAGCCCCGATGGGAACGGCATCCTTTTTTGGTATTGCGATTGCTTGATGGTTCAGGGATTGCTTCACTTTGTCCGCAATGACAAAAAAGATACAGTGGACAGCGGGAAAAAGCTCCTTATCATTATTTAGTTAAAAACTTCTCATATTCCCCGGCCACGTTATACTCAAAAACGGCCTGCTGATATTCCAGTTCTTTTTGGGACATCAGGGTCTCTGCGGAAAGAAGGTCGGCGGATTTTTCAAGTCCCTGGTCATAGCGGTTCTTCCGGATCCTGTAGGCTTCTTTGCTTTGTTCCCACGCCTGTTTCGTGAAATTGATCTTCGATGCCGCATCTTCAATCTGGCGGCCGGCTTTGTTCAGTTCCAGCTGGCCTTTTTTGACATACTGTTCGATTTCCGTCTGCGCCCGGGAACGTTCAGCTTTGTATTTTTCCTGTTCGCTTCGTGACTTCAGCCCATCAAAAACATTCCACGAAAGCTGGATTCCGGCCAGGTAACCGTTGGCATTGAACCGGGCGATCTTATGATCATACATCTCAAAGCTTCCAAACGCGTTGAGCCTGGGAAGAAATTTTGCCTTTGATGATTTGATCAGCCAATCGTAGGCTTCCAGAGATTTTTGGTAGGCCTGCAAATCTTTTCGGTTCTGATTAAGCTTCATTCCGGAATCAGTGATATATTCTGTATATTCCAATGCTTCCGCAGGTTTCAGGATTCTGTTTCCCGGATCTTCGTCCAAAAGGAAGTACAAATAATCGGAAGCGTTTCTGATATTGGATTTTGCGGTCTGGATCTGGCTATCAATTTCGCTGATGCGGACGTCCATATACAGCACTTCTGATTTCTGGATCATCCCGTTTCTGTAATAATTATCAATGACCTTTTTGTTGGCGATGGTTGTTTGCCTAGCATCTTCCAGCGTTTCCAGCATTTTGTAAGCCAGCTGAAGCATCATATACGATTTCCTGAGCTCAAACTGGACATATTCTTTTGTTCTTTCCGTTTTGATGTTCAACACCTCTGCTTTTACCTGTCCCGCTTTTTTCAGGTATACGGCATCCATATTGATGATCGGCTGCCGCACCTCTATTTTTGTTGCAAAATTGGATATGCTTTCCGGGCTGTTCAGATGATCGGGATCGAAATCCGTCATCGTGATCCTTTCCTGGTTGAGCTTGGTCCCGAAGGCGTACAACGGATTATTGGTATTGGAAAAGGTATATGATGCGTTCACATCAGGAAGATACACAGACCTGGTCCCGAGAAGCTCGGCCCGGGCCAGCTCTGCTTCTTTCCTTGCCATTTTCACCTGAAGGTTATGGTCTGTCGCCTTAGTTTCCAGATCCGCTCTGGCAATAGAAACAATCTCCTGCGAAAAGATTTCCGTATATGCCGTGAATACTAAAACAAGTAGGGCTATTTTTCTCATGTCTCTAATTTTAAGGCAAAATTACATGCATGGAATCTCCTGCACAGTAACCAACATCACACAAGCATATTTTTCCCGGAGAACATAAAAAAACCGCTCATGAAGAGCGGTCAACACTAAGAACAAGGAAATACTACATTAGTTGTATCTGCGGCACCATCATGGTTTTTGATTTCACGGAATCGGATATCAGACCATTGGTTTCGGATTTCTGAAGAACCCTTTCTGCCTTTTCCCGTTCGGATTTATTTTTTAATCGTAACAACGGGTTCCTGAATCACATCAGTCATCAGGAATTTGCCTTCCAGCTTTCCTGAGATGTACATTATAAGACCGAAAATTCCAGCTTTGAGTTTCCGCTATCGCCAGAAATATGGTCATCGGGCAGCTGCCTGCCGCTGCGGTGAAAAGATGTTCCGGAGACCACAGGCCATCTATCCCTTCAGGAAATTCCGGTGCGGTTCAGGAAAGGACCTTTCACCTTTACGGTCATTTTCCCATCGTGTATCTACGGTATGATCATGAGCATCCAACGGTGTCAGATCTTGTTGTTTAAACTTGTCCAACCGCCACCGTTATAAACATTCTTATACCCGTTGTTCTGCAGAATACTTCTAGCAGAAGCGCTTCTTATCCCCGATGCACAACAGGTAATAACAGGTTTGTTTTTATCCTTCAGCTTTGAAAGGTTACCCTGAAGCTGGTCGACAGGGATATTGACAGAATTTTTAATATGTCCTCCGTCATATTCGCCTTTGCTTCTTACATCCAGGATTACCGCGCCTTCTTTTAAAAGCGCTGCATAGTCGGTTTTATCCATTCCGAACAGGTTTTTTATCGCATCTAACATTTTATTGATTTTTAAATTAATGATGCAAATGTAAAGCGCAGAGAAAAGCCGGTCAGTGATGAAGGTTACAATAGGCTGATTTTATTTCGGGAAAGTTTTATTTTGCCTTCGCTCTCTATAAGCTTGAGAACACGGCTCACCGCTTCCCGGGTAATTCCGAGCTCATCGGCCAGCTGCTGATGGGTAACATGAAGTTCCTTCGATTTATAGAGTTTAGATTTCTGATTCAATAAGTTGAGAATTCGTGTATCCACTTTCTGGAAAGCAATTGAATTCACCATCATCACCAGATCTTCAAACCTTTTGTGGTACAGCTCAAAAACAAAAACTGACCATTCCGGGTATTTCGTAAGCCATTCTTTGGCTTTAACCAGGGAAAGCATAAGGATTTCTGCATCTTCCTCTACCACAGCCTTGATTTTAGAGGTACCCTGTGTTAGTCCTGAAAGGATGGATGAGATACAGCTTTCCCCGGGAATGAGATAATAGAGAAGGATTTCCCTTCCATCCTCTTCTGTCCGCACTACTTTTACACTCCCCGACATGACCAGGGGAATATAATTCACATAGGAATCCATATCCAGAATTACAGTACCGGCAGGGAACAGTTTTAAATCCCGGCTCTCTGCAATTTCTTTCTTTAATTCCGGATCTAATATTTCATGAATATTCATTCTCAAATATAAAAATAATACATGTAGATTCTTCTCTTTTACCGTTCATGGCTTACCACGTTCAAGGATTAAAAAAAACATCAAGTTTAATCCCGTATAAATTCAGAAACGTTATTCATCACAATAACGAACTTTTTAACAGTAAACACTAAATATGGCCGCTAAAGCATGGTTGCCACGCTCCTGCATAATCCACCATAATTCCAGTGAACAGACGTTTTTCCACCCGAAATTACCTTAACTATTCGGTGATTTTTTGCCATTGTGATGGTAAACAATTCAATTTTTCTTTCCTGTTCCGGTTTTGCCATTGAAAATTATCACGGCATTTACATTCCTACATTGTACATTTCTAAACAATTACAGGCATCCCGGATTTATCATGATCCGCTTAATGGAATTACAATACATAAAGATGAAACTCCGGAAGAATCATTGAGGTTGTTGGATCAGCCGGTAAAGATATTTGAGAGTAAGCAAAGACCCGGTTATGAATATACCTTAAAGTAAATCACCCTCCTGATGATGAGAGGGTGACTTTTACTCATGCATAAAATTGATCTTAAGGCATTCTAAGGATTGCCTTTAATATATTTCCTATTTTATCATATACTTCATGTTTTTTAATAACATCCAAAAAGCAATACCGAGCTTTTCTGGTTCTGTTACGGAATTTGTAATAAACGCGCAATAGCCCAAACTCATCAGATTATACAGTATTGCCTGTTATTCTGCCTTTGGCTACGCAACTATCTAAAACAAATATCGATAAAGCTTTTTTTGATAAAAAGGTCTATATCTGACCGATAATGGTTAAATTTCGGCAACTTAAATAGCTGCAACTACCTACCATGCCTGCAAATACAATTAACATCATCCGTATAACCACTCTGCTCATGTTTGTTTTTATTAACAGCTTTGCGCAAAGGAATCCTGATACTTTAGCATATGAACGATTACAATATGTCCAGGATTTAAAAAATTATATTGCCAAAAAAGCCTGGAAAGACTTTGACAATAACCGGGTAACACAGGTATATTTTACCGACTCGTCAAGTTATTTTTTTAATGCTGATACCAGGATTTTGCAGAAAGTGAAACAAAAGACCCGTCCGCTAAAAGGAATCGATATGTTTAAGACCCAACGTATCGATGAAAACCCGTTTCACATGGAAACTGCTGTAGAATTTACCGATAGTACAGCGTTGTATTTTCAGAAACCTGTTGTGATGTTCAGCAACTTTGAAACGGCTAAAGAAAAAGCAGGTGACCTGCAAAGCCTCCAGCAATGGGCATCCATGGTGGTTCACGAGCTTTTCCACGGATATCAGCTGCAGCATATCCCTACGCTGCAATACAGTAATCAGATCATCCATTTACGCGGCAGTCAATTGCAGAAATTATATGTGGAGCAAAAATGGTTTGCAGAAAGTATACAGCTTGAAAATAATCTGCTGATTGCTTTATTAAAGGTAAAATCCGGAAAAGAACTGCGAAAAGGACTGGAACAGTACCTATCCTCCGCAATACGAGACAGAAAAAAGCAGAATCTATTCTGAATGATTTCAGTATCCATGAGAACTTTTATGAGAAAATTGAAGGCAGCGCAAAGTACGTTGAACTGGCTTTACTCGAACACTACAAATATTTTCCTGAAAATACATACCTGCTAACAAACGATCCTGCCTATAAAAAGAACGCCTATCAGAACTTTAACCTTGAGGAAGAACCCTGGCAATACCAGACTGAGGGGATCAATTACTTTTATTCCACAGGATATAATCTATTCCGGATCCTGGATAAACTGAAAGTTGGCTATCAAACCAATTTCTTCAATACCCATGATACGCCGTACGGAATATTAAAAGCATACCTGAAAAAGTAAAACCCAGCTTAAAAAACATTCAATATAAAACTGTCTGACATAAAAAATTGATCTGTTGAAGCGTGTAAAGTGCCTCATACATTTAAATATCCTCTAAAGACCCTATCAGATTCACATAGTTCAGATTCAAACTATTTATCATAGTTTTACGCCATGAAAATTAGTCCACAAGAGCAGTTGTCCAAAGTTTCAAGATTGATAGAGACGATGCGCGATATCAGAAAAGTGGTGCGTACACAGTTCATGAAGAAAATGAAGGATCATGATCTTGACCTGACCATTGAAATGCTGGAAGTATTGTATATCCTCTGGAACCAGGATAACGTCAACCAACAGGAAATCGTAGATAAGACCAACCGAAATAAAGCCAGCATCACCTCTCTCATCAGTAATATGACCGCCCGTGGCCTTGTGCAGAGAAATCCCGATCCGCTGGACAGGAGGAACAGGCTGATTTCGCTGACACCGGAAGGTGAACGCTACCAGCAAAAGCTGATTCCCCTGCTGGAAGAAGTCTACGCACCCTTACTGTCCGCAAACATGATCCGGGAGATTGAGCATACAACAAATCAGCTTCAGAATATCCTCCAAACGATCAGCGAATGAGCTGTTGCGGATCAGGGATGTTATTTTAATATCAGCACCGGCCGGCTGACATGCTGGTATAGTGCCTCTGAAATGCTGCGATTGGCCATATGATAAAGAAAGCTGTGCTCTCCCGGTAAAGCAATGATGAGATCCGTTCCATGGGACGCTGCAAAAGAAAGTATTCCCTTTACGATTTCTTTACCGAAAGAATAATGAATGCTGAAAGGTATATTTTTCAGATAACCGTGAACGTAATCTTCCCAAACCTCTTTATTCTGATCCCTCACATCCTTATTCCCTTTCGTATCTATATAAAGCAGCATGAGATGATGGTTCTTATTCTTTAAAAATGACTTATAATCCGAAAGCCTCTCCAGGTGATCCGCGCGGCTGATATCACATGGAATAAGGACATTGACTACATCTTTAAAATGATAGCCGGCGGGAACAATCAGTGTTTTAACCCGGCTTATCCTTCCGATGCTTATGATGTTTTCTGAAACAGTACTGTCATTATTGCCTGCCTGACCTTCACTTCCTAAGATGATCAGTTCTACGGTAGGATCTGCTTTCAGACGGGTATTAATGCTGCGCAGCAGGGTAAGCTGACTGGTAAACCTGGATACGGTATGGCTAAAACCTGTTGTTTTAATCAGGTGGTCCAGCCGGTCAAACAATGCTTCCGTATGTTCACGGGCGCTATTCACGGTTTCTTCGTTCACAATCGTATAGCCCTCTGAAATATTGATGTAGTCAAATATGGAATCATATGTTTTCATGAGGATGATATGATCGTAGCCATATTTTTCAGCCCATTCCGCGGCAAATAATACTGCATTTTCGGTTGTCGCCGTTGAATCAACCGGTACCAATATTGTTTTCATAACTGATGTATTTTCTTTGCCTTCAACAAGTCAGATGTCAGAATAATGCACAAGGATCGTATTCAGTGTTGCATTTTAAGAGATCAATATCTGTGTTACAGCACTAACAAATATACATGAATTAGTTTAAATTCAAACTAATTTTAATGGACTTTAGTCTGAGAAAAATTAGGTTTCACAGCACTCTATGGTCAAATCAATTATGTCAGGCAACAGAACTGATGGCTATGCTTTATCTGCCAAAAAACTTTTTTTAAGTATTTGAATAGATCCCCGTTCTTTCCCATGAATTTTATCAATCACAACCCTTTATCGTTGCTACTGATACCGGAAATTTTAAAATTATTTTACCTCAGGTCTGGAAGATACAAATGTATGATCAATCTTCCCTGGTAACTTTCACATCCGTAAAATGGCCTGATGTTCCCGGGCCGATCCATAACCCGATGCTTCCCCGAAGATCTTTGCCCTGCTTCAGGTCATTGACGATCAGCGTTGGCTGGGATGCCCCATTGACATACAGCCTGGCCGTTTCATCCTTTACCACAATTTTTACTTTGATCCATTCCGCAGGCAGTATATCCACATAGGACTCATACATTCCCGGTGTTTCCTTTCTTAATTTCTCCCAGGGATATCCCGGGATAGAAATATACTGGCTGGAATGGTTCCTGCGCAGCTGATCATCCGCACGGCCATTGGTAGGACGTAAATAGAACACCTCCATTTTAGAGGCATCTGAAGCGGCCCTGAATGCAATCCCCACAAACCCGCGGGCGGTTGACCCGGCACTGGCAAGCGGCTGCCCGGAGACCATAGCTTCAATGGTACCGTTATGAAAGTCAACATCTTTTAAAATCGCTACGGTTTTGTCTCCGTCAGCCTGACCTTTTATTTCCAGGGCCAAGGCACTTTTGCCCTTATAAAGGGTTTTTTCGGCGGTTACCTGAAACGGGAGTAGGTCGGTCGGGAGTATGGTTCGGTTCTGTGCTCTGCAGCTGAAGCCAGATACCAGGCTTAACAGGAATATAAACAGCAAATTTTTAGTCATGACGGAAATAGAATTTTGATGCCTCTAAAATAAAAAAATAAAACGGTCAAAAACACATTATTCATTCACATGACATGATCCCATCTTTTATGATCCCTTTTATAAATGATTTTATCTGCTGATCTATTTTTAAGTTTTGACTCATACAGGACAAATTTTCCCTCAGTAAGTATTACCGTTCATAAGAGAGGGAATTTATATATTAGATTTTCTTAAACAGTCTTTCAATCCCTTTTATTGTTCCTGATATTATATCCGGCACACACCTTTTCACGCTTCTTAAATTAATTTGTTATCTTGGGGATTAATTTCCCCAAAATGAATATTCTCTTAGTAGAAGATGACGAAAGAATAAGCAAGTTCCTCCTGAAGGGACTGGGCGAAGCCGGACATCAGGTGAGCCTTGCCGAAAGCGGTGAATCTGCCCGAGAGATGATCGGTTCCTATGATTTTGATGTAATTCTGATGGATATAATGCTTCCCGGCTTAGACGGCGTACAGCTGACGCAGCTGATCCGGTTTAAGGAAATCCACGTTCCGATACTGGTATTAAGCGCACTGAACAGCCCTGATGACAAAGTAAAAATGCTGGATATGGGCGCCGATGATTACCTTACCAAGCCTTTTCATTTTGATGAGCTGCTTTCCCGGATCAATGCCCTGACCCGGCGCAACCGGCTGTCATACCAGAAAAGCTCGGAACTGCTGCATTGCAGGAATATCACCATCAACAAAGACCTCCACACTGTTACTCAGGATGCCCGGCCGGTAAACCTATCGCCGACGGAATACAAACTCCTGCTGTTCCTGCTGGAAAATAAGAACAAAGTGCTGAGCCGGACCCAGATCCTGAACGGCGTGTGGGGCATCAATTTCGACAGTACCACCAACGTCGTGGATGTGTATGTATCGTATCTCAGAAATAAAATCGATGAATCCCAGGGACAGATTATTTATACCGTAAAAGGAGCCGGATACCTGATCAAAGAGTGACTATGACCTTAAGAAACCGTTTTACCGCCATTTCCAGCCTGTCGTTCGGCGTTGTTTCGATCATTACGTTTGTGGTGATCTTTATCGCCTATTATGACAGTACCAAGATTTCCTATTTTGACCGGCTGAAAAATACAGCGCTGATCTCGGCCATTTACTACCTTGAGAAGGATGAGCTTCCCAAACCCATGCATTCCCAGATCAAAAAGGAGTACAACCACCTGATCCAGAACCGGCAGGTAGCCGTATACAACCAGAACAATGCGGTCACCTTCGGGATGAACCTCGATGATAAAAATATTACCCCTGAATACATCAGTAAGGCCAGAACTGACGGAAAGGTACAGTTTATGGCGGATAACAATTTTTATTACGGAATTTATTACCCGGATAACCAGGGAAATTTCGTTGTCTTCGTCAAGTCTTCCAGCGATTCATTTTCCTCCCAGATCATCAGGCTTCTCATTATTATGCTTTCCGTACTGGCCGTAGGACTGCTTATTATCTACCTGTTGAGCAGGTATCTTTCCAAAATTGTTTATAAACCCGTATCCGATGTCATCCGGCGGATCAACAGTGTGGATAATGCCGATATTTCGCAGGCCATCACCTCCACCCATACGCATGATGAAATCGATGAGCTGATTAAATCCTATAACCGGCTTCTCGGAAGAATCGGCGAAAACATGCTGCTGCAGCAGAACTTCATCAATTATGTTTCCCATGAGTTCAAAACACCGCTGGCCGCCATTTCGGGCAACCTGGAAGTCTTTGCCCAGAAGGAACGGTCGCCGCAGGAATACAAACAGGTAGCGGAAGAAGTCCTGGAAAATGTCTACGAAATCGAAAGCATCCTCAACAACCTGCTGCTGATGTCCGGGCTTTCGAAAATTGAAAAACCCCACCAGCTTTTCCGTATCGATGAAGTGATCTGGAAAGTTCATGAAAAGCTCCAGAACCACCGGAACCGTAACCATGCGGTTATTTCCGTAAAGCTTGATGTGAAGAATTTTTCCCTGCTTGAATACCATGGCAACGAAACGCTGCTTTACCTGGCGCTCTATAATATTGTTGAAAATGCACTGAAGTACTCGAACAACAGTCCGGTCGTTATCCGGATCTATGAGAAAGACGGGCATCTGGCGGTTGACGTTCAGGACCTCGGTGTCGGAATCGACCCGGAAGATCTTCTGAAAATCACGGAGACGTTCTACCGGGGCAAAAACGTAGGCGCGGTAAAAGGGAGCGGCATCGGATTGTCGCTGTCTGAAAGCATTCTCCGCCATCATGATATTGGAATGACCATCCAATCCGAGTTGGAAAAAGGGACAACGGTTTCGCTGGTTTTTGATAGGGATTTGACTTGAGGTTTTGTCTGAGTTTTTACTGCTTTTTGAACTGATTATTCTTAAACCACCCCGTCAAAAATTCTTTGAATTTTCGACACCCCTCCAAGGGAGGGGGTTTTGATTAACAGTAGTTTATCACCCACCTATTTAAGTTAAAGATTGAACATTTAATATGCAGATGCATAATGCTGCGTTGTTTTTTTAACGCAAAGGTTTTATTTTCATAACGTATAATTTAAGGAAGCAAAGAAGGATCAGCGAGCTGATCTGATGAAGCGTCTGGATCAACGTGCGCTCCATCAGCGGCTTTGCCGCTTTTCTTTGCTCCCTTGAAAATACGCGGAATCCTTATTAAAACTTTGCGTTAAAATTTATGCGTTTTTAAAGCATCAATAGGAATGGGCTTCAGCCCATTTACCTTATAACGCATGACGATTGATCGGACTGTTAACTATAGAAAACGTCCTTTCTCTAAACTACCCCGTCAAAAATTCTTTGAATTTTCGACACCCCTCCAAGTGAGGGGTATTTTTAGTCTTTTGATTAACAGTAGTTTATCACCCACCTATTTAAGTTAAAGATTGAACATTTAATATGCAGATGCATAATGCTGCGTTGTTTTTTTAACCGCAAAGGTTTTATTTTCATAACGTATAATTTAAGGAAGCAAAGAAGGATCAGCGAGCTGATCTGATGAAGCGTCTGGATCAACGTGCGCTCCATCAGCGGCTTTGCCGCTTTTCTTTGCTCCCTTGAAAATACGCGGAATCCTTATTAAAACTTTGCGTTAAAATTTATGCGTTTTTAAAGCATCAATAGGAATGGGCTTCAGCCCATTTACCTTGTAATGCATGACGATCGGCTTTAGCCGAAACTTATCCTGTATTTTGGCCGAAGCCGGTTTTTAATGGCAACCATATCATCCATCGGGCTAAAGCCCGGCGCTATTGATAATCACATAATAAACTATATATCTTACGATTAGATTTATGTCAATAAAAAGACAATTGACCATACTCTTAACTACAAAAAACTTCCAGCTTCCAGCATCCCTCTCCCAGCCTATCAACTCTTCATACCCCAGCCTAACCCATACCAAACCAAAAAACCGTCAATCCTGCCAGTAACCACAAAAACTTCCAGCACCCAGCATCCCGCATCCAGCCTATCCATTCACCTTCTAACCAAACTCTAATGTTGGATTAAGCGAATCTTAATCCGGCTTGACATTCCCTCTAATCTGCCGGAAATAACTTTGCAGCCTAAATAAAAGGCTTTGAAGAAAATTATTTTTACAATACTCTGCATTCCGCTTTTTGCGTATGCTTCCGCACAGGTAAGCGATACGATCAAGATCAGCAGATCCGAAGCAGAGTCTGCATTCCTTGAGAAAAATATTGACCTTATTGTCCAGAAGCTTGAGATTTCCCAGGCGGAAGCCCAGGTATTACAGGCTAAATACTGGCCGAATCCAACCTTAACCGTAGATGAGGTAAACCTCTGGCGTACCTATGATATCGAGGCACAGCCTGCGCTCATCGGCAACTGGGGGAAAAGTTCCCAAGTCTCGGTGCAGGTTGAGCAGGTAATCAAAACCGCCGGTAAAAGAAGGAAAAATATCGAGCTCCAGAACATTGAAGTGGACGGCGAGAAATACGAATGGCAGGAAGTGATGAGGGAACTGAAAAAGCTGCTTCGCAACACCATGACGGAGATGGTTTATAACCAGGAACTGCAACGGTTGTACAGCAGCCAGATCTCTTCCATCACAAAGTTGACGGCTTCCTATAAAAACCAGCTGACCTCCGGAAACATCAGCAAAGCCGAATACATTCGGCTAAAGGCACAGGAAGTGGAATTCAAGAAGAAACTCGTTTCCCTGCAGCAGGAAGCGGAAGAACACCAAACGGAACTGAAAGCATTGTTGATGTTGCCAGCGGACCGTTACGTCATTATCAGTGATCCTTTGAAACAGCCTTCGGGAGATTTTTCCGAGCTTGATCTTAATCAATGGCTTGCAGAATCTGCTGAAAACAGGCCTGACATCCTGCTCTCCAAAAACCAGGAAAAGCATGCCCTGAAAAACCTTGAGATACAGAATGCCCTGAAAACCCCGGATCTTACCTTTTCGGTGGGCTACGACCGCGGCGGGAATATCATGAAGGATTTCGTAGGTGTGGGCATTTCCCTTGATCTGCCGGTTTTCGACCGGAATAAAGGCAATATCCAGGATGCCAGGATTGAGGTCGATAAATCAGGCTATGAGACGAGAAAAAATATCCTGAAGTCACAGAACGAAATCAGTTCCGTATACCACAATTACATCAGGACAAAAAAGATCTCCGCCGAACTGGACGACGAGTATGAAAGTACACTGGATTCGCTACTGGTCAGCCATGAGAAAAATTTCAGGCTGAGGAACATCAGCATGCTGGAGTACATGGATTTCCTGGAAACCTTCATCGACAATAAAATGATCATTCTCGATACCAAGAAGGAACTGAACGAATATTTTGAAAACCTGCAATATGCAGTAGGAAAAGACCTTTAAAAAAATGAAAACAAAAAATTATATTGCCGCTTTCGGCTTTCCCTTCCTGCTGGCGCTTTCGGGCTGCTCACAGAAAGATAACCAGGAAAAGAAAGAAACAGCAGCCTACTGCATCAGCCCGGAGCTTAAATCCAATCTAAAACTTGCTACCGTTGCCATGCAGCCTATCGAAGAGAGCATCACGCTTACCGGTGAGGTAGAAAGCAATTCAGACAGGACCGTCCCGTTTGTCAGCCTGGTAGACGGTGTGGTAACCCAGACGTTCTTCTCACTGGGCGACCATGTCTCCAAAGGCCAGGTGCTGGCCAGCGTGAAAAGTGTTTCCCTGAATGAAATGCAGGATGATACCCAGACCCTGGAAGCCCAGCTTGCCGTGGCCAAAAGAAAGCTGGCCTCGGTGGAAGCGATGTTCAAAGATGATATCGCATCCCGGAAAGACCTGGAAGAAGCACGGTCTGAAGTGCAGATCCTGAGATCCAACATTTCCAAGACCCAAAAGAACATGAAGCTGTATTCGGCCGGGAAAAGCGATTTCCTCATCAAGTCGCCCGCAGACGGATATGTCATCGAAAAAAACATTTCCAACGGAATGCCGGTTTCGGCGGGCGGCGACAAACTTTTCACCATATCCAACCTGGATAAGGTCTGGGTGATGGCGAATGTCTATGCCACGAATATGCGCCATATTTATGTCAACCAGCCCGCAGTCATCAAAACACTGGCGTATCCCGACGAAAGCTTTACCGGGAAAATCGATGCAGTATCACAGGTTTTCAATGAAAACGAAAGGGTCTTAAAGGCTAAAATCGTGATGGATAACAACAACATGAAGCTCCGCCCGGGGATGTCCGCGGACATTGTACTGCCCATCAATTCACAGAATGTAAGCGCCCTCGCCGTCCCGACCAAGGCGCTGATTTTCGACAACAATCAAAGCTATGTGCTGGTCTACAAACAGGACTGTGACCTGGAAGTGCGGCACGTTACCGAAATCGTTTCAAACAATACTGTCACATATGTAGAAGGCTCACTGAAAGAGGGTGAACGCGTCGTAGCGACCAACGGCCTCATCATCTATGAAAACCTGAAAAACAAAACCGTTAATCCTACCAAATAATGCGAAAATTCGTTCAGAATATTGTGTCCTTCTCACTAAAAAATTCCCTGATTGTCCTTCTGGGAACTTTTCTGCTGCTGGCGGGGGGCATCTATTCTTACATCCATACGCCCATCGAGGCCTTTCCGGATGTTACCAATACCCGGGTGCGGGTCATTACCCAGTGGCCGGGAAGAAGTGCCGAGGAAATAGAAAAATTTGTCACCCTGCCCATCTCCAAAGAGATGAACACCATCCCGAGCAAAGCTTCGGTGCGTTCCATTTCGTTATTCGGGCTGTCTGTGGTTACGGTGACGTTTGATGACCATGTTGATGATTTTTATGCCCAGCAATACGCGTCTAACCGGCTTGGCAATGTAGACCTGCCCAATGGTGCCGATTTCAGCATCGAGCCTCCGTCCGGGGCGACCGGGGAAATTTACCGGTACATCATCAAAAGCAAGCTGCCGATCAAGGAAGTGACTTCCATCCAGGACTGGGTGATTGAAAGGGAGCTGCTGGCGGTTCCCGGCGTGGCGGACATCGTGAGCTTTGGTGGGGAGGAAAAGATCTATGAGATCAGGATCAATCCCACAGAGCTCCAGAATTACGATCTCTCCCCTCTTGATGTGTACGAAGCGGTATCAAGGAGCAACGTGAATGTCGGGGGCGATGTGGTTTCCAAGGGCGACCAGGCCTATGTGGTCCGTGGGATCGGTCTTCTGGAAAGCAAAGCAGACATTGAAAATATACAGATTGAAGTCAAAGGTTCCACGCCGATCCTGGTAAAGCATATTGCGGAAGTAAAAGTTTCGGCCAAGCCGAGATTAGGCCAGGTGGGCTACAACAAGGAGGATGATGTGGTTCAGGGGATCGTGATCATGCTCCGTGGCGAAAACCCGAGTGATGTGATCGCCAGGCTGAAAGACCGGATTGCAGAACTTAACGGAGGAGAGCTTCCCGGAGACGTCAAGATCGTTCCGATCATTGACCGTACGGAACTGGTGAACACGACCGTGCATACCGTAACCAAAAACCTGATCGAGGGAATCATCCTGGTGTCCATCATCGTTTTCATCTTCCTGTACAACTGGAGGACGACCTTTATTGTGGCGTCGGTGATTCCGCTGGCTTTTCTTTTCGCCATCATCATGCTGAAAATACAGGGACTGCCGGCCAACCTCATCTCCATGGGCGCGCTGGATTTCGGGCTTCTGCTTGAAGGAACCTTAGTCATCGTAGAGCACGTCTTCGTCGCGTTGGAACATAAAGCCAAGAAGGTCGGCCTCGAACGGTTCAACCGGATGTCGAAGCTGGGGATCATCAAAAAAAGTGCGGGAAGCGTCGCCAGCTACATCTTCTTTGCCCTGCTGATCCTGATCGTTGCGCTGATGCCTATTTTCTCTTTCCAGAAAGTGGAAGGAAAAATGTTTTCGCCGCTCGCATTTACCTTAGGATATGCCCTGCTGGGATCACTGATCCTGAGCCTGACGTATGTTCCGGCGATGTGCAAGCTTTTGCTGACCAAAAATATTGAAGAGAAAGAAAACGTGATTTCCCGTTTTTTCAGGGTGAATGTTTATCGGTTATATACCTTTGCAGACCGTCACAAGAAAGCATTCATGATCGGATTCGGTGTTTTGCTGGTGATCTGCGGCCTTAAGTTTTCCAACTACGGCTCGGAATTCCTGCCTAAGCTGAACGAAGGCGCGATCTATGTGCGGGCTACACTTCCGAACAGCGTCAACCTCGACGAATCCGTGAGGCTGACCAAGGAAATGAAAAAGACCCTGGAAAATTATGATGAGGTGAAATTCGTCATGACCCAAACCGGCCGTCCTAATGACGGAACCGACCCTACCGGATTTTTCAATATCGAATTCAACATCCAGCTCAAACCGGAAGGTGACTGGAACAACAAAGGTTCCAAAGAAGACCTGCTGGAAAAAATGCGGGTTTCACTGGAGAAATACCCCGGAATCAATTTCGGTTTCAGTCAGCCCATCCAGGATAATGTGGAGGAATATGTCGCCGGTGTAAAAGCACCCCTGGTGATCAAGATTTTCGGGAACGACCTTTTCGAGCTGGAAGATTATGCCAATCAAGTGGCCAATTCCATTAAAACGGTGCCGGGAATTTCGGACGTGAATGTTTTCAAAAACATCGGGCTGCCGGAACTGAGGATCCAGCTGCACGACTCCAAGATGGCCAGATACGGGATTTCCACCGCAGACGCCCAGGCGGTGATTGAAATGACCATCGGCGGCCAGGCGGCCACCAAATTTTATGAGGAAGAACGAATGTTTGATGTTACGCTCCGTTTCGAAAAACAATACCGGGACAATCCGGAAAAAATAGGCAACATCCTGATTCCGACGAAAGACAGTAAAAAAGTCCCGCTGAAGGAAATCGCCACCATCGATTACCATACAGGCCCGTCCTTCATCTACCGTGAAGGCAGCAGCCGGTATATCGGTGTCGGGTTCAATATCGAAGGCCGTGACCTGGGAAGTACGATTGAAGATGCGAAGGCCAAAGTCGCCAAAGACGTCCATATCCCCAAAAAGCACAAGATGACCTGGGCCGGTGAATTCGAGAGTAAGGAAAGAGCCGCGAAACAGTTGATGATGGTGGTACCCGTATCGCTGATCCTGATCCTGATGCTGCTTTATTTCAACTTCGGGAATATGAAAGACACGCTGATCTCGTCGGTCACCCTGGCCTTTGCGTTCATCGGCGGGTTTTTATCCCTCTGGTTTACCGGGACTATTTTCGGGATTTCCGCCGGTATCGGCTTTATCATCCTCTTCGGGGTGGCTACCATTGACGGTATCGTGCTGATCGGTGTCATGAAAGAAAACCTTCAGAACAAAATGCCTCTGAAAAAAGCGATTGCGGAAGGCGTCAAAAGCAGGATCCGACCAGTGGTGATGATTGCCCTGATGGGTTCAATGGGACTTTTCCCCGCAGCGATCTCCAACGGAATGGGATCTGAGATCCAGAAACCTCTGGCTATTATGATTGTTGGCGGACTGATCATCTGTATGGTCCTTTCGTTTACAATCCTACCGCTGGTGTTTTATTTTGCCTACCGGAAGAAGTATGCCAGCTGACAAACTTGCCTTTTCTTTACTTTTTCTATGCCGGATGCCTTATGTATCCGGCTTTTTTATGCATTTAACCGATTTTTTTAAGTTCACATTCAGATAGCACGCCTACGGCGTGCTTTGATCATAAAAATTGGTTATTGCTACACAGATAATATTCCTACGGAATATTATTTTGAAGACCATTACGTTTAATACATTGATATAATATCCATTAATGTATCCTGCACATTTAGGCAAAAGGCTTTTTTAAATATGGCTGAAAGATAATCTCCAGCAAATGATTTTGCCGAATCGTGCTCATTCAGAATACCCAAATGATGCCGCCTAAAGACAGACGGCACCATTTTTTGATACTTTTGCATTGTACGTAATAAAAGTAAATATACTGACCTTGAAGTTTCCGGCTACAGCAGTTCAAAGTTTTTCCCTAAATGTTCTTCTATCACAAAAAAAGGATCTTCCGTAAGGGTATGTGCCCTCATATCAATAAGGCTTACCTTGCTCATCATACGAAGCATAATCCTTCTTTCACAGGTATTTTCCACTCCGTTGATATTCCTGACCCCTGCCTTGAAAGCAGATCTTCCGTGAGCACATAAATGATTGTTAACCAGTATCACATCTCCTGCCTGCGGAGTAAATCCCGAATAAATCAGATGCCGTGCCTCTTCCCAGAATTCAGTCAGGTGATGATGGGCTTCTTCAGTCTGTCTGATCCCCGGATTGAACAACTGTTCCGCCGCATCAAATCTCATGAATGGAAGCTGATGATTACCGTATAAAACCGAGTCCAGGGCATTTTCTTCATCTTCACTGATTTCCAGATTGGCATCTTTAGGGATTTTGTACATCTTGTCAAAAAGAGCCTTATGTCTTTTTCCGATCGATTCATGTGAACGGATAGAATACAGGGTTGAGGGAACCTGCTCTTCATTTCTGATATACATGAAGCTTAAAAAATCAGCCTGATGCTTCAGGAATGCGTCTTCTGTGTGCACATACAGATCTGTTGAAGACCCTGATCCCGTCTGTGTTTCCCTCATTTTCTCGTCGGGAATGATGGCATGAATCAGCCCTCCTCCTTTCCGTTGCGAATAATACTGCACAGGTTTCGAGGGCAGTGCCCCGTGAATTAAGGCACAGGCAAAACCGTACAGATTAAATTTCGAGTAATCTGCTGACTGCCAGTTAGGCGGTGTGGAACCGATACTTTCCTGGTCGACATCCATCAGCCCTTTGAAGATTAAAGCTCCGTATTGGGTTTCAGAAAAATCACTGGAAAAATCAGCGGCTGTATTTAAAATCCTTTCGGGTAAAAAATAAGAGGAAAGCTGATGAATCTGCTTTATGAATTCACGGTTTTCATAGTCTCCGTATTTTTTCTGGAGATGCTTCGCCGCGTCTCTGATCATTTTCCGTTCCTGCGAAGTAATTTCAATCACTTCCGGAAGCACTGTTACCTGAGTTTTTGGGGTCTCTTTTAAAATTTCTGTAAAATTCATAGGAAATAAATTTGGCGTTTGATAATAATTGATATATTTGTTTTTAATTATTCTAAATAACAATAACGAATTCAAATTTAGGAATAATTTACCAACCACCAAATAAAATATATAAAAAATGAAAACTTAAAAAACTGATTACCAAATCACTATACCTCTATGTATAGAATAACAGACCCTATTTCTATTTTACAACATCACTCTATAAAAACTTTATGAATAACAATATAACATCCCCGGGAGCGCTCACCGACTCTGTTTTATATCAGGATTCGGGGAATTTTGAAAATATCTTTCATCCCGGTAATTATCATCATTACAGAAATGCTATCAATGCAACGGCCGATCTTGTGCAGGAATTCCTGTACAGAAATACCCAACCGTTCAGCGGCATAGAAGCCAAAGAAATGAAAGGAAAAGTGCAGGAAATTGATCTCAATCAAAAACTTTCCAGCTACCACGAGCTTCTTTCCGAGGTAGATGATATTTATGTAAAGCATGCCACGGCTTTCCACCTGCCCCAATATGTGGCACATCTTAACTGCCCTGTTGTGATTCCGGCTCTGGCGGGAGAAATCCTGGTCAGCGCCATCAATTCTTCTCAGGACACTTACGATCAGAGTGCGGGAGGCACTTTCATGGAAAGAAAGCTTATTGACTGGACAGCTGACCAGATTGGCTATGACCTGAATGACAGTGACGGAGTTTTCACTGCAGGAGGTTCACAGAGCAACTTAATGGGCCTCGTCATGATGCGTGACTGTTTTTCACAGAAAAGGTACCACCACAACATTAAAGCGGACGGCTTACCGCCGGAAGCGGACCGGTTCAGAATATTTGTTTCTGATAAATCCCATTTCAGCAATCTGAAAAATGCTTCCATCATGGGATTGGGTGAGAAATCCATTGTAAAAGTACCAACCGATGAGAGGTTCCACATGGATATTTCTTTACTGAAGAAATACATGAAAAGAGAAGAACAGATGGGCAATATCCCTATCGGCATTGTCGCCACGGCAGGCACAACAGATTTCGGGAATGTTGATCCCTTAGACGATATTGCCGATATCGCAGAACAATACCAGATATGGATGCATGTAGACGCGGCATATGGCTGTGCACTATTATTAAGCGAAAAATACCGTTATCTCCTGAACGGCATTGAAAGAGCCGATTCCGTAACGGTTGATTACCATAAATCTTTTTTCCAGCCGATCAGCAGCAGTGCTTTTATCGTAAAAAACAAAAGAGAGCTGCTTATTCTTAAGCATCACGCAGATTATCTTAATCCAAAAGAAATGGATGAAGAAGAGATCCCTGCTCAGATCAACAAATCCATTACCCAGAGTACCCGCCGGTTTGATGCTCTAAAACTATGGTTCACCTTAAGAATGATGGGCAAAGAGCAACTGGCAGAATATACCGATACCGTTATTGATCTCACTAAAGATACCGCCTTAATCATTTCTGAAGATCCTGATTTTGAACTCCTTTCCGATTCGGACCTGAGCGTGCTCGTTTTCCGGTATACCAGACCGGACATTGCGGATACTGATGCACTGAACCAGTTCATCAAGATGAAGCTGTTTTACAGCGGAGAAATCATGTTAGCCAGCACCAAAGTTAATGGAAACTTCTATCTGAAGTTCACTTTGTTAAATCCAATCACAACGACAGAAGACATTCGTCAAATCCTCAATAAAATCAAACTCCATGGAAAAGACTTTAGTCCAGAAAAATAATACCAGAAGAAGAGCCCAGGAAATCACCCTCAGGATATTGCTCAACGGAATGCTGAGAGAGCTGGGAAACGGAAAGTTTTACCAGGGCGTTCCGAAATATGATCCTTTAACAGCCCGGGCTCTTGAACAAAGCAGCTATTCCCTTCATATGAGATTTGAGATGAAGAAAGGCGGCGTATTCCTGTTCGCTCCCATTTCATACCGGTCTGCTAGTGCTTTTCATGACTATGATTTCCCGGTATGGGTGGTTGACCATAAGAATAATAAAGCTTTTGAAGTCCATCCGGAAGAACTGCCTGGAATGATTTACAGAGAGTTTTGCGATACTTTTAATGTAGAGGGAGCAGAACGTTTTACCGAAAGGATCAGAAGCAGTGTAAGAAATCTTCAGCTCACCTCAGCAGCGATTTCGGAAAGGCAGAAACCAATCGGCTATTCATTTCTTGAATCGGAACAGATGCTTCCTGCCGGTCATAACCTTCATCCTTTCACCAAATCAAGAATGGGATTCTCCGAAGAAGAACAAGAGCAGTATGCTCCTGAGTTTGAGAACGGTTTCCAGCTGGATTATTTCCTGATCCACAAAGAGTGTATTTCCGAACAATCTCTTCCCGGAACCTCTGCCAAAGAGATTTTCGCCACACTGGCTTCTGTCCCGGAAAAATATGACTTCGACCATATCGCTGATTACTATATCGTTCCCTGCCATCCCTGGGAAGCACAATATCTGATGTCAACGGAAGAATATCCGGAAATGATAGGATCCGGAAAAGTAATCCACATCGGTCAACTGGGAGAGGAATTTTATGCGACCTCATCGATCCGGACGCTGTACAGCCCTACGTTCAACTGGATGCTGAAATTCTCCCTGCACGTTTTGATGACAGGATCCGTAAGGACCAATAGCCTGAAAGACCTCAGAAGAGGATATGCTTCTTCCGTCTGGTGGAATGACAGGAAGGAGGCCTTTGAAAAGAAGTTCCCGAACTTTAAACTGCTCTCCGAGCCTTCTACCCTGAGCGTTTATTTTAACGAACACAATATTGACAGCTTTAACATCTTAATCCGTGAAAACCCTTTTTCGGCTCAGGATAAAGTGCTTTTACTGGCAAGATTATGTCAGGATGAATTGACCGGCCAGGATCAGTTTGCTGCTTATTTCTTCAGAAATCTTGCTGAAACGTTAGAGATAACACCGGAAGAGGCTGTTATTACCTGGTTTACACGGTATATTCAGCTTCTCCTTTCTCCTTTCAATACTCTGTTTAAAGAATTCGGGATGGCTCCGGAAGTCCATCAGCAGAATATTCTTATCCAGCTGAATGATGATTACCTTCCCCAGACCATTTACATACGGGACGGACAAGGGTATCTTCTACGGGAGAGCTTTAAAGCAAATTATAAAAAATCAGTAGAAAAATGTCCTGAAATCGAAGAGCTTTTCATCCGGGACAGCCGCCTTCTGGATATCATTTCCCATCATTTGCTGGTCAGTAATTTTGCAGCATTAATATCTTCATTAGGCAAGACAGGACTGATCAGGGAACAGGGACTGATCCATATCCTGTATGCTGAATTTGCCCGTCTTCATGAGTCTGATCCTTCTGATTTTACGGATTATGCCTTACACCAGCGCTATTGGGCTGTAAAATCGAATCTCCGGTCCGCTATTCTTGATGTTGACGGAGGGATTAACGCCTCTTCCATTTCTTACGCCAAAGTTCCCAATCTTCTTCACAGGCATTTCTTTTCGGAGCAACTGATCCACCCTGAAGGGACAAACATTTTCTTTAAACGGTATTTCACCAAGGAAGACGTCACAATGAGCATGAGACCTATTGATCTGGACCATGACCTGGAAATGCTTCATGAATGGTTCAACAGGGAACACGCCATAAAAATCTGGCAGATGAACTGGCCTATTGATGAGCTTGAAACCTATTACCGGCTGATGCTGTCCGGTGACGAAGCCCACAGCTACATTATAGCCGGTAATGATGAACCCAACTGTAATATTGAAATCTACTGGGCATGCAGGGATATGGTCGGGGATTATTACGAAGTGCTGCCGACGGACTACGGAACCCATCAATTCATCGCACCTACCGATCCGAAGAAAAAATACGTATCACCCTCTACACAATCTATGGTAGATTATGTATTTGCACAGCCGGAAGTAGGAAAAATGGTCGGTGAAGGATCTGTAGATTCACTTGCTTCCATGATGAATAAAGCACATGTAGGCTTCAGAGTGGATAAAGTCATTGAAATGCCCCACAAAAAAGCCAACCTTAATTTCTGTTACCGGGAATGGTACTGGGAGAAATTTCCACACAATAAAAATATAGCAATCACTACAAACACCACCAATAATGAATCATGAACCCATTTATAATGTCATCGGCATTGGAATAGGACCATTCAATCTGGGATTGGCTGCCTTATGCGATCCCATTCCGGAATTAAAGACCCTCTTTCTGGATCAGAAAGACGGTTTCAACTGGCATCCCGGGCTGATGATCGACCATGTTACCCTGCAGACCCCATTTTTATGTGACTGTGTTTCCATGGCAGATCCTACCAACCGTCTAAGTTTACTGAACTATTTAAAAATAACGGGAAGGCTGTACAAATTTTTTATCCGCGAGAACTTCTTCATCCCGAGAAAAGAGTACAACCGCTACTGCCAATGGGTTATTGAGCAGCTTCCCCAATGCCGGTTTTCAACCCAGGTTTTGGATATCCGGTTTGAAGACGGCCTTTATCTGGTAACAGCAATCCATACCAAAACAAAAGAAAAAACAGTGTTCAGGACGGAACGCCTGGTTTTAGGAACCGGGACACAGCCTCATATTCCCTCATTCATTCCTAAGGATGATCCGCGCATACTGCATACCGGCAGCTACCTGTACCGTAAAGACGAGCTTCTTTCAAAAGGCCGTAAAATTGCGGTGATCGGTTCAGGGCAAAGTGCAGCAGAAGTTTTTTATGACCTTCTCCAGAACCGGTCTATGGATACGGAGCTCGGATGGTATTCAAGGCCGGACAGGTTTTTCCCGATGGAATATTCCAAACTGACGCTGGAACTTACTTCTCCTGATTATGTGGATTATTTTTACAACAGAAACCCCCAGGCGAAAAAAGTTATTTTAAATAAGCAGCAAAGTCAATTTAAAGGGATCAATTATGATCTCATCAATGATATTTATGATTTTATATATGATCTCAATATCGATAATGCTGACCCGAACCTTAAGATCATCCCGAACAGCCAGCTCAACCGGGTCGACAACAGCAGTGATCAATTTATCCATCTTGAATTCACCCAGCTGGAGCAGGAAATCCCTTACGAGCAGCAGGCAGATTACCTGATCCTCGGAACCGGATACCGTTACCATGAGCCTGCATTTTTAGAGAATATTCAATCCAGAATTAAAAGGGATGCCAACGGATTGTTTGATGTCAACAGGAATTATTCCATAGACCATAATGGTGGAGAAATCTATGTTCTCCATGCTGAAGTACACACCCACAGTTACATTTCTACCGACCTCGGAATGGCTGCTTACCGTAATTCCTTTATCATTAATGATATCCTAGGAAGGGAATATTACCCTATTGAGAAAAAAATTGCTTTCCAGGATTTTGATGTAGAAAAATATGCTCAGATACCCACCACCCAAATCTAACAGAACAATGAATACTACCCTAAAAAACACCATAAGCAAAGAAAACTGGCAACAGGCCAATAGAAGTTTAATGGCAAAAACGATTGCAGAACTCATGCATGAAGAACTTCTGAAACCCGTCTTTTCCTACGAGGATGAAGCCGGATATTCTGTTCTTACCATAGCAACAGGTTTTGAAAATATCAGCTACAGCTTCAAGGGACAGGAAAGAATGATGGATTATTGGCATATTAATAAAGACAGCATTACAAAAACTGAAAACGGAGACCCAGACTCTGTCATTGAAGTAGCTGATTTCTTCAGAGAAATGCAGGCCGTATTTGACCTCGACCCGAATACGTTAGCCAGGTATACAGAAGAACTGCTCCATACCTTATACTGTGATGCTTTGATTTTATCCAGAGGGATCATTTCGTCAAGAGACCTGGCAGTGGCCGATTACCAGACGGTTGAGCACAGTATGACAGGACATCCGTGGGTGATCGTCAACAAAAGCAGGCTTGGATTTTCGCCCCGTGATTTTAAAACCTTTGCTCCTGAAGCCCGGGAAAACCTGAAGGTCATCTGGCTGGCTTCACATCGCAGCAGAGCAACATTCCAGGCACTGGAACATATCGACAGAGAAGAATTCTATCGTTCGGAGATGGGTGATGATGTATACAAAAGCTTTGTAAAAAAACTGGCTGATGAGGGAAAAACCGTTGATGATTATCTTTTCATTCCTGTCCATCCCTGGCAGTGGGAGCATAAGCTCCAAGTCCAGTTTGCGGGAGATATCGCCTCCGGACTTCTGGTTAATCTCGGTGAAGGAAATGATGTTTACAGCCCGCAGCAAAGTATCCGTACCTTGTTCAATACAGACCATCCTGAAAAAAGATACCTGAAAACTGCTGTTTCTATTCTGAGTACCGGAAATATCAGAGGTCTGTCTCCCAGACAGATGAAAATAGCGCCGTCCATCACGGAATGGGTGAAAAGCCTGATCAGGGATGATGCATATCTTAAAGCCAGAGGAACCCTATTTTTAGGAGAGGAAGCTTCAGTCACGTACCTGCATCCGCAATATGCATCCATAGACCAGGTACCCTATCAGTATAATGAGTTTCTTGGGGCTTTATGGCGTGAGAGTGCTGAAAATCACCTTCAAGAAGATGAAGAAATGGTCACGATGGCCTCGCTGCTGTATGTAGATGATCACGGGATTCCTTTGATACAGGCTTTTGCTGAAAAAGCAGGAATAAGTATTCAGGAATGGCTGAAAAGCTATCTTGACGCTTACCTTACTCCCCTGCTTCATATCTATTACACCCATTCACTCTGTGTCACTCCGCATGGGGAGAACATTATGATTGTCCTGAAAAACGGCATCCCGCATAGGATCGTCATCAAAGATTTCGTAGATGATATCGTGCTTACCAAAGAAGCCAGGGAAAAGCTTCCTGCGCACCTTGCCGATGGGCTTATCCAGTCTTCTAACAAAGACAATATACCGCTTTTTATCTTATTGGGGGTTTTTGATGCTTTCTTCAGATACCTTTCAGACATACTCCATACCTATTCCCATGTGAAAGAGCAGACTTTCTGGACGCTTGTTCACCATTGTGTGGAACAGTATAAAGCAGAAAATGCCCACCTGCAGGAACGGTATGAAAAATATGACCTGTATGTCCCTGAATTCAAAAGGTTTTACATCAATAGCCTCCGACTGAAAAACAACGGTTACAGCGAAAATAAGGCATTTGCCATCCCAAGGAAAGACGGCGCACTGTCGAATCCTCTATATCAGATTGCCAGTAAAAACCCGGTGTCTGTATGATGAGGAAATTCCTGAATACTTTAAAAGAAGGATCGGTTTTTACTTACGGGGCTCTGGCCGGAAAAAGAACTGAGCTGACCTCCGGAAGCATTAATCGTTCCCTCTTTAGTCTGGCAATTCCCATGATGATGGAACTGGTTATGGAGTCCGTATTCGTGAGCGTTAACCTTTTGATCATCGCTAAATTGGGCGATAAAGTCCTTGGGCTGGTCGGAATTACGGACAGCTACATCAATTTTGCGTATGCCATTGCCGTAGGTATCGGTATTGCAGCAGCAACCTTAACCGCAAGAAGAGCGGGTGAAAAAGACCATGAAGGAATGGCAGGAACAGCACAATATATCATTGTACTGGCTTTGTTTTTTGCCGTTTTGATCGGTGGGCTGTCATGTTTATTCTCGTCTGATATTGTGAATTTTCTGGGATTAAACAGCAACAGCGTACCTGACGGATTGTTGTTTTCAAAGTTGGTTTTCCTGAGCATAGGGCTTATCATTATCCGGCTTTCTGTTAATGGACTGTTCCGTGGAGCAGGTGATGCAGACATTGCCATGAAATCTCTCTGGATCTGCCATATTTCCAATATCGTCTTTGCCGTTGTCCTTGTTTTCGGGGTGGGCTTTATACCGGCTTTCGGATTGATGGGACTGGCCTATGCCGCCCTGCTGTCACGGTTCATCAGTGTTTTGTATCAGGTGTACATCTTCCTGTCAGGAAAGACCAGTATCCAGATTATAACTCCTTTTCAATGGGATTTTCCTTTGATGAAGAAGATTATGAAAATTGCTTTCGGAGGGCTGGTGCAATACATCATCCCTACATCAAGCTGGCTGATTATGGTTAAAATCATTTCCACTTTCGGAACCACCGCTCTTGCCGGATACATCATTGCCCAGCGTATTGCTTCAGTGGCAACAATGCCTGCCTGGGGAATCGGGAATGCCGCGGGAATTCTTACCGGGCAGAATTTAGGCGCCGGGAATTCAGAACGGGCGGAAAAAACCGTTTGGCGTGCAGGAACCATCAACATGACGTATCTGATTGCCGTAGCCTTATTCTGGCAGGTTGCTGCCGGATATGTAGTACAGTTCTTTACTACAGAAACGGAAGTGGCCGGATATGCCGTACAATATATTCACGTGGTTTCCATGGCTTACCTGCTGTTGGGTTTTACCATGGTGATCAGCCGCGCATTGAATGCTGCCGGAAATATTATGCAGGTAACCCTGCTCTACATCATCATGTTTTATGTCATTCAGCTTCCTATGGCTTATATCCTGGGTGTAAGGCTGCAATGGGAACTGAAAGGAATCTTTGCCGCCATCGTTTCTTCGGAGATTGTACTGGCTGTATTATTCCTGATGATTTTTAGAAACGGAAAATGGAAAACTATAAAAATATAATATGAATACCACAGAAGAATTTTATGACCTTATCGCGACTGCTATCGCAGTAAAAAAAGAAGTAATCACTGAAGACCTTACCTATCAGGGAATCCCGGAATGGGATTCTATGTCGCACCTCCTTATTGTAGAAGCTTTAGAGCAATATTATCAGGTTAAGTTTGACTTTAATGACATTATGGAAATGGGCACTGTAGGAAAGATCCGTGAAAAAATGAAAAAATACGAAGTCTTCGTAGAAAATTAATCGCCATGAAAATTTTAGAAAACATTATTGCCAATACAAGCCTCCTGTTTACGGAGGCTTCCAGCGGCAGGACCATTCCCGTAGGAAAGCTGTACCGGTCTTTGGGACTCAACCCCGTAGAAAAAGGGCTGCTGTTCCTCTATAATGACAATTTGCTGCACAGCATCGAAACACTGCTTAACTTTTACGGGACGGCACACACCATTGCTCTGCTGGGACAAAAACTACATCCGGATTTTAAAGACCGGCTGGAGGGTGAATACCGTCCTAAATACATCTTTGATCCTCAAAGACATGACATTGAGGGGTACACGCTGAAAGAATTTTCAGATACGGTTAAGATCTTTATAAAGGACGATTACAGGCATGAAACCAAAATTAATCCTGAAATTAAAATCCTCCTGAGCACTTCCGGAACAACGGGGACACCGAAACTGGTGAAGCTATCGGATGAAGGTCTCTATCAGAATGCATTAAGCATTCTCGAGTATATGCCGATCCTTGAATCTGATGTCGTTCTTTTGAATGTTCCCATCAATTTTGTGTATGGTTTTTCCATACTGACCACAAACTGCATGCGTGCCGGAAGAATCGTATGCTCTGATAAAGACATCATGCAGAAAGAGTTTTGGGAAGACATGGACCGATATGGCTACAGCACTTTAGGCGGGGTCCCCTATCTGTATGAAAACCTGAACAGAATTGGATTTTTCAGTAAAGATTCTTCGAGCTTACGATATTTAACCCATACAGGCGGCACCATCAATAATGAGCTCAGAAAAATCATTTTGTCTTACTGTAAGGAATACAATAAGGAATTCTTTGCTCAATACGGGCAGACTGAAGCCGGAGGAAGAATGGCATATCTTTCTACTCAAGGGCTTTTAAATGAAGAGACCTCTATCGGGGTTCCGGTAAAGGGAGGAAATTTCACCATTGACGAAGAAACGGAAGAACTGATTTTCTCTCATTCCAGTATTTTCGGAGGATATGCCGGTACGCTGGAGGACCTTGCGGATTATGATCAGAAACCTGTGCTGCGCACCGGAGATACAGCCCGGAAGGATCAGGATGGGATCTACTATATCACGGGAAGGATCAAGCGCATTGTCAAACTTTTCGGCATACGCCTTAACCTTGATGAGGTTGAATTTATTCTTAAAAATGAACTGCAGGGAAGCACCTTTGCCTGCCTGAATGACAGGGATAAAAAAATTGTGGTGATGTATGATCATAAGGAAACAGATCCGCAGGCCATTAAAGATACCATCAAAAATAAACTGCACATCCATCCGCAATATGTACAGACAGAGTATATTGAATCATTTCCATTATCGCAGAACGGTAAAATCAACTACCCCCTTTTACAAAACCTACAACATGAAAATCCTTAAAATTATTGTATTCTTTTTCATATGGGCCATGTGTCCACATAACCTTTCAGCACAGCAAACCGACCGTATTTATGGTAAAGTAATGTTGTCTGAGCAGGTACCGGTTAAAAATGCCATTTTAAGACTTATCAATACTTCATACCAGGCAAAAACCAATCATTCAGGGGAATACCATTTTGATAATGTAGAGCCCGGTAATTATATGCTACAGGTTGTCCTCAATGATATTGAATTGATGCGGCAGACGATTACGGTTGAAAAAGATCAGGAAGAGATCGCACCCATTTATGTATCGGAAAAAAATAACCTTATTGAAGGCATTACCATCTATGGCTTCAGCAGGAACAAATTCCTGGATAAAGACAGTACATCGGTTTCTAAAATGCCCCTGAAAAACCTTGAAAATCCTCAGGCTTATACGAGCATCAATCAGCAGCTGATGAAAGAGCAGCTTACGTACGATGTTTCGGAGGTACTGAAAAATGTCCCGGGAATGATCAAAATGCAGGGAAGCCCGGGAAGGGGGTCAGGAGACGGCAGCTTTTATTACAGCCTCCGGGGTTTTCCCACCAGAGTTTCTATGGTAGACGGAGTGCCTGCCAATACCAACGGAGAAATAGATCCTTCTGATATTGAGCGTATCGAAGTGATCAAAGGGCCATCCGGTACTTTATACGGAGGTGCGGTAACTTCTTTCGGCGGGCTGATCAATGTTGTCACCAAAAAGCCTAAAGACTACTTCGGCGGAGAAGTTTCATACTTAATGGGAAGTTACAATCTGAACAGAGTAACAGCCGATGTGTACGGACCTGTTACAGATTCCAGGAAAACTTTATTCCGGCTGAATGCGGCTTATCAGTATCAGAACGGGTTCAGGGATTCAGAATTCAGAAAATCACTGTTTGTTGCCCCAACATTAAGTTATGAAGTCAACGACCGGTTGAAATTTGACTTAGGCGCGCAGATATACAATTATGAGGGAACTAATACGCCTATTATTTTCCTGCCCAGGACGAGAGCTTATTTTGCGCATAATCCGGATGAGCTGGGATTCGACTGGAAAAAATCCTATTCCAATAATGACATCACGTTAAAGGCTCCGTCAATCAATGTAAAAGCTGAGGCCAATTATAAAATTTCCAGTCTTTGGAATTTACAAACGCTGATTTCAAGGAACTACAGAAAAACGGAGGGACTCTACCAATACCAGTTCATCAGGGGAAATACCAGCGATGCTATGCTGGAGCGCAACCTGCAATGGCAGAACTCAGAGGCTTCCTCTACCAGTATCCAGCAGAACTTTAACGGAGAATTCAACATCGGAAAAATCAGAAATAAAGTGCTGTTAGGACTGGACTTCCTCAACCAGTCGCTGAATAATAACCACTCCCCTATTGTTGCCTATGATAACATCAATGGACAGACTTTACAGGGGTATGCAAACATTTCCCGGGATTTGGTTCTCCAGAAGATCCAAACCTCTGCAGCGCCCCTGGTAAGGAACAATACTTCTTCCAATCTCTACGGAGCCTATATTTCAAACGTAACGTATATTACCGACCGTTTAATTACTCTTTTAAGCGTACGCATGGATCATTATGAAAGCAAAGGACAGCTTAATTTTAATACGAACATCCGTACCGGAGAATTTAAACAGACAGCCTGGTCTCCAAAATTGGGATTGGTGTATCAGATTATCAAAGACCATTTATCTGCTTATGGAAATTATATGAATGGTTTTAGCTATGTAGCACCTGTAACCCAGCAGCTGCCTGATTACAGCGGAGATATGAAGCCGTTAATGGCCAATCAATGGGAATTAGGCGTGAAAGGGAACTTTTGGAGGAATAAAATTAATTTTACCATCGGGTACTATGATATCCTAGTTGACAATGTGCAGAGAGGAGCCGGGGTCATCCGTGACGGAAAAGAATACAACATTACGGTTCAGGACGGAAAACAAAGGAGCAAAGGCATTGAGATAGAAACCATGATGAATCCTTTTCAGGGCCTCAATATCGTGGCCGGATATGCTTATAATGACAGCAAGTGGGAAAAGGCTGATGCTAATGTGGAAGGGCTCCGCCCGGAATCCGCAGGTCCGGCCCATGTGTTTAACTCCTGGATCAGCTATATTCTTCCTATAGAAGGGCTGAAAGGATTAGGGTTAGGCTTCGGGGTCAACCGCGTAGGTAAACAGATTACCGGCAATAAAGTGGTTACCGGTCAGTTTGTTTTTCCTGCCTACACTTTAATCAATGCTTCAGTTTCACTTGAAAAGGAAAGGTACAGGATCGGATTTAAAATGAATAACCTGGGGAATGCGCAGTACTTTGCCGGACAGGGAGTGGTGGTAGCCCAGATGCCCCGGAATTTTGCAGCGGAAGTAAGTCTTAAATTTTAATGATGAAACTGAAACTCAGAAAGATTGCATACCAGTTACATGTATGGCTCGGACTCATGTCCGGGCTTATCATTGTTATTTTGGCAGCAACAGGATGTATACTGGCTTTTGAAGATGAGCTGAAACCACTCATCCATCCCCGGAGGTATTTTGTGGAACAAACAGGAAGCAAGAAATTACCCCTTGCAGAGCTTAGCCTCAGGGCAGCAAAAGCACTTCCGGATAGCGTTACCATAAAAAGGGCTCAGATCTCTTCAGACCCTTCCAGGACCTACATATTCCGTACTTTGAAAATGAATAATGATGCGGCTACCTTTTGGGGAACGTATATCTATTACTACAGAGTATATGTGGATCCCTACTCCGGGGAAGTCCGGGAAGTGGAAGATGCCAAAAAAGATTTTTTTGAAATTGTGCTGAATCTTCACCGGAGGCTTTTGTTAGGAGAAAAAACAGGGAAAGCCATTACAGGATATTCTACGCTTATTTTCATGATGATATTACTTTCCGGACTGGTGATCTGGTATCCCAGGAAAATGAGTAAGGCCATGCTGAAGGGAATGTTTTTCATTAAAACATCCGCCAACTGGAAAAGAATCACTTATGATGTTCACAATGTTTTAGGATTCTATGCGGTCATCCCATTATTACTCATCTGTTATTCGGCACTGATATGGAGCTTTAAAGATGTGGATCATTGGGTGGAAAACACCTTGAACGGAGGTATCGCCAAAGAGAAAAAAGCGGAAAGTAAAATCCCTGAAGGAGCATTTACCCGTCAGAAAGACATTTTAAACCTGGTAGGCAATAGAATGCTCAAAGATCTTCACGGCAGAAAATCAGCGCTGATCAGCTTTCCAAGGACCGAAGAAGGAACATACTATACTGAACTCACCACAGACAACAGGTACTATCGGAATATTAATTATAATTCCGACCAGTATTCAGGAAAAGTCTTACAATATCGGTCCTATAAAGATCATAAGGGACCCGGCTCAGCATTTAGGGAGAGAAACTACGACTTACATACAGGAAGCATTCTCGGGACTCCGGGCAGGCTGATCTATTTTTTAGCAGCAATCATCGCAACATCCCTGCCCGTCACAGGTTTTATCATGTATTTGAACAAAAAGAAAAAGAAGCCTAAGAAGAAATCCAAAAGTTAAGGTTTGAAATAATTGATATGCCTTATCCGTTAATCGCCTTTTGCATGAGCAAACATATAATTCTAAAAAGATAAAATCACCCTTTTATGCAGGGATGCACCTTCTGTTCCGGACCTTTTTTAACTTTCAGGTTATCGTCAGTCTTATTTTTTATGCAATAGCTCAGCATGATATCACTTTTTGTGACAGCTTGAATTCTTTACTTCCTAAAATTTTAATGCTGATGCATTATTTTTCTGACTTCTTTGCTTCCACAAAGCTCTAAGTGCCAAATACAGAAAAGAAAGGTTAAAGGCCAGACAGATAATAATTAATGCATCAGCTTTCATCTGCAGTACAACCGAAATGAGATATAAAAATGCCGAAATCGGAACTGTGAGCATAAACGCCAGCAGAAACCTGAAAAACTGGATTCTGGCCTGATCAAAAGCATTGATAAAGTCGTAATAAAAGCCCAATATAGTAAAGCCTAAAAAAATAACTGCCATTGTCAGTAAACCTGTATTATCAATAATGTGCCGGTTGGCTGTTGTAATTATATCGGCTATATTTCCTAATACATTTTTGAAAATCAATACCGGTATCCCGAAGACGGCAAGCAGCACACCTATGTAAACGATCCAAAAAAAAGATTTTTTTGAGAGTTTTTCAGTTCCACCTTCTTTGTAGCTCTTAACAATGATTTTGCTAAACCGGGAAGGTCTGAAACTGTATATAACGATGAGGAAAAAATAAAATTCAAGCTGAAAAATGGTCAGTTGATAACCATTATTGGTGTTCCTGACCAAGCTTTCGTTAGGTGTCTGAATAATGAAAGAATAAAATAGCGAGCATACGGCATAGCACCTAAAAAAAAGGAAGTAGCAAAACAGGGCAATTGAGATTCTTTTTGCAATCATTGCTTTTACAAGGGTTTTCTAATGATAAAGATGGGTTAAAATTTCTTTAATCATTTTTTTTACTTTATAAACTTGTTTAAAGTGAGAACTTCACCTTTATTTTTCCTGTGAAAAGTTGCCTGTTCATAGATTAGGCTTTCTGTTTCATCACCAGAAGTAAATTTTTAATTTGATTTGTTTATTTCGGATTCTAATTTCGACTAATTTTACTTCACATAAAATATTATTTGATAATTTTTGATAGGCATTTAAAATATTTTCAGCTTTTGGCAGACGAACTTTAGAACGTTACGGCTGGTTCTTATTACCATCTTTGGACAACACAACACTGGATAATCATCTTTTAGAAGGTTACCTGGTTTAATAACTGATCCTTATTTCTATGGGCAGACCTGAGCATTGGCCTGATAAATGGCAAAAACCAGGTATCTAATGTAACCAACGGAGATGTCTTCAGATAGAAATGGTTCTGGAACAGGAAAAGATAATCCCTGGCTATCAATATCTACCGTTTGAAGGATAAGCAGGCAGGAACTGGTCTGGTTTATAGGGAAGTTGAACAATACGGTTTCTTCAAAGATTCTCGCATGATTTCTTGACCGGTGAATGATACTTTTATATATTTGCCTATCACTATAAAAATAGTTTTAAAATGATCAGAAATAGATTCATCTTTTTCTTTTTTATCTCAGCTGTATTCTCATTTTCCGCACAGAAGCCCAGTGTCGTTGTTTTAGGAGTAGGACATTCGACACAGCTGATCAATGATAACCATCAGCCGGCAGTAATCAGGGCATTCATCGATAAAGTTAAGCCATCAGCAATTTGCGTTGAACGCTCACCGGAAGAGTTTTCGCGCAACGACTTTTATGAATTCACCTATGAACAGCAATATACTGTGGTTCCCTACGCCAGGGAAAAAAACATACCGCTTTATCCCATTGACTGGCTTCCTTCTGAGACCGATACGGAATTAGGCTTTGGAGTAAAAGACCTCGGTGTTCCGAGATTTGTAAGACAGAAGGAAGGATTTTTAGGGTTTACTGTATTTACGGAAAAATCCGACTTTGAAGACGACCTGTATTTTGCAGAAAAACAGGATTACATCAACCGTATAGCCTCCTGGTATACGAAACAGTCTGAAAAGACATCTTTGGATCTTCCCAGACGTTTGTTTTTGTACAGGACATTTTTGCAATCAAAGAGAATCCAGAAAGTGCTTGAGAATTATTCTTCTGCCGATACGGTATTGGTAGTTATCGGTGCTTTTCACAAGCATGATATCGAGCAGAACCTTGCGGAACAGGGCTATACGATAGTCCAGCCTTCTGCATTCGGACGGCTCAGCCAACCGGATATAAAAGACCATTTCAGAAAACAGGATGCCTATGCGATCCTGTCATTTAACCTTTTGGGCATGCAGAGTCAACTCATGAAAATCAATAATACACTTGTTGATTACGCCATGGAACAGCTTGGAAATGACCAATCGAATGAACTGGAATTTTTCAGGATCAGAAAATCCGTTATATCAGGAAAGATATCACCGAAACAGGCACAAGCAATGTACCAGTCGCTACTCAATAAGGCTGGCAGTGAAAACTGGACCTGGACCGGGGTTAAGGACAACAGCCGTATTGATTCCTACTTCGATCCGTTCGGGAAACTCTCATTGAAAGACAGGATACGGCTGGAGATAGCACGGGAATCTATCAAGCTTTCGCAGCAGAAAGAGTTTAAAAATCAGATTGATCTGATTGATCAGGGACTGACCTCTTATAAAAGATCAATGCTTCATTTCTACATTGAGAAATATTTAAAATAATCCAAGGTTAAAATGATAGTCAATGCTACAGCTACAAGTGAAATTAATGACTCTTCAGATAATCATAAAAATGGGTATAAGGCTATAAAAATTAATTTCATAGCTCTATACCCAAATAAGATATTTAAAATGATCCTGGCTTATCATCTGTTTCGATCAGGCCACATACTCCCCTTCTTCATCCTTATGCCAGAAGGTAACCCGCTTGGCACTTACTTTTAACAAGCAGATTCCCGGTGTTTCAATGCCTTCCGGAAACCACTGCTCAAGGCCGTCCACCCATTTTTCTTTCAAGGTTTCTTTATCTTTGACTACTGTTGCGGTACCGTAACACGCTATGAACAGCATATCGTCAGTCTGATAAACGAGACTTACTTTATTATCCTTCTTAATCTGGTCAACTTTGTTGCTGTCTTCGAATGTAAAAAACCAGGAATCCCCGTCGTATTCCACTTTACCGTTATTGCTCATCGGCCTGGAATGAGGAACCTGCCTTCCGTCCTGTGTAACCATCATGCAGAAGTCCAGGTCTTTCATTTTTTCTGCAATGGTTTTTAATGATGCTTTTTTCATTGTACTGTTTATATATGTGATTGGTGATTCAATGATAAAGTATTCTGTTATTCGTATACTACTGTGACGATCGAATACTGATATATACGCCTATACCCAAAGGCTATACAGTCTATGAAACCAAAAGGCGTACCGATACCATGAAAATGCCGGAACCTGGGATGTTTTTAACATCATGAATCCTGATTGAAAAGAATGGTTCTGAAGATATCCTTTGAATCACTGCCAAAATTACATTTAATACAGGTGTTGCCATAGGCAGAAAATCTGATCATCTTCCTCTTGATATACAAATCATGAGATCAATTTCATTGATGCGGACAGTATGATCCATAATGAGTTGAGGATGAAGAGATAAAGGACAAAATCCTCTGTTTTCCCCATTTAACAGGTGTTTACGGCTATACATAGACCTTAATTTGCCTATCTTTGCAAAAATTTTATACGCTTTTATAATGAGAAGAAATTTACTTCTGGTAACTCTGTTATCAGCAGGTTTTATTAACGCCCAGGTTGGGATAAATACTACCTCTCCCAGAACTACTTTGGACGTGGCTCCAAAAAATACGGATGGAACTACTGCTGAGGGTGTTATTGCTCCGAGGCTCACCGGAAATCAGCTATCAGCTGCGGATTCAAAATATACCGCGGCACATGCAGGGGTTATTGTATATGTTACTTCAGTACCCTCACCTGTTACTGCTAAAACCGCTAATATCACCGCTCCCGGCTATTATTATTTTGACGGCAGCGTATGGCGCGGAATGGGTGCACAGAGCACCACCACGACGTTAAGTATAAGCTCTGTAATCGATCCCAATATCCTCGGTTATGTACCGAGCAACACCGCTACCGCCGGCAGCAATGCACCAGCTACAGTTAACGTCAATGGAATTACCGCTACACGTACGGGTATTACCAATTATAACGGTCACAGCTATGCTGCTTATTCTGCGGGCGGAGCCGGAATCACCTGGTATAATGCGTACAATACAGCTAAAAATATGGGCGGCTACCTAGCTACTTTTACCACTGATGCAGAATGGCAACAGATTGAAACGAATCTTCTCAGTGCTGCAGCATTCGACACCCAGCAGGCATGGATAGGCTTTGCGAAATTTTCCTGGTTTGCCGGAGTCGCACTTACTCCTGATCCCGAAGAAAAATGGATTACAGGAGAACAGCCCTTACATGACTACAGTGCCGGAGGCACCAGCGCAGTGAGGAAATCCAACTGGTTTAACACGGGGGAACCTAACAATTCCGGCGGAACAGAAGGATTCGTCATTACTTTACAAAAGAACAGCGGCGGCACAAAAACATACGGCGGATATACCTCCACCCATACCTGGAATGATGTGGTCGCCAACTCAGCAAATACCACAGGATTTATCGTAGAATTTCAACAGTAGATCAAGATGAACAAATATCTATTATTACTGTCCTTTACAGGATGCAGTATAAGCCTTTCTGCGCAAATGGGAATAGGAACTTCCAATGTCATTTCCACTCTCCAGGTAGATGCTTTGAAAAATGACGGAACCACATCAGAAGGAATCGGAATACCGCGCCTGACCGGTGACCAGATCAAGAATGCCGGACCGAAATATTCGGCAGCACAGACCGGCGCTATCATCTATGCCACCTCAATTCCAACGGCTTCCGATACCAAAACGGCTAATATCACATCGGCAGGATGTTATTATTTCGATGGCAGCATCTGGAGAAGCTTAGGTGCTGTGATCAACACTACGGTTCTGAGTTATTCAACATCAGTAGATTCCAATATTCTGGGTTATGTTCCCAGCAAGACGGCAACCGCATCATCAGCTCCTGCGACGCTTACGATCGGCAACAGTACCTATACGAAGCAGGGCAACATCAGCTATACCGTAAACGGGCATACGTATACCGCTTATTCCGGCAGTGCCGCCCTGAGCTGGTTTGATGCCTATAATGTTGCTAAAAACATGGGCGGGTACCTGGCTACTTTTACTACGGACACTGAATGGCAATATATAGAGCAGAACCTGTTAAGCAATAATACCGTTTTCGACAGCCAGAGGGCATGGATCGGATTTGTGAAGTTTTCATGGGAAGCAGGATCAGCCCTGACTCCGGACCCGGAAGAGAAATGGATTACCGGCGAGCAGCCTTTACATGATTATAGTGAAGGAGGTCTTTCAGCCGTCAGGAAAATAAACTGGTTTGCCAGTACTGAGCCCAATAATGCCAATTCAGGCGAAGGCTTTGTACATACGTATGGCAAAAATGACAATTCTACTGTAGTAAAGAATGGCTACACTTCTATCCATCCGTGGAACGACCTTCCGGCTAATAATGGGAGCATCAATGGCTTTATTGTGGAATTCCAGCAGTAAAACATTTAAGTTTAATCCTGAAGCTAACCTGATTATCAGCAATCAACAAACTATTCCCCGGATTGACAGATCCGGGGAATTTTCAGTACTTTAAATCGGCTATCTGCATGGTAAGGATCAAAGGATATATTATTGAGTTGCTGATATCAATACTTTTACATCCCTGTTGGGCATGTTCATTTCCTGAATTTCCAATGGATTTTTTAGTATACTGAAAGTTTTGATTTTACCGTTCTTAACCCAGTAAGAAAAGCGGTCCCAGGAGTATTCTTTATGATTGACCAATATCAGGATGTGTTTTTTTTGCTTTTCCCAATCTTTAGTGTTTTCTATAAGTAATCTACCCTGTTCATAACTTATGTTTGTACCGATAATGGACGGTGTCATTCTTTTACCACAACTGCTGATACAAAGCAATCCTGCAATCAAAATAGGTCTGACCATATGTTTTTAAGTAAAGATAGCATAAGATTAAAAGTTCTCATTACGGAAAACCGTCTTATGACATGATAATGAAATATCCCAGCATTTGCAGAGATGTAATCAGTATGACAGTTGAAAAATGTAAGGACGGAAAACCGGTAGTAATTGTATCCGGTACGGGACATTGATGCTAATTTCTGAGCAATGGTTATCAGATAACAATTCCCTCAATCCGGATTCAAACAGCTTCGATCTGGATACAGCATTCCCTACGGTAATCCCCATCTTTGCCCTGTAACACGTAAATACAATATCATGCAGACAAACGAGAATAAAGTAGCACTGGTATCGGGTGCCAATACCGGAGTGGGTTTCCAGATTGCAAAAGCCCTTACAGACAATGGCTATACGGTCTACATAGGTTCCCGTGACCTGCAAAAAGGTCAGGCAGCCGTTGAAAAACTGAGTGGAAAAGCCATAGCTGTTCAGCTGGACATAACGAGCACCGAATCCATCGTCTCGGCAGTAAAGACGATAGAAAGTGAATATGGCTACCTTACATTACTGTTTAATAATGCAGCCGTTTCACATGCCGGTACATCCGGCCGGACCATGGAGGAAGTACTTGGAGCGCAGCGCGCCAGCATTGCATCCATCAGTGAGCTGAAAACAGTTTGGGACACGAATGTATTCGGAACCCTTGCATTGACGCAGGCATTTTTGCCGTTGCTGAAGCAGGCATCCAATGCACGTATTGTAACAGTTTCCAGTGCACTGGGATCTCTTACCATCAACGCTAATCCGGAGAATCCGTACCGATCAAATTTTGACGCGGTTTATGGGGCTTCCAAGACTGCGCTGAACGGGATATTCCTTTCCCTTGCGATTGAGCTGGAACCTGCTAATATAAAGGTTCATCTTGTCAGCCCGGGATTTACGGCTACGGCACTCAACAATTTCCAGGGAACGGATTCCGTGGAAGAAGGTTCCAGGGAACCGATCAGAGTCGCTTTGGCGGAAGACCTTCCGACAGGAAGCTTTACCGGTCCTGAAGGGTTTAGCGGAAAAGATAACATCCTTCCCTGGTAATTTTTAATGAAGAAACCTACGACAGTGATGTTCGTAGGTTTTTTATACATTTATACCATGAAAAACAAAGAGGATAAACTGATACGCTTTATATCGATATCCCAAAGCCATCAGGCCTTCGGGCTTCCTGCACCGCAGCATCCGCTGATCAGCCTTGTACATTTCAATGAGGATAACCCGTTCAATACAGGGATGGCTCCTATTTATGACATCCTGAGCTTTTACAAAATAACGTTTATCACGAAAAATAGCGGCAGGCTGAAATACGGCCGGGATTACTATGATTATGATGAAGGCAGCATGCTGTTCCTGGCGCCTAACCAGCTGGTAGGAAGCACCGATTACAACAGTGAAACCTATTGCTACATTCTGCTGATCCATCCTGATTTCCTGCTGGGACACCCTTTAGCCCAAAAGATAAAGCAGTATGGCTATTTCTCCTATTCATCCAATGAGGCGCTGCATGTTTCAGATGCAGAAAAAGAAACCATCCTTTCCGTGTTCAGGATTATGGAAGGGGAACTGAACAGCCGCGTTGATGAGTTCAGCCAGGAAGTAGTGCTTGCGCAGATCGAACTTTTGCTGAGTTATGTCAACAGGTTCTACAAGCGCCAGTTCATTACCCGGAAGGTGGTTAACCATCATATTCTGGAAAAAGCCGAAACCATTCTTGATGAATATATCAACAGTCTTAAAACGCTTCATCATGGACTTCCGACCGTTCAATACCTGTCTGACCAGCTGAATATCTCGCCCGGCTATCTGAGCGATGTTTTGCGTTCGGTGATCGGCAAAAACACCCAGCAGTATATTCGGGAGAAACTTACTGAACAGGCAAAGGTAAAGCTGATGTCCACCGGTCTGACCATCGGTGAAATTGCTTATGAACTGGGTTTTGAGCATCAGCAGTCCTTCAGCAAAATGTTTAAGGCCCAAACAGGTCTTTCGCCAGTGGAGTTCAGAACGTCATTCAACTGAAAGCCTTCAACTCTTATATCTGAACTGACGATAACGTTCCGTTAAAGGGTAGTTTCAGGCTATTTCTTACCTAAGAACCAATGACGGCATCTGACCTAATTTTTATCTTTCAAATCTTTAGATATGGTCTTCTCAGCCGCTTTTGCATTCTGTTCCTGGGCTTCTTTTTCCCTGCGCTGCTGCCTCCTGGTCTTTTTCTCGGCACGTCTCTCCTGACGGATCACTTTGTTGGATTTTTTATTGTAGAGGGCATCAATAATTCCCTGGCCAGTCTTACTGAAAATTTTCACTTTCGGTTTTTCATGCGTTCCGGTAACCACAACAGGAAACCCTATGATCCCTCCGGGCAGGATTCCCACCCTGATTCTTAAATCCAGCAATCCGTTAAAACTGGTGGTACCACTTACCGTCGGCCTTAAAATAGAAACTTTAAAGGTAAATTTATCAACGTGAATCAGGTTGTTTTTAATGTGAGTCTCGATATTCACCCCTTTCATATCAGGATCATTGAAGGCTTTTGCTCCGATGTTATCTCCGACGGCAGAGAGCATTTTCAGATTCTTAACCTCTACATCCCGGAGATTCACTACTCCTCCACCCTCCAGGGACGGATAAATAGGCTTCATATTTTTATCGAAATCTCCTTTTAACTTGTAGTCTATGGATACAATACCCTTCACATTTTTTGCTGCGGTGGCCATTTCCCGGACCATATCAATTTCCTTATAGGCCCGTTGCACATCAAAATCCAGAACTTTCAGGGCGATATCGTAATTGGCAGTGATCGGGGATTCATCCTGGTAGCGTGCATCAATAGTCATCCTGCTTCCTACCACACCTAAAGAAGTGTTTTTAAGGAACACCTGCCCCCGGTCTACTGAGGCTAAACCGAAGACATTATTAAGCTTCAATCCTTTGAATTCAACCGTTTTTGCATCAGCTTCCAGAGAAACATCCAGGTTCTTCGGGACAATCACCACCCCGCTGCTTTTAGGATTCTCTACTTTGGCATAATCCACTTCTATGGACTTCCTGGAATTATCACCCTCTTTTAAAGCCATGAATTCATCGATCAGAATATACCTTGATTTCAGTTTGAACTTCCCGTGAAGCGTTCCTTTCCTTTCAATAAAGTAATTGATGGTATTTAAAAGATAGCCGTTTAACGCAAAATCCGACTGACCGTATGTCGTAATAAACTTCCTGAACCACATCTTCTCATTTTCAAACTGGAAGTTCCCTTCTTTGATGTAGAAGGATTTGGGAAGGTATTCTGTAGTGGCTTTTATATTTTTTAAAATCAGATTCCCTTTATTATCCAGTTTGTTATACTGGCCGGTCGTGGCATAACTCTGGCGGCCGTTCAGTGAGAGGTCAGCCATAATAAGGCCGTTGACATCAAAGCCTTTCTTTGCAAACACCTTATAAATTCTTCCTATGTTCAGCACGCCTTTCGCACGCACCTTGTACAGGACATCTTCAAAATTCTGCAGGTCTGCATTAACGAATACGGGATTTCCTTCAAAATCAAATGTAAACGGATTCAGCCGTACGCCTAAGCTCTTAAAGGTTCCGTCCGTGTTCGTAACATTAGCCATAATCTGGATATCCTTGATCGGATTAGGATAGTATTTGGTTTTCAGCCATCCGTTTTGTACATGAAGGTAGCCCTGGGTTTTCGGAAACAGTTTTTTATCCAGGCTGAACAATCCGTTGGCTTTGATGTTGGTATCCAACAGGCCTTTGATCTCCATGTTTTTCAGACCCAGGGCCTGGCTCAGGGTCTGTAAATTGACTGCCCCTTTCACATCGGCAAATACCTGCGTTTCATTTAAGCCCTTAGTCCTTACTACCGCTTTGAAATTGTTACTCTTCCCTAAATCAAAACTTAGATTTTTCAGGTCCAGCCCAAGCTGGTCTGTATTCAGGTCGGGAAAGTCTACATTCAGGTCCATATTGAAATTATTCATGGGAACCGGTGCTTTTCCGTTGGAAACAAAGCCATCTTTCACCAGCAGCCGGGCCTGTAACCGGGGCTTCAGTTTTTTAGGTTCGCTGAACCGGCCTTTAAGGCTGAAAAACAGATCGCTTTTCCCTTCAATCCTAGTATCTTTTGCCCAATCCAGGTATTGCGGCGGCAGAACAGAAATCATGTTACGGACGGTGGTTTTTTCCGAAGCTGCATTGATATCAAGATTATATCCGTCTTTCAGGACACTCACGAAACCGGTAAATTTCAGTGGCAGGTCATTAATTCTCAGCTCGTTCTTCCGCAGGACAAAAGTCAGTGCATTGGTATTGATCCTTGTTATCAGATCCGCATGCAGCGATTTCTGTTTTGCATAATACGTTCGGTTTAAGCTGAAATCAAGTTTATCAATATCAAGATAAGTAGTCAGGTCAAAGATGTCTTCGCTTAAACCGCCCTTCCCGGTATAGTTCAGGCCTTTGGCGTCCACCAGGACCCGGGCCGAATGGTCATTGTATCTGACATTCCAGTTTCTCAGCTTGATCAGGTCCAGCTTTATGGAAGTACCTGTACCGGTTGTATCCTTTGGTTTTTCAGAAGGCTTTGCAACGTAAACATTGTAGTTGGCCTCTCCTTTGGAATTGACAAAAACATTTGCATAAGCATCGGTAACGTAGATCTCATCAATTTTAACCTGTCCGTTAAAGATCAGGTTTTTAAGGTTAATCCCCACAGCAACTTCGCGGGCCGACAATAACGTATCGTTCTGAAATGGTTTTGACCCTTTAAGCAGGAAATCATCCACAGAAACAGTGAGTGAAGGAAAATGCCTGAAAAATGTAAGGTGGCTTTTTTTATAGTCGAGTTTGCCGGCAAGATGTTTATTGGCAAATATTTTCACCTGCTCCGAGATGGTTCCCGGAAACAGCGCAGGGATGATAAACATCAAAAGAAGAATAGAACCTACCGCAATTCCTGTCCATTTCAGAATTTTTATAAAGATCTTTTTAACTTCCATAGAATATTTTTTTACTAGTAAGCTGATCATCATAAATTAAGCCACTTACGATATCATTCTGAGCAGCAGATCGCAGGTAACTATCATGCATGCTATTGAATACAACAGCACTTGTATTCAATCCTGCTCTAAAAAAACATCGGGAATTCCTGATGTACATGAGTATATGCGGGACATCCGGATAGTGAATTCATCCGGCTTCCTGCCTAATTAAGTTCTATAGTATTGTTATTTTCCTTAAACTGATCCTGTATTCTCCTGATTCTCATCTTTACATATTCGGCATCCGAGTAAGAGCTTCCGTCAGGTAAAGTGGTTGTAATGCCGGTAACATTATTTCTCTGCATGAGCTCCTTCAGTTTACTCAGCGGATCCCTGAGGTAATTTTCAACGGCTTTTTTATACTGCATTTCTGTAACGGGAATAGATTTCGAAAAGTTAAGTTTTATACTTCTGAACTTTTCAATGCCTTGTAGCTCCCAGACATGTTGTTTTTTGGTATCTTCGATCTTCACAATCAGGCCCGGAAGTCCACGAAACTTATAAGGTCCTTCGGAAATGGGAATTTCATCGGTAAACCAGGCATGATAGGTTCTGCCCTTGTATTCCATTGTGGCAAGCTGACATTTTTTACCCTGTATCTCATTCGTTTCTGCCTGTATATGCCAGTTGTATGTAATATGCTGAGTGATTTTAAACCTGTCACCCCCTAAGGACCGGTAAGTTACCACTTCATCTGATTGCCGGTTTTTCTGAATAATTTCCGTAATTTTTTCTTTCGGGAAGGTATTTAATGAAACTGACATATTTGCAGAGGTGCCGCCTGACTCCATCTTTTGTGCAATGGCCGAGTCTCTCTTTGTTTTTCTCAGGCTGAGATAGGCGGATTCGTTTTTGTCTACAAACAATCCCATCAGTTCAGTTTCAGTTTTCTCCAAATGTAAAGAGTCCGGCCTGAAAGTATACCCGTACGTAAAAGAGTACTTTTGACTACAACAGAACAGCGGAAGTACAATCATGAAGATAAATAATGTTTTTCTGATCATGGTATAGAGCTATTAACTTAAACATTCAGCAGGAATGCTGCTGTTGAACATCTCATGTACTAAAAAAGCAGTCCGGCAGCCCTGCTTCCCGGCTGATTTCAGGTTTATTTTAACCCCCTCAACTTCTTGATGTTTAAAACGTTCTGTTTTATCCATTGAACGGATATATCAAAAGGCTGTGCATTACCGGCAGATGCCGTATTGTGGCCCAATGCTGAAAACAGCGCATATTCAAAAGGTTTACCCTGAGCCTTGAATGAGTTCAATTGCTCAATGCACAGGGGGACGGGAATTTGTATATCTTTTTCTCCAAAAAGCCAAAGTCCCGGAATGGAAATATTTCTGAGCTCAGTTTTTGGGTCGGTTGCTGCAAACTGATACCTGTCCGGATCATTTTTAATATGCTCACGGGCATCTGCGTCTGTATGGTTTTCCCAAAAATGACTGTCGCCATTGGTATAAAACTGAAATCGCAGTTGTTCTAACGTAGTAATGGTAGGGCAACTGAATAATACCATGAATTCTACCAGTGGGTTCTTGCCGGCCGTCATGGGAATGATCCATCCTGCCTGGCTGAAACCTACTAATCCGATGGGTATTTTTTTATCTTTCAAATAGGTCCGAAATATATTCACGGCAGCATCTGCATCATCAGACAACAGATTAAGATTTGCATGATCTATATTATTAGTACCCACCGACGGACCTACGTAGATACCTCCGGATGCCCCAACCCCGCGTTTATCATAGGTAAATACCGCAATACCTTCTTTAGCCAGGCGCTTGGCAAATTCCAGTTCTCTTTTTACCGGGTCTGACCCATGGACAATGACCACTGCTGCCAATGGGTTTTCAGGCTTTACCATTGAGCCGGCAAGCGTAATGCCCTGACTTTGAAACTTCACCTCCTGAATGGCAAGGTTTGTCGATTGTGAAAATGCATGTACCGGTAAGGCCGTCAGTAATGCCCAAAAATATAACTTATAAAAAAGGTTGATGTTCATTTTGTTTTAAAGATAATTGATTCTACATGGTCCTTTCCGAAATACATAAAGCCTGAAATACAGGTATGTATTCTTTGGTTTTCCTTGATGCTGAAATTTTATTTTCAATCCATATATGCTACAGTTTTAATATGCCTTTCCAAAATGCCAATATAAGAAAGTTAATGACCATGAACGCAAAAGAATCATCAGCTACCCATAAAAAAGAATAAAGTCATGATCTACCGTCACATTCATTCTCTGTCATTTGGCTCATTGTGATGGCTGAAGGATGCAATATTACCCGTTATAGTACCCGAAAGTATCATCCAGCCAGTCAAACATCACCTGATGGAAGAGTTCGTGGCTGCCTTCCTGACAATGTTCCAGAAAACACTCTGCAGAAGATCAGGAAGAAATAGGGTTACCCTTACATTGGAGCAGAAACTGCAGCTTCAAACCTGTCCTTTACTGGCATTTAGTAGCGGTGGATAACGATCTACAAACAGTCCATTGATATGAAATCCAAAAAAATAACGTAAATCTTTCAGTGACACAGAGAAAGGAAACAATTTATTTTACAACTTCATGTAACAATCTGGTTGTTAAAACTGTTATATCAGTAACTGAACCACTAAAATAATTTGCATGAACAAGCCATTCCGATCCATCAGAATTATATTTCTGCTATTGGCAGTATCATTTTCAAAGCAACTGACTGCTCAGAGCAGAACAGACAGTATCGATTCGTTCATCAAAGGAAAAATGACGCAGCTGCACATTCCGGGCCTTCAGCTGGCGATCCTCCGGAATGGAACATTGGATAAACTGGAAAACTACGGTTTTGCCAGCCTGGAACATCAGGTGGCCACAGGTTCAGAAACAACTTTTTCAATCAACTCCATGACCAAGGCCTTTGTAGGCGTGGCAGTACTACAGTTGCAGGAGCAGGGAAAATTGAATGTAAAAGATCCGATATCCAAATATGTGGACGATATTCCGGACCAATGGAAATCAATAAGGATTGAACAGGTTTTAAGCAATACTTCCGGTCTTCCCAATAATATTGACGAAAAAGAACAGGTATTGGGAGATGGCAGTGAAAACAACAACTGGGAAATGGTGAAGAAGTTACCTATGGAATTCAGGCCCGGAGAAAAATTCAGTTACAATCAGACAGGATATTATATTTTAGGGAAGATCATAACCGGACTCAGCGGTCAGCATTTCACAAAGTTCATTGAAGAAAACCAATTCAAAACCTGTGGTATGACTTCTACCCGATTTGGTGATTCCAGCGATATTATTCCGAATAATTCAAACTCTTATTCAACCCTGTACAATGACAACGGAAAATGGATCAATGATGGTAAACTGCATAATTCCTTTGCTACTTTCCCTCTGTTTTTCAGAACGGCAACAGGAATGATTTCAACATCCAAAGACCTGAGTAAATGGCTTCTTGCCCTGCAAAGAAGAGAACTGGTGAAAAATCAGTCAAGCATAGATCAGATGTTCGCTACAGCAAGACTGAATGATGGGAACATCGGCGGATTCAACAAGCTGACCAACGGGTATGCTTTGGGCTGGCCGACAGTAGTCAGAGAAGAGCACCCCGCACTGGCGCCCGTCGGCGGAATGCGTTCTGCATTGTTCCTATATCCTCAGGATAACCTGTCCATAATCGTTTTAACCAATCTCCAGGGCTCAAGTCCTGAATGGTTTATTGATGAAATTGCGGGTTTCTATCTTCCGGATATGAAAGTGAAAAACGGTTTCGGGTTAAGTAAAAATTTAAAGTTTCTGCGTCAGGAACTTCTGAAGGATGGTTTTGAAAATGCAGAGAAAATTTTTAATAAAATCAAGAAAAGCCATAAAAACTTTACCCTGACAGAAGATGAATTGAATGCCTGGGGTTATCAGCTTGTGGAACAGGACAAAAAAAATAAAGCATTACAGGTTTTCAAGCTGAATACCCTGCTGTTTCCCAAAAGTTCCAATGTGTATGACAGCTATGGCGAAATACTTGAAGCGATTGGAAGCAGGAAGGAGGCGATCATTAACTACAGGAAATCTCTGCAATTGAATCCGGAGAACACCAATGCAGCTAATTATTTAAAAGATAAAAAATGAGAATGCCTCTGTGGAATACATCTCTTGATAAATTTAAACCTCTATGAAAAAGCTTGTTTTAACGGCCACTTTTATAACATGCGCAGCAGGTTGTTTTGCTCAGACAGATCAAATAAAACTGCCTTCTGATAATACATTAAAAACAGCATTCGATTCGTTGGTGGATTGATCGTTACGGGCTCATTCTGTTAATGGCTGTGTATCCTAAATGTCTTTATGCAGCAGGCAAATTAATTTGATGTCATATTCTTAAATAATCCGTAGATTTAAAAACCTAAAAAACCCAAGAAATAATGACCGGAATACTCCCAAGATTGTATCTGTTTTTTTACTGCCTGATGATCTCCTGTACCCTGTCAGCTCAGAAAAATGCCGTAAGCTACGTTGAAGAGGCCATCACGCTGATGAAGAAAAACTCAGTTAATAAAGGGACGGTGGACTGGACAAAGCTCTCGGAAAAAGCCCTGGCTTCTGCTGCCGGTAAAGGAACAGCCAGGGAAGCCTATCCGATCATTACTAAAAGCCTTGAGCTGCTTCAGGACCAGCATTCCGGATTTTATCCTCCGGAAATGGTCAGTGCCTACATGAAGCGCTACACGGAATCCGGACTGGAGTTCCCGTATTCAAAAGACAGCCTGATCAATGGCCAGCTGGCCTATCTTTCGGTTCCGGCCATCGGCAATCTGAACCAGGACGACTGGAAGCTGTACGTGAGTGATTTTTATAAAAAAATAAAAGCCCTGGATGCCCGCAACCCAAAAGCCTGGATCCTGGATCTCAGGAACAACGACGGAGGAATGTTTTCTCCGATGTTCAAAGCCGTACAGCCGTTTTTAGACAGCGAAAAAGCTGTTGGATCCATCGATAACAGCGGCAGGACCAGCTATTATGCCAACCGCAAAAATGATGTGCTTTTCGGCCAGACGGTGATCGCCACCATAGAGGTTCCGGCAATTACCCTGCAACATAAAAAAATCCCTATCTATATCCTGGTCAGTAAAAAGACCGCAAGTTCCGGTGAATTTGTTACCGCGGCTTTTGCCGGGCAGAAAAACACCACGATCATCGGAACCCATACCCAGGGACTCACTTCTGACAATTCTGAGTTCAGGATGTCAGACGGTGCCATTCTGAAGCTTACCACAGGAATCCTGGTGAACAGAAAGGGAGATCAATACAAGGAGGTTGGAAAAGGTATTGCTCCGGACCGGTATGTCAAGTCCAAAAACCTTCAGGATTATATTACTGTCTTGCCGGAAAACCATTAAAATCCGGAAATTCCGTGCACGGTTTCTACCTGCATACAATGCTTTTATTCAGGTAGAATCCTGCAAAAACTGCAGTTTTATAATTAACAGGCCTGATCATAATTTTATGAATTTAATACAACCGGATATAAATAAGTCCAGATATGCTGAAAACAAATTACCGTGAAACAGTGCTGAAAAAAGTCCGCAGGCTCAGGAATATTATACTGGGAATCGTTGGATTCTGTATTGCTTTTATCGCCGCAGGAATGGGCATTCTCCTCTACTACGGATACATAACGAACGGCAACAGCACTTCCGTGTATATGATGCTGCCCGGATTTCTGATATTCATTGGCCTGGCTGTTTTCATGCGGTCTTTTTTCAAAGGATATCTTGAGGTGATCGAAGTAATGACGGATGAAGACCTGGAAACTATGGAGAGACTGGGAAAAACCAGATGGTGGATGGAGAAACAGCTTCCTTCTTTCATTATTTATTCAGGCAAGATCAGGGTTTTCAAACTGTATAGCCAACCTGATTTTTCCTTTACAGAACTCAGTGAAATTTCAATCCGCCCCAATTACTTCAGCAGAGGCAGGCAAAATAAACTGGTCATTTTCAAGAAAGCAAAAGGCGGAAGTTTTTTCTTCGGTATGGACAGCAATCCTGCCCAGGAACAACATCTCGTCGATAAAGCCCTGGAATATAATCCGGACATCATCATCAAAAACAGATAAACCGCAGGCATTCCTTTCTTATGAACGGACGAAATTCCAAAGTGGTTATCTGACCAATATAAATAGCGATTCAGTTTATATTGAAGGAGATTACCGATCAGGTGAGTAAAAATCCGATGAATTCATCTCCGGTCATTCATATCGATGCATATCGGCACAAATTATGAACTGTACCCTGGGTATTTTTCAGCAGTAACAATAGCCAGTAGGACTGCTGCAGACAGCAGGCATCAACCGCATAACAGCTTTCAAAAAATTGGTTCGAAACCCCGAAAGCGAAAAATCATTCCTGTTGATTCAATACTAACCTGGAAAATTACAACCCAATAAGGACTAAAATTCAAACAATGGAGGCAATCGTCATTACAAAATCCGGAGGTCCGGAAGTACTACAATTAAAGGAATACCCAACTCCCCAAATATCCGCAGACCGGGTGTTGATAGAGGTAAAAGCAGCGGGGATCAACCGTCTGGATATTTTTCAGCGTGAAGGCAATTACCCGCCGCCGCCCGGGGTCCCGGCAGATATTTTAGGAGTGGAAGTTGCCGGAATAATCGCTGAATGCGGGCCGGATGTCTCCAGCTTTAAAGTGGGTGACCCTGTATGTGCACTTCTGGAAGGAGGCGGTTATGCCGAATTCGTCAGTGTACGCGAAGGACAGTGCCTTCCGGTTCCTGACGGCCTCAGCTTTGCCGAAGCTGCAAGCCTGCCCGAAACGGTATGTACGGTCTGGTCAAACATCTTTCAAAGAGGAAAACTTCAGCCCGGGGAAACGTTATTAATCCACGGAGGAAACAGCGGCATCGGCATTACGGGAATCCAAATAGCCCACGCTTTGGGTTCAAAGGTGATTGTTACGGCAGGATCGGAAGAAAAAGGTAAGATATGCCTGGATCTGGGCGCTGACTTATTCATCAATTATAAGACTCAGGATTTTGAAAAAGAACTTCAGGATGAAGGCGCTGATGTTATTTTAGATATGATCGGCGGTGATTATCTGGCGAAGAACATCAGCATCCTGAAACCGGAAGGAAGGCTGGTACACATCAATGCCGTAGATGGCAACAAAACAAATCTTGATATCACCAAGGTGATGCAGAAACGCCTGACGATCACCGGAAGCACCCTCAGGAGCAGGGAATATGAATTTAAAAGGCAGCTGACCAGACAGGTTCAGGATCATGTATGGCCATTGATTGCATCAAAAAAGTTCAGGCCTGTGATTTTTAAGACTTTTCCTTTTTCTGAAGCTTCCGAAGCACACCGGTTGCTGGAAGGAGGTACCCATACCGGTAAAATTATCCTGGTAAGATAATTTGTACTTTATCAAACAACACAAAAGATCAGTTTATCGTATTGCCAGCATGTTTTCCGTGCTGGTTTTTTGCAAATACAGTTTTACAGATCACCATATGAACATCCGCGAGTGCAGTTTTAAAATGTTTGATCATTTTTCATTTTTTTTATTCAAATGAACGATATTACCATAGATTAAGATGCATTGGATTCAACTGTCCTACATTTGCTAAAGAATCAGGACAGAAAAAATATCATAATACATTAACCACTTTAAAAATTAACAACATGAGCACACTGAAATTAAAAGACGGCACAGAGATTTTTTACAAAGACCAGGGAGCAGGCCCGGTTTTAATGTTCCATCACGGATGGCCTTTATCTTCAGACGACTGGGATGCACAGGTAATCTTTTTCCTGCAGAGAGGTTACAGAGTAATCGCACACGACAGAAGAGGCCACGGACGTTCCAGCCAGAACATTTACAACCACACCATTGAACAGTATGCTTCCGATGCGGCTGAACTGGTTGAGTTTTTAGATCTGAAAGACGTGATCCACATCGGCCATTCAACTGGCGGCGGCGAAGTCATCCGATATGTGAATAAATATGCCAACGGAAGAGCAAAAAAAGCAGTCCTGATCAGCGCTGTTCCACCGGTAATGGTAAAAAGCGAACACAATCCCGACGGCGTTCCGATGGAAGTTTTCGACAATATCAGAGACCAGACTTTAAACAACAGAAACCAGTTTTATATCGACCTGACCTTTCCTTTCTACGGCTACAACAGAGAAGGTGCCGATGTGAAAGAAGGCGTACAGAGGAACTGGTGGAGACAGGGAATGATGGGCGGCATTGTTGCGCATTATGATGGGATCAAAGCGTTTTCTGAAACCGATTTTACAGAAGACCTGAAAGCAGTGGACATCCCCGTTTTACTCCTTCACGGTGAAGACGACCAGATTGTTCCTATTAAAAATTCAGCCATAAAATCTGCAAAGCTGCTGAAAAACGGAACACTGATTACCTATCCTGGTTTCCCGCATGGAATGCCCACCACAGAGCATGAGACCATCAACAGAGATCTTCTGAAGTTCATTGAGGCTTAACAAAAACTCATATCGATAAGCAAAGCTGCCCCATTCCGAAATGAGGCAGCTTTTTTGTTGGAGCTTCCGGAAATAGAGGCTGATATTTACCATTCTCTTTTAGCCCGTTTACCGATATTGCCCGACTATCTTCCGGAAATAATGCCCGCAACCGTTCATTATCAAGATCTGCTTTTTCTTTTAATAAATTATCCTTGCTCTTATCCAGCCGGAAAATTCATAACATCCTGTCTGTTATGAATTCCGCTCACTGAACATCTGAAATTGTACTGTAAAAAAATACCTCATACAAAGCTTTGATCAATGTAGGTACGGATTTTGAATGTTTCCAGAAATATTTTAAATATTATTTTTAATTATATATAATATTTTAAACCTAATACCCAAATATATGAACGCTAAAAACAACTTCTGGAACATCCTGAAAGATACCTATAAAGACTGGAGTGCCCGTGATCTGGGTACGGAAGCAGCCAGCCTGGCGTACAATGCTATTTTTTCTATTCCCGGACTGCTCATCATCATCATCTGGCTCACAGGGATTTTCTTCGGTGAGGAAGCGGTGCGTGGTGAAATCACCAAGCTCATTGGCAGCATGATGGGGAAAGATGTCGGGAAAAGCCTTGAAGAAATGGTGATCGGCGGGATGGTTGACAAAAAGAATATCGTAATGAAAATTGTGGGAATAGTTACCCTGGTATTCGGTGCCACTTCCCTGTTCTTCCAGTTCCAGAAATCCCTCAATAAGCTCTGGGATGTGGTGGCAGCGCCTAAAAAAGCATGGGAAAAATACCTTCTGGACCGGGCCAATTCCTTAGGAATGATTGTAGTGATTGCCTTTTTGCTGCTGATCACCCTGTTGCTGAGTTCATTCATCGGACTTGCTAATGACTGGATCGTCCGCCGGTTCAACCTGGAGACTTTGGTTTTAGTCAACATCCTGAACATTGTCGTAGGCTTTGCCATTACCCTGATCCTTTTCGCGGCCATGTTTAAAATCCTTCCGGATGTTGAGATCCAATGGAAATCGGTGTGGATAGGTGCCGCAGTAACTGCCGCATTGTTTACGCTTGGGAAATACCTCCTGACGTTTTACTTCGACACCTTCAATCCCAGCTCTGCATTCGGGACCGCAGGGACCATTATCCTGTTGTTGCTCTGGATCAATTATACCTGCCAGATTATTTTTTTCGGAGCCGAATTCACCAAAGTATATGCAAAAAATAAGGGTCATGAGCTCAAGCCGTCGAGGCATGCAAAGTTGAGCCCGCAGATGGTAGCTAAAGAGGATAAAGACGATATCGTAGAAGGCGTTGAACCTGCTCAGAAAAAATCTTGAATCAATTGTAGCTTAATAAGCTATTCAACAGAAGGAAATTCATAGTGAGAACACCTACCGGGTTTTAAAAACCTGGTAGGTTCAATTGAATTAGTCAATGCTTAATCAGGTTGTCTGCTTTTATCCTCGCAGATCAGCAGATTACGCAGATTTTTACGCATTTAAAAATCGTAGATTTTTAAAACTTCTGTGTTCTTCTGTTTTCAAAGTTAGTTTCTTAAGATCCTAAAGTGTCAGAAAAGACTTTGTGATTATTGTGGTTTTACCTCCAGATTATTTTTCCACGGATTTTAAAAACCTGTAGGTTTTTGAAAAACTTATGTGTTCTTCTGTTTTCAATATTGTTCTCTTCATGATTCTAATGTGTTAAAAACTTTGCAGCATGTTATAATTCATAATCATTAAACCACCCCGTCAAAAATTCTTTGAATTTTCGCCACCCCTCCACTGGAGGGGAATTTTCCCAACCGCTATTTCCAACAGACCGCACAGATTTCACGTTCATATAAAAACCATAGGTTTTTAAAACTTAAGTGCTCTTCTGTTTTCAAAGCAATCATCTTCAAAATTCTTAAGTGTCAAAAAACTTTTATGACTATTGTAGTTTTATCCTCTCGCAGATCAGCAGATCACGTAGATTTTTTCATGCATGTAAAAACCGTAGGTTTTTGAGACTTCTGTGTTCTTACTGTTTTCAAAGTTGTTCTCTTCAAAAAATTCTTAAGTGTCAAAAAAAATGAGATTTTAAGCTTCACTACAACACTATTACTCTCCACTCTCCAACTCTCGATCCCGAATAAATCCCACTGCAAAAAGGAAAACCGCCTTATTGTACCAATAAGACGGCTTCACCAAAACATTTCACTCTATATAACATGATGAATCAATACGATTTAAAATCTTAACAGTCTGATTATCGTTGTTCCTGTTTAGTACGGTTCTGTTGAAATCCAGAAAGCAACACCTTCATAAACATAACCATTTCCCCCGTTTCCTAACTCATTGAAAGTACTGGTAAAGAGATGATCATTTTTAGAAGGATTATAATACCTGTAAACCTGGCTTTTAGGAGGCGGCGCGGAAGTACTTATATTGGCAATATGCTGCTCATAGATCCAGGAATTCGATGGACTGCCAAATACTGGCTGACTCATACCAGGAGCATTAATAAATCCGAAATTACTGTAGAGATCATTAGCTAATTCATCAGGATTAGTCGTAATAAGCCTGTCACCATTTTTCCTGTTATACCATCTGGTCAAAGGTTTTCCATCCGATTCATACGAAATGTATCCTATAATGCCTTCATAACTGTAGCCATTACCATATCCTTCATTCAGATCTTTGGTATATAAATGTTTACCATTTTTCAAAAATCTGTACAGCGGTGCTGATGTTAAATTGACATCTGATAATCGAGCCTCTTTACTGGCAGATTTTGAAACCGATCCTATTTCAGCATTGTTTAACGGCCCGTCTAATTCATCTGCTTCACTGCGGCATCCGTATAAGGTTATTAACGAGGCAGAAAAGACAGCTAATGTAATTACTCTTTTCATTAATTTAATATTATGATTAATCCAAAGGTATGTCTTTTTATATTATATCCAAACAAAGTGATAAATAAAAAATATAAACAAAATTCATTTATCTGACTATTAACCAATTAAACTTAATATAAATCACATTAATACGTTTTAAATTATTATTTATAATATTTCAAAAGCCATATATCATACACCACCCCGTCAAAAATTCTTTGAATTTTCACCACCCCTCCTCGGAGGGAATTTCCCCAACCGTTATTTCCCGCTAACCGAACAGATTTCATACGCACATAAAAAACCGCAGGATTTAAAACTTCTGTGTTCTTCCTATTTTCAAAGCTGATTTCTTAAGATTCTAAAGTGTCAAAAAACTTTGTGACTGTTGTGGTTTAAACGTCTCGCAGATCAGCAGATCACACAGTTTTTTTTTCACGCATTTTAAAAATCGTAGACTTTTAAAAACTAATGTGCTCTTCTGTTTTCAAAGCTGTCATCTTCATGATTCTTATGTGTTAAAAACTTACAGCCTGTTATCATCTAGGATCATCAAAACCACCCCGTCAAAAATTCTCTGAATTTTCGCCACCCCTCCAATGGAGGGGAATTTTTCCAACAAACAGTACAGATTTCACGTTCACATAAAAACCATAGGTTTTTAAAGCTTATGTGTTCTAAATGTTTTCAAAGCTCTTAATCTTAATGATTCTTAAGTGTCAAAGCTTTTATGACTGTTGTGGTTTAAATATCTCACAGATCAGCAGATCACGCAGATTTTTTCCACGCACTTTTAAAAATCGTAGATGTTTAAAAACTAATGTGCTCTTCTGTTTTCAAAGCTGTTCTCTTCAAAATTCTTATGTGTCAAAAAACTTTTGTAACTATTGTGGTTAATCCTTACTCAACCTCTGAAACTCTCCGACTCCCTTACCCTACAACTACTCTACAACCCTAAACTCTCCGACTCTCCGACCCTCAAACCCTCTCATTCAACCCGCTCCAGCACCACCCACGCAGCATCCAGCATTTTATTCAGATAAATAAACGGTGCCACTACATTTCCGCCTGGCTGCCCGTCATACACGCCGAGCGAAAAGTACGACACTTCGGCAATGAAACGGTCGAAGTCTTTGATGTCATAGTCGCGGAAAGCACTTTTGAACACCCGGAAAGGATGCACATACTCCTGCTCAGAAAGCGAGCCCAGCATCAAACGGGAAACAACTTCCTGCGGTTCGCTCAGCAGCCATTTCTTATGCCTGAACTGTAGCAGATAACATCCGCGGATAAACGATTTGACCGACAGGTAGAAATCCAGCACGGCGGAGGGTTTCGGGCGGATCCGGGTGTTGCGATCCATGGCGCTGGAGGTGATTTCCGACAGGGTATTTTTCGCTGCTACCAGGTCGTGGTCCCGGAAAAATTTCTTCACGAGCCTCAGTCCGGAATGTTTCTGACTGACTTTCCTGAAGCCTTGATGAGTCCCTATTGCGTCCTTTTTCATAATTAAGTAGATTGAGTTGGGTTTAACGGATGACAATGACTATTGTATGCCACATGCCTGTAACTACAGGAAGGGCCTTTTATTTTTAAAGGTGATGTGGCCTGATTTTAAAAGCAGAATGTAAAAGCTTTCCTGATGCCCATTGGAAAAAAGAACAAGGGTAACCTGAGGATCAAAGAAGGGAATCCGCCGGGCACCGGAAAGCAAAAATATACACGGCTTACATCAGCCGGTACACTCTAAAAACACCACTCACTGAATGCTGAACAGCCCCTTAACCTTCTACCTTACGCAGACCATCTACTTTTACATTCCTCTTGTGCTGAAAAATAATTTGGAATATTGAAAGAAAGCCAGTACTTTTAAGGGTTGAGTTGAAGCGTAGCTCGGCTTTCCTTTCAGCTGAGAGGAATTTCGGGTGGCGGTGATTTTAAGTGGGATCATCCCGGCTTCCTGCATGGACAGGCAGTTGGGGTATGGAGCTGTAGTCTGTTACGCTCCGGTTATTCCGGTGGGCCGATCAGCAGCAGTGTTGAAAATGTCGTTCTCATCTGAATATGTTTTTTATTATGGAACGATGCTTTGAAGTATGAGCAGGAAAGTGCAAAAATAGCATGGAGCGGCCTCACACTTTAGAGCCCTGGGTGACCAACCCGCATTAAACCGTAGTTTAAAGTTTCCACCTAAAGTATACGTGAGAACCGCCCACATGCCGTATGCAAAAGTAAGGAACTTTTCGACATGGAGCGATTTCACGAGTTTCTCGATGGAAAAATTGGTCGTTTTAGACTCGAGAAGACATCGTTTTAATTAGCCTTTATAGGCTCATTATCAATTCGCTGATACAAATATAATAATATTTTTTAAATATCCAACTAGTAGGATAATTTATTTATAATAAATGGAGAAAAAATTCACTTTCGAAACAACGCAATTTGATTTTGACTTAGCTAATCATATTAAAAGCTTAAGAAAATCGGCGGGTTTATCTAAAGAAGAACTAAGTTTAAAAATGGGTGTGGCAAAATCTTTTGTAGGCAATGTAGAATCTCATACACAACGACACAAATATTCTACCCGCCATATTGCATTGCTGGCCAAAGCTTTCGGCTACAAAAATGTTTCCGAACTGATGGACTTCCCTACCCCTAAATATGATAGAATTAAGGTTACCGTGAAACAGGTGTATAATGAGCGCGGGACGAAGGTGATGGAGAGTGAGGTGGTGGAGATTAAGGAGATTGAGTAAACATTTCAGTTAACTTTAAAGTAAATTTTTTTATATATAAAAACTCCTGAAAATTATCAGGAGTTAATATTTGTCATATTTATATTGTAAGTTAATAGTGAAAATTTAGTATAGAAGATTTTACTTAGCAAATCAAATAATTTACAAAATCATAAACTTTTATTATTGATAAATTTATCACTTTATTTTTTTTATTGAAGAAGTTCCTACAATAACCCTTTGTTTATTAACAGATATATCAAGAATTTCACTAGCACTTTGTTGATCTTGCTCTTTCATTGGAATCATTCTCATGAAATTGAGTCCTAATCGTCTAAGAATATTAAAAGCCAAGTGATTTCCTTTAAAATCTTTTGCTAGATCATTTACACGTTTTGTGGGAAAAGATTTGCTATACTCGAAAACTACAGCTATATCAATTAATGATATAGCATTATTCTTTTCAGTCGATTGAGGTGATATAAATAATTTTTTCTTAACATCATTAAAGGTCATTTCCAAGTCTTTTGAACTGATAGAAGATGAAATTCGCTTGAATATAGAGTATGATACCATATAAAGAAGATTAAACATAAATTGCTTTGCTAATTCTTCTCTTTCTCTCATCGTTAATGCAGAATTAGGATCTTTTTTTATTAAATCTATGATTTCATTTTTGATATACTCTTCTCCATCAATAAATGTATTAAATAAAAATGTTAATGATCGCAAACCTAATTTATATAATTCTTCAACCAATTCTATCTTATCAACTCCAGTAAGAGAGGCGTATCTATTCTTTAGAATATAACCTAATATCTCGATAGTTTTAAAAGCTTTATTAACTTGTGAAATACTATCAATTTCTTCATTTTTATGATCTTCTTCATAAATTTCTTGTTCAATAGATAACTCTTCATTGTGATCTTGATCGTAATTAGAACTCGTTTCCACAACGAGATCCATTTTTTTTGCTGTTTCTTGAATCAGTTCATTTATTTTTTCTACATCTGTATTAAATCCTATGATTAGCTCATCAGCGAATAACTCTTTTGCTCTTTCAATAATCTGATTTATAATAAATCTAGATTTACTGTGATGAGATAAGAATATATATATATTAGCAGCATCAGTTTGATAAAGTTTATTTGATAAGTCTGTTACAATTTCTTGAACTTTATCATTTTCAATATTATCAGAAAAATATTTCCCAATAAAATAGAAATAAATATACTTATACTTAAATTTATATAGGTCCAGATTCTTTTGTATCAAATTTGATGTTTCTAAAATACTAAGGGAGTCTCTAAAACTTTGTTGTACTCTATATTTATCTACAAAAAAATTATGAAATTTGATAAGATCATTTTCATCAATCTCTATAGTTTTATTGTTGAATAGCCAAAATGAAAATTCAGTTAAGTATGAATAATATTTCTCTATTTCTGAATTAGCTTTTATAATCTGTCCTAATGCAGATTTGATTAATACATCATAGTAATGGCCAAAAGTACTTTGTTCAAAATTTGTTGTATTATTTAATTCATTGGCTTGTAAAATCGTTAATATATATACTGGCAATGATGGAATTAAATTTTTACCAATTACAGAATTTATAATTTTTGAAAGCTCCTTAATTTGAAATTCTTTGGCTTGATCATTTTCAAATTCATCGTCCATCAAATCAACCCATTTTCTAATTAATTCGACACGCTTACGACCGCCAAATTTTAAAATTTCATATATCTCTACATTTGTAACCTGAGATTCAATTAATTCGCTAAAAGTAAAAAATTCATCCCATGTTATTACAGTTTGAATTTGAATTTGAATTTGATGTAAATTATTTAGAAAGGTTTTTATACTTTTTTTGGGTAGACGACAGTTATTAAGATCGTCAATAATTACTAAAACATTATATTTTTTGAAGTCAAAAGTTTCTTTATATTGTTTTCTAAACTCCTTATCTATTTGATTTTCAATATCTTTTATCGTTACTTTTTTAATATCACGACCTTTAATAAATACACTAATAGTTTTATCTTCAACAATAGAATCTTTATATATTTGTTTACAGAATGACGTTTTGCCACTATTTTCTTCTCCTAAAATAACTACATGCTTTATTTCTCTACTGACGATCCTCTTTAAAATATCTTGGGATCGAACAGATGTCCCTTTTTCTTCCTCTTCAATGAGATTAAATTGTTCCATAAATGGAGCAACGTAAATATCATTAAGTGTAAGTGTTTTACCTCTATGAGTAAAGTTTGCACCACTGTCATTTAAGAATTCCAAAAACTCATCATCCAATAAATTAGAAACCTTTTTTTCATCAGCTATAGCAGGTAATGTATTTAAATTAAACTCTTTAATACCATGATCGCAGGCATCTGTATTATCAACAAATATTTCCTGATTGGAATTGTATTTGAGAAAGTGGCACTTAATATTTTCTCCATAATCAATTACACTGAAACCATTTATATAATCTGATTCTTTCTGCCGTATCTGGTTTAGACCAGATGGTGAAACTACTCTAAAACTTGTACCAGCTAGATTATGAACATGTTCAACCTCAGTTTCATGTATATGTCCACTAAAAACTAAGTCATATTTTTTAGATATATGGCTCTTAATAGTTTTAAGTTCAATTTCTGAAAGCCAATCTAATTGATGGTGCATCAATGCTATTTTCAAATCACAATTTTTTACAAAAAGAAAGTTATCATTAAGTTGATTTTCTCCTACGAGAAGATTTTTATAATCATCATCTCCATAACACCTCCATGAAGAATTAATAGAGGATACACCTACTGATTTTCCATTAATATCTAATATAATTGAAAACTTAAATTTTGTATGTAATTTATCTGATATCGCTTTATACAAATCAAATTCAAATTTTTTATAATCTTTTATTCTCTGAATTCCATCAAAATCATTCTCGTCAGAATTTATAAAATTATTTATCGCTTCAATTGAGTTTAATTCAGATTTCAATCCACTCTCATAAAAACTCTTATCAGCATTTCTATTGATATCGTGATTTCCTGGACATATTATAAATCTAGATATATCTAACTCTAAAGCAAGTAGAATTGGCTGTATAATATTCTCTTTAAAAGATTGCAAACCTGCGTCGACGGAGCCAAATTCCTTTCCTGCCTGATCGATCATGTCACCAGTAAAAAGAACTAGATCAATTTTTTTCTCTTTTTTAATTTCATCTAATTTTTTAAAGAAAGCTTCCTTTAGAAAATCATTCCAATCTTTTAATGTCCTTGTATTCAAATGAAAATCAGTCAGATGTAAAATTCTAATCATTTTTTAGTTTTATGGTTTTTAGTTCAACTTAATATGCTTTACGAATTATGGCGAATAATTTGCTAAATCGCGAATATTATTTTTTACATTTATACATTTAGCTTAATGATTTCACAGATAATACTATATTAAAAATAAGTATGATCGATCAAATTTGTAAAAATGAATAAGCATTTTATTAGATAATATTAGTTTAAGAAACTAAAATACATTTTTTATTTCAACTATTTTTAATTTGAAAAAATTTTTAATTTAGTTCATTTATAAAGTACCAATAAAAATATAATATTTTGAGAAAATTAATTTAATCTCATCAATTTTAAATACCCACCCCATGTAACAAACCACCCTCTAAAGGCGTCTTATCATAAAGATACTTTTCACCAAACTATGAGACATGAATATTAACGCTAAAATTTTCGGGATTACCACCGTTGTTGTATCCTCCATTATGATGAATGCACAAACCCAAACCAGCAAGCTACCAGGAGACCCTACCCTGGTGTCCACAAAGGCCACCTTCGATCAACTGATTGCGTACGATAAAGGCAACTACCAATACAAAGTGGAAGATTATTTTGCCCGGCCGAAAGCCTCTCAGTTCAGGGTATCGCCGGACGGACAATACCTTTCTTACAAGGAAAAAGATAAGGACGGCAAGAACCATGTGTATGTAAAGAACATCAAGACCGGAACCATCACCAAAGCCATTGAGGAAAAGGATGACCTCATCAGGAACTACGGCTGGCTGGATAAAAAACGGCTGTTCTTTACCCAGGACCGCGGCGGGAATGAAAATATCCACCTGTATGCCGCCGATATTGATGGGAAGAACCTGAAAGACCTGACGCCTTTTGAAGGGATTACCCTGAACATGGTGCATGCGATTAAGGATACTCCGTTTGTAATCGTGGCGATGAATAAGAACAACAAGCAGATCTTTGAACCGTATAAAATCAATTTCAATACGGGGGAAATGACGCAGCTGTATGAAAACAAGGACGTCAACAGCCCGATTGACAATTATATTTTCGACAAGGACGGAAACCTCCGTGGCTATGCGGTCCTGGAAAACGGACTGACCACAAAGCTGTATTACAAAGACCTGAAAACAGGGAAATTCAACCTCCTGAAATCCACCGACTGGAAAGATAATTTCTACATCATCAGTTTCAATGAAAACTCCGCGAACAAAGATGAAGCCTATGTGGTAACAAACCTGGACAGCGATAAATCGAGGATCGTGCTGTACGACCTGAAGAAGAATGCTGTGATCAGGGAAGTCTATTCCAATCCGGATTTCGATGTAAGCTCCATCAGCCTGGCCGGGAAAAACAGGAAGTACGAACTGGATTATATCAGCTATAACGGCATTAAAAACGAGACGATCCCGGTGAGCCCGTTTTATAAGGAAGTCCATAACAAACTGGTTTCCGAATTCGGCGACAAGCAGATTTCCGTGGTTTCATCGGATGATAAGGACGAAAAGCTGCTGGTAGTGGTAGACAGCGATAAGCTATACGGAAAATATTATATCTACGATACGAAAACCAAAACCACCAAGCTCCTTTTCGACCTGATGCCGCAGCTGAAAGAGCAAGATATGGCGGAAATGCGCCCGATAGAATTTAAAAGCAGGGACGGTGTGACCATCCACGGTTACATTACGCTGCCGAAGGAAGCCGTACAAGGTAAAAAAGTACCGCTGATCGTCAATCCGCACGGCGGTCCGCAGGGCATCCGCGACGACTGGGGCTTTAACCCGGAAACGCAGCTGTTTGCGAGCAGAGGTTATGCTACCTTACAGGTGAATTTCAGGATTTCAGGAGGGTACGGAAAGGAATTCCAGAAATCCGGCTACAAGCAGATCGGACGGAAAGCGATGGATGATGTGGAAGACGGGGTAAAATATGCCATTGCACAGGGCTGGATCGATAAAGACAAAGTAGCGATCTACGGCGGAAGCCACGGCGGTTACGCAACATTGATGGGACTGATCAAAACACCGGACCTGTATACCTGCGGTGTTGATTATGTAGGGGTATCCAATATTTTCACCTTCTTCGATTCTTTCCCCGAATACTGGAAGCCGTACAAGGAAATGGTAAAACAGATCTGGTACGACCTGGACAATCCTGAGGAAGCTAAAATTGCCAAAGAAGTGTCACCGGTGTTCCAGATCGATAAGATCAAGAAGCCGCTGTTCGTAGTTCAGGGCGCCAATGACCCGAGGGTAAACATCAACGAATCCGACCAGATTGTAAAAGCATTGAGGGCCAAAGGCTTCGAGGTACCGTATATGGTAAAATATGATGAAGGCCACGGATTCGGGAAAGAGCATAACCGCATCGAGTTCTATAAAACCATGCTCGGGTTCTTTGCTGAAAACTTTAATAAATAAGGAAATCCTTTTCCATTATTCATAAAAAAACAGAAAGCCAGACATTGGCTTTCTGTTTTTTGTTTTTACATCCGTGATTACAGGTTTTCAGGTCAGCCTTTTTCCAACCATTCTTTCATACCGCCGGAATAGTTTTTAACCTTGTCAAAACCGTTTTTCCTGAGCAGTGAGTACGCAATGGAAGCCCTTTCCCCGCTCTGGCAGTGAATGACCACGGTTTTGTACGGGAAATTTCATTACGGTGATCTTGCACTGTTCCTATGAAAATTTGTACCGCTCCAGAATACTTTCCTCACCTCTTTCATCACAATGGATATGGAAAGGGGCAAAGCATTTTCGTCCAAAATAATGCAGCCTTCCTGATAGGATTTTCGGATCCAATACTGATTGAGTTTATTAACCAGTTCAGGAGAAAAGATGAATCTCAGATGGTAAAACAGGATTTTCCGTATTGCCGTAAAAGTTAAATAATCTATCCAAAGCCAGTTGATGTATGAACTGCTATTTTAAATAGTGACCACATCAGTCGGTATCAATGTATCAGGTTTTTACAGTATGGAAATAAGCTGTATGGCAGAGATGATCCTATTTATTTTTCTTCACCATTTTTGAAGCAGCTTCCTCCACTGTCATCTGCCTGTCCCAGATTACTTCTGATTGATAGGCTTTATTCAGCATCCCGATATACTCCTCCATAGAGGGTAATCCCATCTCCTTACGGCGGGCATCCAATCCTGCTTCATTTTCTACCGGCCATACATAAACCTCTTTGCCTGTCTTAAGAGTCTGGGTACCGTACACCTGCTTCTTTCCGGTGAGCATCTGAACCCGGTCGCGGATGGTTGCCAGGTCACTTTTTGAAACGTTTCCCGCCTGGGCCTGACTTTCCAGTACCGGCAGGTATTTCTGCATGAAAGCAAGGTCTGCATGGTCGATAACCAAAAACACGGTACTGCTCTCTTCCGCAGTCAATCCCTCCGGCCACCCACACTGGTCCAGCAGCTGGCTGATGTATAGCTGGTTCTGCTTGTCTGACGCTTTCATTTCCAGCGCCATCTGTTTAATTTTGGAAGCATCGCCGGACGGCATTTCTTTTTTGATCTTCGCACGTATCTGCTGATCGGCTTCATGGATGCCTTTCAGTTTCTCTTTCACTGATGCATTGTCTTTACAATTGATTTCCTGGGCGGAAGCCGAAAAAGCCCCGGTCATGATCAGCAGTGCAACAGCCGCCTGAATTATTTTTGTCATAAAATTATAATAGAATAAGAATGGTTAAAAGTATTGAAATCCGTGCCTTAAATATATCCCTATTTTTAAGTATTTTTACAGCTACAGCAGATCCCGGTCATCATAGTATTTTTTGACACTTGATCATATTGATACTCCTTATTTATAGATAAATTTCGAAAATCCTGTAATAAATACTCTTAAAGCAGTCAGGATCACCCATAAACTCCGTAAAATTTATATTGCGTGTTACTTATTTTGCTGAATAGTTATATATTTAGATTATAAAATACTTTTCATCTCATAATCCAGACATATGCCTGTACCGCTTCATTCTTTCCTGCATCTCCTGTTCATCGGGATCATAGCCCTTTTCCCGGTGGTTAATCCTATCGGTTCTGCCCTTATCATCAGCCCGTACCTGTCCAGGCTTTCGGAAAGCCGGAAGAAAAATGCAGTGCGGAAGATTACGATGTATGCCTTTTTTATCTGCATCATTTCTTTATTTGCCGGCCACTGGATCCTGGAACTGTTCGGGATTTCAATTCCTGTCATCCAGGTGGCCGGCGGAATCCTGATCTGCAAGATGGGATGGGTTTCGCTTTCCTCCGACCAGCAGCAGGGCAGTGACCAGGAGAAGGAAGATACGAAAATCAGTACCGCCGATATTTCAGACCAGCTCTTCTATCCGCTTACGTTTCCTATCACTACAGGCGCTGGCACGATTTCCGTACTGTTTACACTGAGTGCACACAGTGCCGACAAAAACTGGGAAACGTACCTGATCAACACCTCTGCCATCATCCTGGCCATCATCATCATGTGTGCCCTAGTGTTTTTCTTTTACAGCCATACCAAAACCATCATACAGAAACTGGGAGCCAATGGCCAGAATATCGCCAACAGGATTTTTGCCTTCCTGATCTTCTGTGTTGGCCTGGAGATTGCCGTTACGGGCGTGAAAGCTATTTTCCACTGATATTCAGGCCTATAAAATACCATTGATACTCCATGTAACCGGCAACAGGTTGATGATGATATCATCAGATACTGGACGCAATAGTTTTAAAATTTACTTGAGCTGTAAAGATCCGATCAAATCCCTCCATTGCTGCGCAATTTTATCTTCACTGTAAGATTCCATGGACGTACGGGCATTGATCCCCATTTCCAGCCTTAACGTTTCACTGTTCATGAGCTCTTCCAGGCGTTGTAACATTTCGTTTTCATCCCGGCAAAGAAAACCCGTAACTTCGTCTTTGATCAGCTGGTTAACACCGGAACAGTCAATAAAGCCCAAAGAAGGCAACCCTGAAGCCATTGCTTCGGTTAAAGCCAATGGAAAGCCTTCATACCGGCTGGGAAAAATAAATATATCGGCATGGCTGAGCTCTTCCAGCGGACGGCTTGTAAATCCCCGCAAAAAAATCCTGTCATTAAGATTATAATCATCTATCCGCTGCTGCAGTGTATCATAGTCTGCACCGATCCCGAATAAATGCAGGTCCCATCGGTCGTATTTTGCCGATAGCCTGCTGAACAGGTCTATGGCGATGCTTTGCTTTTTACAGTCATCTACGAGGGAACCGATGTTAATGATCCGGCACCGCTCTTTTTTCTGCCGGTTTACCTGGCTCTCCGGGCTGATCGCAGGAACAGGATTAGGGATCACCACGGTTGTCCCGTGAAATGTTTCCGGCAGGAATGCTGTATAGCTTTCAAACAGGACCTGGATGACATCCAGTTTTTTAAAAGACTCTTTCAGCAGTGTCGTTTCAATTTGCTTTCTGGGCCATAATACATCGGTATAATCATAATCCGGCCTGCCGTTAACAGAGTTTACGATTGGAACATCATATGTATTCTGGTAAGTGATTTCCAGCAGCGATCCAATAGACATGGTAATGATGGCATCCGGATTCATCTCATCGATCCGGGATTTCCAGTATTTTGACCTGCATGAAAGGTTATACCGGTAAAGCCCGTCCGGCCCGCCCTTACTCTGAATCAAACGTTGATTCCGGAGCTTATTTCTTTTCTTTTCTATTTTACGGAGCACCCACCGGAAAGGGTTTTTACCTTTATAGTTGTACAGAGGGAATAAATGAACCTGACCAATATCCGGATTAAAAATATTGGTCACCGTTACCTTATCTTCGATGGGATATACCGGTTTTCCCGAAATATCCTGGTGGGTGGCAATGGTAACCTGATGTCCAGCCAGTGACAGTGTATTAGCCAGAAAGCTGCATATTTTTTCTGTTCCTCCAGCTCCGTTGATGAAATGTTTATGCTGTACGAGTAAAATTTTCATCGCTCAAATTTTTCTCTCATTGTTTTTCTCATATTCGTCCTGAGGGCTTTTAACGGAATGCATTTAATAAGGAAGAAATAAAGCTTCTTTTTCATTTTCTCCTTCTTTACATAATCGTCATAATAGACCTGGAAACCTGAACTGTCTTCTATACTTACAAAATGTAAGAATGGCCTGCTGATATTCTTTTTCTGATCTTCGCTGATGTAAGGCATCAGTTCAGCTACATAAGATTTTATCATCTGGTGCAACTGGCTCTTTTGCTGATCCGTTAAATTCATAGCCAGATACCGCAACCCGAACGGTTCGTGTTCCAGGAACAGAATCAGGTGCAGTGCGTGGGTATCCAATAAATCGTATTCCCTGTAGAAATTACGCAGAATGGCGATCCAGGCAGGAATCTGGCTTATAACGCTTCCGGTATTGCCGTTGATCATGCGGTGGTTCTGAGATTCATGCTGCCTGTAGAAATAAATTCCTTCAGGATTAGTCCCTACAGCAGACGTGAGTGCAAGCAGCTGATGGGAAAACAGCCCGTCTTCGCAGGGCTGGATTTTCTCCGGAAACCGGATATCCGGATGTTTTTCCAGGAATTCCCGTTTCAGGAACTGCGCGCACGTGGGCAATGCCGCCAAACCGGCCCGGCGTTTACAGTGGTAAGGCCCGACAATAAGGATATCGCTGTTTTGCTTTTCCGCAGCGTCAAAAGAGGTTTTCAGAAAATTTCCCTCAAGGCTGTCATCAGAATCGAGAAAATAAACATATTTCCCCCTGGCACGGGACAATCCTGCATTTCTTGCAGCAGAAACCCCTGAATTATTCTGATGATAATAGGTAATTCTTTGATCAGAATCAACGTATCCACGGCATATGGAAGCACTGTTATCATTGCTTCCGTCATCAATCAGCAAAATCTCGAAATTGCGGAAACTTTGTTGCAGTACGCTTTCTATTGCTTCGGAAAGGAACTTACCTGTATTATAAATCGGAATGATTACCGATACGCCGATAGTGTTATTTTCAGACTGATCAGGATTCAATTCACCAAACATGCCTCTAACTTTAACTTATTCAATTGAAATGTCCGGTATTTGAAAACACCCGATTTCAATCCGACGATCGCCCCGAAGTCTATATTGTCATTATCGGTATGCATCGGGAATATGCAGGACCTGTAAGCATTAGATTCCACCAACGGTTTAGGGAAGACCTTAAAGTTGTACCCGTCTTTTGAGACCGCAATATACAGGGATTCTGAAGTATATTTTTTCACTTCACCCACGGCAATGCATAAGAAATAATAACCGTCCACATAAGTTGCCTGGATATGCCATGGAGCATACTGAGCGTTGACATCAACCCAGGGTTTATTTACGAAATTAACCACTTTGCTCTGCTTGAACGCTGAAAAGTTGAGCCCGTCACCTGATTTCCTGCTGATGACATAAGAAGGATCATTTCCCGGGAAATTCGGGCTTAGATTGTTCTCCACCTCATAGCTGATGTAATTTTTACCGTTGAAAACGATACTGGGAGAAATGATATGGTTATTCTTCGGCGAAAAAGGGAAATTGCTGGTATATACTGCTTCCATGGGTGACCAGGTAACTCCGTCTGCCGAGGTCTGCCTCACAATGGTACGCTGTGCATCGGAGGTAAGCTTCATAAAATTGTTTTTGTTTTTAGCTCCTCTTTTTTTAATGGCTGCCGCCTTGATAAAGCTTCCTCTGTAATACAGGGAGAATTTCCCGTTCTCATAGATCCAGTCCACATCAGACCAGAAGCCCTGTTTGGGTTCATTCTTCTTTTCTGCAAAGCTTTCCTTAAGCGAAGGTACCTTCTGCAAAGGTCCCGACTGCCCGTTAGGCCCGGCCCAGTTTAACCCGTCATTGGAAACAACAATAGTGGGATTTTCATATCGTTTTGAAGAGTCGTTCGTTCCTACACTGCCAAAATAAGGCGTAAATACCATCCAGTATTTATAGCCATGGAAACCGTTGGGAAAATACTGTACGTCGGGATGGCAATATCCGAAATTGGGGCTGTTGATATTTTTAATGAAAGCAGGATTGTTCTCTCCGGCATAATTTCCGTTAGCCATGGTGTTGATACTCACCGTACCCAGATCGGTAGAATAATTCAGCAGGCCGGAGTATTCCGATTCGTTCTTGATATTTGCCGGAACATTTTCCGCAAAGAAATCTTCATTGTCTTTTGTACACGAATAACTGATCAGAGAGAGGGTTAATAGGAATAAAGAAGCCCCCAATCCGTATCCCCTCGATGTTGTAATACCCATTTATAGCATTTGTTATGAATCTGCAAATTTATACGAATTATCCATACAATGCATTCAATTTAATGTTTATTATATTAAAAAATACTTAATTAAACGAATTATTATGTATTGTATAAAAATTAAAGGAAAATATCAATGATGAATAATAAGGTACAGGCAATTGAATTCTTTAAGCACGGGATTTGTATTGATGTTACAGCAATCATTAACCCTGCCTGATCCTGCCGGTAATAAGCATCACCTGAGGGATATCGCAAAAGAATAAATCAATAATATTTAGGTATACCGCAATCTGTTTCAGACAGCTTTCGTTTAAAATATACATATATGCAGGAAGACAATAAAAACAACATCAGTAACCACCTTGCTAATGAGAGGACATTTCTGGCCTGGGTCCGGACTGCCATAGCGATGATGGGCTTTGGATTTATCCTGGTGAAATTCTCCCTTTTCCTTAAACAGCTATCGCTTGTGGCTGGAGAAAACATCATTATTCACAGTCAGAAAGGCTATTCGGGGCTGACCGGTATCCTGTTGGTAGCAGCCGGTGTGCTGACACTTCTGATGTCGTATATAAATTATCAGAAAACCAAAAAACAGATCAGCAGGAATACGTATGAGGGGAACAGTACAATACTGCTAACGTTAACGGTATCCCTTATTGCCTTAAGCGTTTTCCTGATCTATTACCTGGTTACCGGTATCTGAGAGCCGTTACCGGTTTACAAATCCAGTTAATCACCTGGCCAAATCAAAATCCTTTGATAGCTTTAACTTTTTCCCGGGACCTTAAGATTATCAAGCGCACTGTGTTCTTCATGGGTGCCATTCCTTTCAATCACACTGATTTCCCCATTCGGTTCGATGACTACGGCAAGGACATCCTCAATTTTTGCAAGGCCTTCCTTACGGATGACCGCGAAAATTTCGTTTTCGGTAATCGCTTCTTTTTTCATGCTGTCTTCAAGGTAACGTCCTTTGTAAAACAAAAGCCTTGGCGAAGCGTTGAGCACTTTGTCCATGGTGTCCGATGCCCGCGAAAGCCTTGCGAAAAGATATTGCAGGCCTATGATCAGCAGTAATACCACGACTCCTTCGGTAAAGGTAATCTGAGCCAGCATCATATAGGCCAGTACGGAACCCAATGCCACCGTAACGATAAAATCAAAGGCGTTGAATTTAGCCAGTGTCCGTTTGCCTGAAATCCTGATCAGTATAAAGAGAGTAATAAAAGATATAACTGTCATCAGAGCCATATACCATACATTAGTCCAGTTTTCAAAAAAAATATATCCCATCTGTTGATTTTTACAGGATTAACAAAAAAGCCATTGATCTTAAAACCAGCCGATACCAAGGAAGCGGCATGATCAGAAAATTATTCTGATTTTAATGAAAAAGGCCAGCTGTTCACGCAGCTGGCCGTTAAAGGTCTGTGATCATTTCAAATCTAGTAAAAAGCCGGCAGAATCTATATGACTCCAATCACATCAGGAAACAGCCGTGACTTTTAAAACCTCCGATGATGGGAAGGCTGAAATAACAGGATGATATCATTAATGTTTCCATCTTTTCACGCTGTTTTTGGCCTTCATAATAAATGGATCTGTCAATGGTATTTATTGCAACCTTCCTCCCAATGCTTTAAAAAGCAAAACATTATTCCGGGTATTTTCATGCCTGAACCTGAGCAGGTCAAGCTCAGCCTGGAGCTTGCTTCTCTGGGCATTGATCAGTTCAAAGTAGTTTGCATAGCCGGTAATATACAGGTCATTGGATACTTCTATCCCTTTATCCAGGTGCTTCACCTCTTCCTCCTTCAGCTCCAGGACACGGTGGAAAATCCGGGTCTGCTTCAGGATCGACTGGAGTTCATTGAATGCTGTTGTCACGCTGTTCTGGTAGTTGAGGAATGCTATTTCCTGTTCGCTGTCTGCAATTTTGAATTCATATTCCAGCTGTCCTCTGTTGAACACAGGAACCATCAGCCCGCCCAGGAGCTGTCCTGCCAGTGAAGCAGGCCTGAACAGAGTGCCCGCAGAAAAAGCATCCAACCCGAATGTGGCACCGAGGTCAATTTTAGGATAGAATGCTGCCCTTGCCGCCTTTGCATCCGCATGCGAGGCCTGGAGGGAATAATAATTTGAAATGACATCCGGCCGTGAGTGGATAACGGCATCTACATTAAGATCAGAATTGAGTATTCCGAAGTCAGTGGGTAAAAGCACATCGCTGCGTTCTACATCTCCGCCATACACCCCGGTGAGCGTTGCAATAGCCTGTTTCACTATAACGATCTCCACTTTAATATGTTCGATCTCGGCCAGCCAGTTTTTATTCTGGGCCCTGAACTGCTGTACCGCCAGTTCAGTTACCTTGCCTACTTCGCGCTGTGCCTTAATGATTTCAAATGCCCGCTTCTGGAGGTTATAGTTGTCCTCATAGATCTTCAGCCTTTTATCCAGGGCAATAAGGTCGTAATACAGATTGGCAATATCGGTAAACAGATCGGTCTGCAGGAGTTTAAGCCCCTCCTCCGATGCCAGGAATTTATTCAGGGCAGCTTCCTTCCTGTTCCTGAGTTTTCCCCAGGCATCAATCTCCCAGCTGCTTCTTGCTCCCAACCAGTAATTCGGAGTGAAAGCCGTGTTGATTTTCTGGTCTTCCGTAATGTTGGATGAGAGATTGGTATCATAGTTCCCTACCCCTTCCATGGTATATTTCCCGTAGCGGTCACCGGAAACGATTACGCCTACATCCAGTGAGGGCAGCATTGCTGTTTTGGAACGCCTCAGCAGGCTGTTGGCCATGGCAACACGCTGCCGGGCGATCTGAAAGTCAGGATTGGCTTTTTTCACCTTTTCAAAAAGGGCCAGCAGCTTCGGATCCGTAAAATAGCTTTTAAGGTCAATACCGGTAAAGTTCGTTCCACCGGTCAGGCTGTCTGCAATAACGGCTCTTTCAGGCAACGGCTTTGTTTCTTTTACCGCTGTTACTTTCGGTACTGCACAGGATGCCAGCATTAATACTGCGGCACCATAGAGCAGAGATTTGAATTTATGATGTCGTTTCATTCTTCTTTCTGTTTTCAAGGGTTGCGAAAAAAATGTATAATCCAGGAATGATGATGAGCCCGAAAACGGTCCCGATCAGCATCCCTCCAGCAGCGGCGGTCCCGATCGAACGGTTTCCCACGGCTCCTGCCCCGGAAGCAACACAGAGCGGGATCAGCCCTGCAATAAAGGCAAATGAAGTCATCAGGATCGGACGTAGACGCTGTCTGGCCCCCTCAATGGCGGAAGGAATGATCCCGTTGCCTTCCTTATAGCTGGCAATGGCAAACTCTACAATCAGGATGGCATTTTTAGCCAGAAGCCCGATGAGCATGACAAGGGCCACCTGCGCATAGATATTATTGTCCAGGCCGCAGACCAGCAGCGCAATATAGGACCCGAAAATCCCCGTCGGCAGGCTCAGCAGCACCGGCATTGGCAAAAGGAAGCTTTCATACTGCGCCGCCAGCAGAAGGTAGACGAATACGAGGCAGACCAGGAAGATATATACGGTCTGATTACCGGAGAGAATTTCCTCCCGGGTCATTCCCGACCATTCTATCTCAAAACCTTTCGGAAGAGTTTCTGAAGCTGCTTTCTCCACGGCTGCAATGGCATCTCCGGAGCTGTATCCGTCTGCCGGTTCACCGTTGATCATGGCAGACATATACATATTGTATCGTGTAAGCACCTCAGGTCCGTACACACGCTCTATCGTGACGAAGGTGGAGAACGGCACCATTTCGCCTTTGTCGTTTTTCAGGTATAAATTCAGGATGCTTTCCGGCGTATCGCGGTATTCCGGGCTTGCCTGAACCATTACCTTGTACATCTGCCTGAAGCGGATGAAATTGGTTGCATAATAGGATCCGAGCATCGTTTGCAGGGTAGACATGGCATTATCCACAGAAATCCCTTTCTTGGCCGCCATATCGTAATCCATATTGATCATATACTGCGGGAATGTCGCATCGAAACTGGTGAAGCTGTTGTTAAGCTCGGGGCTTTCATTCAACTTTTTTATGAAATCCCGGGTAACGGCATCCATATGGTCTATGCTTCCCCCGGTACGGTCCAGAAGCCGGAGTTCAAAGCCGCTGCTGTTCCCGAATCCGGGCACAGTGGGTGGCGCAAACGCTTCGATCTCGGCATCGGAAATTCCCTTTGTCTTTTTATTTAGTTCCCTGAGGAAATCATTAACCGATACATCCCGTTCCTTCCAGTCTTTAAGGCTGATCATGGCCATTCCGTAAGATGAGCCTGCAATTTCCGTGATGACATTGTATCCTGCCAGGGTCGTCACATTTTCCACCCCATCCATTTTTTTGGCAATGGCTGTAATTTCATCCAATACTTTTTCAGTCCTTTCCACAGTTGCACCCTGCGGCGTAGTCACGCTCACGTACGCCATCCCCTGGTCTTCCATCGGGATAAACCCGGATGCCAGTAACTTTGTACTCCCCCAGGTAAGCAGGATAAAGGCAACCAGAAGGCCGAAGGTAACCATCGTTCTGGTAGCAAACCTGGATAGGATCCTTACGTACCCGTTGGTCACTTTTTCGAGGAAAGCATTGAAAGAACTGAAGAACCGGTCCATCAGGTTTTTTTTACGGCCGTGCACATGAGGCTTTAAAATAAGCGCACATAAAGCAGGGGTAAGCGTTAAGGCATTAATCCCGGAAATTACGATACTGATAGCAAGCGTCAGGGAAAACTGCCGGTAAAATACGCCTACCGGGCCATCAAGGAATGCTACGGGAATAAATACCGCCGACATCACCAGGGTAATGGCTACCACAGCGCCTGCGATCTCTTTGGTCGCAATGATGGTAGCTTCCATAGGCTGATATCCTTCTTCCATTTTTACATGGACTGCCTCTACCACTACAATGGCATTATCCACCACAATACCGATGGCCAGCACAAGGGCAAACAGGGTAAGGAGGTTTACTGAGAACCCGAGCGTATTCATAAAGGCAAAAGTCCCGATCAGTGCTACCGGAATAGCCAGTACAGGGATCAGGGTGGAACGCCAGTCCTGTAAGAACAGGAAAACAACAATCGCTACGAGTACAAAGGCCTCCAAAAGAGTTTTTATAACCGCGCTTATAGAAGCATCCAAAAACCTGGAAACGTCATAGGCCATATTATAATCCATCCCGGGAGGAAAGGAACCTGCTTTCAGCTCTGCCATTTTATCTTTTACATTCTGAATAACTTCGGAAGCATTGGAGCCCGGTCTCTGCTTCATCATGATGGATGCGGAAGGCCGGCCGTCGGTTTTGGAAATCATGCCGTAGGTCATGGCCCCGAATTCCACTTTGGCAATATCTTTCAGCTTTAAAATAGTTCCTTCTTCATCAGCCCGCACCGGAATTTCCCCATACTGTTGAGGCTCAAAGAATTTTCCTTTGTATTTAACGACATACTGAAGCTGCCCGGCCTGCTTACCGGAAGATTCGCCCACCTTTCCGGGCGCAGCGGAGATATTCTGTTTCTGGAGTGCCTGTACCACTTCATCTGTGGAAATATTGTACACCGCCATTTTCTGGGGATCAAGCCATACCCGCATGGAGTATTCCTTCTGCCCCATAATTTCGGCTCGTCCTACCCCATCCAGCCGCTTCAGCTCCTGAAGGACATTGATGTCTGTGAAGTTATAGATAAACTGCTCGTCCTGACTGGGATCCGTGCTGGTGATGTTCAGGTACATCAGCATGCTGTTCACTTCTTTCTCGGTAGTAACACCGGCCCTGATCACTTCTTCAGGCAATTCATCCAGGATTGTGGTTACCCTGTTCTGCACATTGACGGCAGCGAGATCTGGATCCGTTCCCACTTCAAAAAATACCTGTATGACAGTTAATCCGTCATTTGATGTAACGGTGGACATATAGGTCATGCCGGGCACACCGTTGATCGCCCGTTCCAGCGGCAGAGCTACCGCATCTGCGGAAACTTCGGCATTGGCACCGGTATATTTGGCCGTTACCGTTACCGACGGAGGAACGATATCGGGAAACTGCGTAATCGGCATTTGCGTCAGAGCCATAATCCCCACCAGCACAAAGACAATGGAAATCACCAGCGAAAGGACCTTCCGCTTGATAAACATTTCTACCATAATTGATTATTTAGGGTTAAAGCGTCTTTTTAACGATGATCATGTCGCCGTCTTTCAGGGACTGGGTACCTTCAAACACAATCCGGTCTCCCGGTCTGATGCCGCTTTCTACCAGATAAGCATCCTTCAGGGAAGTGCTTACGGTAACATTGGTCATCTTCACCTTGTTATCTTTTCCTACCCTGAAGACATAGGTTTTGTCCTGAATGGAAAAAGTGGATTTCTGCGGGATCAGCACCGCATTGTTCTCTACCTCGGAAATCGTCAGCTTTCCTGAGGTCCCGTGTTTGATGAGATGGTCAGGATTCGGGAAGAGTACTTTGTAGCGGATAGATCCTGTAGCACGGTCAATCTCGCTTTCGGCTGATTTCAGGGCGCCATTGAACTGGTAGGCCATCCCGTTGGGAAGCACCAACTGGATCTTCTGGTGTTTGCCCAGCTTATCTTTAGACAAAAGCTCAAAATACAGATTTTCCGGAATGGAAAAATAGGCATATACCTCATCCAGCTGGGAAAGTGTGGTCAGCAGGGTACCATTGGTAACTAGGCTTCCGTCTTTGTGGGGTATGACATCAATGACGCCGTTGAAGGGCGCGGTTACCGTTGAAAAATTTATTTTCTGCAATACGGCTTTCCGCTCTGCATCGGCAAAAGCGTATTTACCTTTTGCGGATGACAGCCTGGCTTTCACCAGTTCCAGTTCATTGCCTGCAACAAAACTTTTGTCATAGAGGCTTTTGACCTGCTTCAGCTCAACTTCTGCAATGCGCAGGTCGGCTTTTGCCTGCCTGCACTGGGCTTCCGCTTTCAGGAGGTCCATTTTAAGTTCGGCATCATTGATCTTGAACAGTGGCTGACCTTTCCTTACGGACTGTCCTTCATTAACGTAGATATGATCGATGATCCCGTCCACACGGGAGCGGAGCTCTACGTTTCTCTTGGCCTGAATGTCTGTTACAAACTGGCTGCTGATCAGGGTATCTTTTTGTTTGACCTGAAATACAGGTACTTCCTTATTTTCTTTATGGTGACTGGTATTGCTTTTGACACATGAGTATGCGCATAATAATGCAGCAATGCATACTATGAAACTTTTTGTATTCATGATAGAATTTTATAACTGAAGTTTGACGAAAAATATTGGGGGACAATACCCGTCTCAGAACAGCTGCAACAGGTGCAGGTAAGATTTTACGGCACAGAATACCGCCGGCGCAGGCATCAGCCTGGTACAGGCTTCCGTATTTAAAAACTGCTCGGCCATTCTCTCCGGAGCATCTGCCGGGGCCATAGCAAAGATATTCTTAAAGAAACTCTTGGTATAAACCTGTACAGCTTTTACATTATAATACGATTCTACGACAGGATTAATGCCATGGCTGACCGTATTTCCCTTCACGGGAATATTCATCAGTGATTTCTCAGCCCAGTCCGAGTTGAAAAACGAAAACAGTATAACGAGATACACACCGATAAAAGACCTGATCAATAACATTCAGTAGAAATTGCGAATTGTAAACATGAATATGTTTAAGACCACAAATTTAAGGCATTTGCTTTTAAGTTTTTTTTAATTAATGTTAATAAAAACTTAACACAAAGTTAAATAAGCATAATTACAAAGATATTTTAAGCTTTCAGACGATAAAAGGATTTATTGATTGAGTATCGATAGAATGGTCCGACACCACCACTTCGCCCCCTATCGCATAAATGGCAAACCTCTCATTTTATTCTGTAATTCTCAGCTCTATAACGCTCACGCTCTCCCACTCTTTAACTCTCCTACTCCTTAATCCATCGCAGATCAGCGGATCATGCAGATTTTTACACGTCGTAAAAACCATAAGTTTTAAAGCTTATGCACGCTTCTGTTTTCAAAGCTCTTATCGTAATGATTCTTATGGGTCAGAAAAACTCTATGCGTATTATGATTGTAGCCCCAACCCTAATGCATTCTAAAACTTTAGTACACTCAAACGCTTAAACACTCAAACGCTCCCAAAAATTCCTGCTGCAATATCTGAAACCGGAATCTAATGGTGTAAAGTCATCCTTCAGGTCTTGGAAGAAATCCCTTATAATGCTTATATTTGTTATAGGACAACTTATGATAATTATATAATGAAGTACGGAGCTGTCGCATTCTGGGGATTGTTTATCGCTTATTTTATCCTGGTACACCCCTGCATCCTGTATTACAATGCTTACCATACCAGCAATAATACTCCCGACGGGATGCTGGCCCTGGTTTTTCTGGTGCTGAGCATCCTGTTATGGTCAGTTGTGCTGGGATTCATTCTGCGGCTGATTCTTAAGAACGGGATTTTAGCCAAAAGGAACCTCAGGTACATTGAACAGTATGGAAAAAGACTGGATGGAATGATCAGGGAATCAAAAGTACTCCGGGAACATGGTTCCGGGCCTGCATTGCGTGAAATCATTCTGGAAATGACTAATTTTTCGGGGCACCGCATCCTCCATACCATGACCATTACTGATAGCAGGCCTGAAGAGAACAGGTTTACACCCGGGAAATCCATCAGCCTCAGGATTGATCCTTCATTCAGGCGAAATCCTTACTTTTTCCTGGAAGGTTCCCATTCGAAAGTGAACTATATGCTGTTCCTGCCGTGGTTTATCATATTGGCCGGAGTCATTCTGTATTACAGATACGCGTATGCATCTGAAAGCGGCGGGCTGGGCTGGCGGTTCCTGGAACTCTCCCATCCCCTTATCGTGATACCGGCATCCTCCATTTTTGCTGCCGGCATCATCTATTTCATCATCAGAGTTTTCATTATGGGGAACAAAACAACCGCAGAACGATTAAAGCTGAAATTCCTCGGGGAAGTAACCGTTGCCGATATTGTGGAGGTTACCCAGACCGGGACCTACATCAATAACCAGCCTCAGGTAAAGTATACCCTTGAATTCAAAGATAAAAAGGGAACCCTGATACGTACCGGCAAAAAGCAGATCGTTTCCCTGATGGATATCGCACAGGTTAGCTCCATAAAACAGAAGGAAGTCATCTATCTGCCTGACCATCCTGAAAACTTCAGCTTTTTTGATGAAATTAACAATTAGATTCCAATGAAAAACTTTTTACCTGCCGCCATGGCGGCTATCATGCTCATAGGCTGTAAAGATTTTAAAAAGAGCATTGATGATACCTTAAACAGCCCTGCCGAAACTGCAGGATCCAGTACCGGAGACGCTGCTAATACCCCGGCTGCCTATCCCTCCGCTTACAGTGGTCATTCGGGCACAGCAGCGACACCGGAAAAACCGGCTTATTTCACCTCTCAGAAAGACAAGCTACAGGAAGCGGAAAACAAGCTCCGTGCCCTGCCGCAGTTTGCCGGCAAGCCGATTTTCATTTATCAGTTCATCCATTTTTACGATGACGGCAGGATCATAACCAAACTTCAGAACCCTGATAACCCGGAGTATATAGATGAATATACCTATGATGACGGGATGTGGCAGAAGCCGGAACCTGTAGTCCTTTCAAAAAATGATAATATTAAAGAGGAACTTATCCCGCTGGACAGGATCCCTTTTGAACATGCAGTCAATGTCTATCATGTCCTGGAAGAAAAAAGAAAAGAAATCGGAAGCCAATCGCAAGATTATACCCTGTATGCCGGAAAACGGAAAGGTAAAATCCATTGGTACCCGGGCAGTATTCAAAACGAACGTTCATCATACGATATTGAATATAATGAAGACGGCACCTTAAAATCTTTTGAACAGAGATAAAAGGCTGCTTCATTCTTAACCGATAAGATATAATTTTTATTAGGCTGTTTATACAACAGAAAGAATTTTCTGACGGATCGGTCTTTAAATACGATCGTTTCCCAAATGAGACCTGAGATTCCTGCCGGTTCCCTATAAATAAAAGCCATTCAGATGATCTGAATGGCTTCATGTTAAGCTATGATTAATATGGTTTATTAATATACAATATTCATCATTGGTTTCATTACTTGCTCTTTTCTGTGGTGAGCTTTCCTGCTAATTTTGAAACTTTCAGCAGTCCTTTTCCTAACTTTTTAATGGAGGCGCTGTCTTTTGTGTTTTCTGCTTTTTCTGCCGCTTCCACAGTAGCATTGCCTAATTTTTCAAGCAGGCTGCAGATTTTTTTGTTGTCCTTATCAGCCATGGCCTCTTTCAGTTTCTCCAGATCGTGCAGGATCGGTGCAAAGCCTCTGCGGTCTTTCAGGAGCTTGATCCAGCTGGTGATGTTGGGGGCAGCACCGGTTTTGGATTCTTTTTCAATACCGGTTTCTACCAGTTCAATTGTTCTTTCAACGTGTTCTAATTCAGATTGTTGGTCGTTCATAATTTTGTTTTTTGATGTAAATTGCATAGGACAATAGATGTGCCAGAGTCAGTATTTTTTCAAATATTAGTATATAATTATACTTTTATTATCATTTGATATATACATGATTAAGTCGCTTGCAGTGTTGACCGCAGTTTCATTGACCTTATAAGATTTTTTCAGTACTATTTTTCCGGTAATGCTTGCATAAGATCATGGATTATCATAAAACTGTAAACCCATATTGTGAATCATGGCTGAATACCGATGCCATGCATACAATATTATAAAGGGTAATTCGTCAAAGCCTGAATATTTGGCATATAATTGGTTCAGGAAGGAAGGAAGGAAGGAAGGAAAAAAAATAAATATTATGATTAAAAAAATTCTTACACTGATGTTGTCTTTGTGCTTCCTGAGCATTTCATTAATAAGCTGCGACAAAGATGATATAGAAGTCCCGGTGCCTTTTGACATTCCGTTAACGGTTGAGCAGGATCTGCCTTTTGCTACAGTACAGACCAGCTCTTACCTGCGCTATCCGGAAATTGCCCTGAATTTAGACCTTGATGCCACCATTAAGGAAAAATATCCGAAGCTGTCTATTAACAACCTGAAAAGTGCCAAGCTTACAGGCTTTACCATAGATTATATCAGCTCTAAACTCGGAAACAAACTCGATGTGATTAACAGTGCCAAAATCTATATTAAAGCGCCTGATTTACCGGAAGTGCTGGTGGGTACTGTAGAAAACAACACCAATCCGAACCAGCTGGTGATCAATACCGTGGATACTGAACTGATCGACTATTTTAAATCCAAGCAAAACTCATTGATTCTTGAAGTAAAAGGGGCAAAACTAAGCCTTGATGAATTGAAAGTTAACCTGAAGCCTGTCTTCAAAATTTCTGTAGGGTTATAGCAATTCAGATTTTTAAATTTATATATATGCAGGAACTTAATCCTGCATTTTTTGTAAAAACCTGTTTTAAAAATTTCTTTTGGCTGATCTTTTGCGATACCGATACAGACAGTAGTGATTTGAAATTCAGCACTGCTCTATTGATGTCTAATCTTTAACACCAACCGTTATGGGAATAAAACCAGGACCAAAGAAAACAGCAGCATCTACCGGTAAAACCGATAAGCGACAGAGGGATAACAAAGAAACGCCTAAAAACGACCCGTCGCTAAAGCCTCATAAGCATAAGAAAGGCGACTGACGGTAACTGAATGTGTATTTTAATCCGACCATAGTAATACTGTGATCTGGATTAATTTATAAACTCAGATAGCTCTGACCATAAAAGGGATTAAAAACAAACTTTATAATCTGTAAAACGGCTTCTATGAACATAGGAGCCGTTTTTTTGATCCATATTGTCCGGATAAATATATTTTCGGATCCTTTAATGCAGTATGAATCCAGTTCATCATTAGATTAAAAATCATGAAAAAAAATACCACATATCACATTTATTCATTACCATGGCTCTTTTTTTGAGGCAGAGCAATTAATATATATCATCTAAGCTAAAGAAGTTTTGACCATGCAGATGATCAGATAATGGAAAATCCTGAACCGGCAAGAGTCATCATAAAAACGCCATAGGGTATAAGTTACCAGGTACTCCAATAATTTTTTAATTAATTTCTGAAACCATGAATAAAAACAAATATTTTTTTACTTCCGCCCTTGCCCTGTTGCTTCATTCTTTATGTGCCGGACAGCAGCAGAATGCCGAATCGCATTATTCGCTGTTTAAACCTGTTCCGAAAGCACTGATGAGAGAAATGGAAACCGACCGTCCTGATGTAACCGAATCTCCCTACACTGTGGATGCCGGACATTTCCAGTATGAAACCGATATCGTTAACCTGGTACGTGAAAGGACTGAGCTGCAGAAGACCAGTACCCTGCTGATCAATCATGCCAACATAAAAATCGGGATTACTGGTTCCACTGCTATACAGATAGGTTTCCCAACCTACGGCATACAGAAGGAAACCGATCTGGTTACCGGTGCTGTAACCACAGCCAGTGGCTTTGGAGACATCAGCCTCAGGGTAAAACAGAACCTGATAGGAAATGACAATGGGAAATTTGCCCTAGCCGTTCTGCCCTACATCAAACTCCCGACTTCCGGATATGACGACGAAAGCCGCCTGGAAGGAGGGCTGATTGTCCCAATGCTCTATAAACTGCCCGGGGAATGGAAAATCGGGATGCAGGTAGAAGTTGACAGGCTGAAAGATACAGACCAGCCGGCCATGCATACGCAATTCCTGCAGACCCTTACCCTCAGCCATCCCCTGGTAAAAAGTGTGGAGGGAATTGCAGAAACCTATTATACCTATGATTTCAAAGCCCATCATCTATCCAATTACGTTAATGCTGCGGTCCAGATGGAAGTAGCCAAGGATTTTAAGGTTGATGCGGGAATCAATTACGGGCTCCAGCACGATGCGGAAAAACATTATTTTGTCGGTGCCTCTTACCGGCTGTAATCAATAGTCGAGACAGATTTTATTTTTCTGAATATGAATGCGTCACGGTTTGTTGCGTAAGGATTCCTTTTTTCATCTAGTTAAAATAAAATCTGTTCCTATCTTAGAAAACTGCTCAAATAATTTCATGCAGTTTGATTATAATACTCCTCCATCCATACCGGTTATTTAATCCCTGAAACCTTATCGTCCAAGTCGCGTATGTCTCTCCTCAGCTCCATGAACATATCTTTGATATTGTAATTTTCATAATGATCAGGCTCAAAATCCTCCGGGAATATCCCCGAAGCATACTGCCATACCTCCACAATTTCCCCTAACGGAATATCGTAAGGCTTATAAAACGGGTTGTCGGCAGCTACGGTAACTGATTTCCCTTTCTTAGCTTTAAACCGTTTATAGGAAATACCATCGTTTAAAGTGACAAAAACATAACTTTTACCGGTCTTAAGGTCATTGATGTCTTCAACATATTTGCCGATGATATAAGATCCGTCTTTAAACGGAGGCATGGAATCGCCCTGCGCCGGGAATGCCCTGTATTTACCGTTGACCAGAAAAGGCAGTGAAATCCGCTGTAAGCTTTCAATGTATTCAGGGTCGCTGTACCCGGACAGATAACCCATCGATGCCTTCTGAGGTACAATTTCAATACTGTTGTTCCCGAGTTTATCCACAATAACGGGCAGCACGATCCTGTTATCCGGAAGTTTTAAAATATCCTCCAGAGGATATTTGCGGATATCAACCGTCAGCAGCAGATCGATGCTTACATTGAAATATTTTGAAATCCTGATCAGAAGCTCATACGGAGCCTCGGAACGCCCGTCTTCGTATTTGGAATAGCGCACCCTGCTCAGTAAAATTTTATCCGCCAGTTCCTGCTGGGATATATTTTTCTGAGCCCTTAAAAACCTGATGTTTTCTGAAAAAATAGACATTGATACAATTTGTATCATCAAATATACAAAAAATGATACAAATAGTATCTAGTTTTGTACCATGAACCGTGCAATTGTACATATGGACCTGGATGCCTTCTTCGTATCCTGCGAGAGGCGTAACAATGACGCCCTCAAGGGAATCCCGCTCATTATAGGAGGCGGAGACCGGGGCGTTGTAGCATCCTGTTCCTATGAAGCACGGAAATTCGGCGTACATTCTGCCATGCCTATCCGGATGGCATTAAGACTTTGTCCGGAAGCAAAAATCATCAAAGGCGATTATGAACTCTATTCCAATCTGTCTCATACGGTAACCGAAGTCATCCGGGAAAAAGTTCCGTTGATGGAGAAAGCGAGCATCGATGAATTTTACCTGGACCTGTCCGGGATGGATAAATTTTTCGGATGTTTCCGCTGGACCCAGGAGATGGCGTTATCCATTACCAAGGAAGTGGGTCTCCCAGTCAGCTTTGCATTGTCCGCCAATAAAACGGTTTCCAAAATCGGGACCGGTGAATCCAAGCCTGAAGGCAGGCTGAAAATCGCGGAAACGGAGATCCGGCCTTTTTTGAACCCGCTATCCGTCCGGAAAATCCCGATGGTGGGCGACCGCACATTCCAGCTGCTTTCCCGGGTAGGCATCCGTACGATCCATACTTTATCTGAAATGCCCGTCCTGGTCCTCCAGCAGATGATCGGGGCCAACGGAAAAGAACTGTGGAAGAAAGCCAACGGCATCGATGAAAATCCGGTCATCCCCTATTCCGAACGCAAATCCATCTCCACAGAAAAGACTTTCGCTACCGATACCATCGATATCCCGGACCTGCAAAGGATCCTGAACGGGATGTCGGAAAAGCTGGCTTACCAGCTGAGGCAGGAGAAATGGCTAACCTCTACCATAGTGGTGAAAATCCGGTACGCCAACTTCGATACAGAGACCAAACAGAGCAGGGTCGCCTATACCTCAGCGGACCATACCCTGTCAAGGGTTGCGCTGGAACTTTTCAACCGGCTGTATACGCGCAGGATGCGGATCCGGCTTATCGGCCTGCGATTTACCGATCTTGTCCACGGAAGATACCAGATGAACCTTTTTGAGGATACCGAAGAGCAGATGAGCCTGTACCAGGCCATGGACCGTCTTAAAAACCGTTTCGGAGCGGATGCTGTCGGCAGGGCTTCGGGCTTTGATTTTGAACATAAAAACCTATTATAATATTTTTCCTATGTATATCAACTGTCACTCCTTCCACAGTCTGCGTTACGGAACCCTGTCCGTAGAAGAGCTTGTACAGAAAGCCCAAAGCCTGGGCATCAAAGAGCTGGTGCTTACGGATATCAATACTGTTACTGCCATTTACGAGTTCAAAAAGCGATGTGATGATGCCGGAATCAGGCCCATCGCCGGAATGGAAATCAGAAAAGACAACAGGCTGCTGTATATCGCCATAGCCCGGGAATTTTCCGGGATCGGGGAAATGAACCGGATGGTCACCGCCCATAACTGCGACGGAGCAGCGCTTACGGAAACAGCCCCGGATTTTGAAAATGTATTCGTGGTGTATCCATTGCAGAATATGCCGGCAATGCTTAAGGACAATGAATACATCGGGATCCGTGAAGAGGAGCTTAATTTCCTGATCCGTCCTGAACTGAAAAAGCACCTTCACCGCATGGTCATCCTTCAGCCGGTAACCTTCAGCTCCCAGAAAGAATACAACCTGCACCTTATTTTAAGGGCTATTTATAAAAATACCCTGTTATCCATGCTTTCAGAGCAGGATACCTGCCGGAAATCGGAATACATGAAATCCGAAAGGGAACTTACTGAAGAATTTCAGTATTACCCTGAAATTATTGAAAACACCAAAAAGCTGTTGGCGGCATGCAGCTTTGAATTCGATTTTAAAAAAGTCCGCAACAGGCAGTCGTATACACGGTCCAGAGCATCAGATCTGAAGATGCTGACCCGGCTGGCTTACCTGGGGCTTAAAAAACGTTACGGCAATGATCATGAAGAAGCTCGCAAAAGAGTGGAACGCGAACTGGAAGTCATCAATACGCTTAACTTCTGTTCCTATTTCCTGATTACCTGGGACATTGTCCGCTACAGCAACCGTATGGGGCTCATGCATGTGGGAAGAGGGAGCGGTGCCAATTCCATCGTCAGCTACTGCCTGGGCATTACGGACATCTGCCCGCTGGAACTCGACCTTTATTTTGAACGCTTTCTGAACCTGAACCGGAATTCACCACCGGATTTTGACATCGACTGGAGCTGGCAGAACAGGGACACCATACTGGAATATATCTTCAAACGCTATGGAAAAGAGCACGTGGCCTTCTGCGGCACGAATGTGCAGTTCAAATACAAATCGATCTTCCGGGAAGTAGGAAAAGTATTCGGACTTCCTAAAGAAGAGCTTGATGGTTTGGCTAACCAATCAGTGGAAACCCATGACCGCAACTCGGTAGTGAAGCATGTCCACCGCTACGGTGCCATGATGGAGAAATTCCCGAACCAGCGCAGCATGCATGCCTGCGGAATCCTGATTTCCGAAGATCCCATCACCAATTTCACTGCCCTGGAAATGCCGCCCAAAGGATTCCCGATTGCCCAGTTCGATATGGATACGGCGGAAGATATCGGACTTGAAAAATTCGACATCCTTTCTCAACGCGGACTGGGCACCATTAATGACACGGTAGCCCTGATCGAAAAGACGAGAGGCATTACCGTAGATATCCGGAATACCGCCCTGTCCAAAAACGAAGCAAAATCCAATGAATGCCTGGCTGTAGGAAAGACCATCGGATGTTTTTATATTGAATCCCCGGCCATGCGCGGGCTCCTGAGAAGGCTGAAGTGTTCGGATTACCGGACTTTAGTCGCTGCTTCTTCCATCATCAGGCCCGGCGTAGCCCAGAGCGGGATGATGCGGGAATATATTTTCAGGCATAACCACCCGGACCGGTTTGAGTACTTCCACCCTATTTTTGAGGAAAACCTGAAGGAAACTTACGGCATTATGGTATACCAGGAAGACGTCATTAAGATTGCCCAGTATTTCGGAGGTGTGTCACTGGAAGATGCAGATATCCTCCGCAGGGCCATGAGCGGAAAAGAAAGGTCGATTAATAAACTACAGGAAGTAAAAGCCAACTTCTTTTTGCAATGTAAAGGACAAGGTCATTCTGAAGCCCTTACCCGGGAAGCTTTCCGGCAGATCGAATCTTTCGCCGGATATTCCTTCTGCAAGGCCCACTCAGCTTCCTATGCCATGGAAAGCTACCAAAGCCTGTACCTGAAAGTATATTATCCGCTGGAATTCATGGTCTCGGTCATTAATAACCAGGGCGGTTTTTACCGCACGGAAGTCTATATCCATGAAGCCAGGATGTCAGGAGCCGGCATTCAGGTTCCTTGTGTGAACACCAGCGAATACCTGGCTACCCTTAGAGGAAATGAGATCTACCTGGGTTTTATGCTCATGGAAAGGCTTGAAACAAAAGTAGCGCACAGAATTGTGGAAGAACGTGAACGTAACGGGACTTACAGCTCGCTGGAAGATTTTATCCGGCGTATCCCGGCCGGTATTGAGACTATTCAGACACTGATTTTCATCGGGGCATTCCGGTTTACCGGGAAACCGAAGAATGAACTGCTGGTGGAAGCGCGGATGCTGCTGGTTAACTTCAAACCTGAAAACAGGGGCATGATGCTGATTGAAGAACCGGTACAGTCTTTTCAACTGCCTGAACTGAAAAGGGAGCCTTTAGAAGATGCTTTCGATGAGATAGAGATCATCGGATTCCCGGTTTCCTGCAGTCCGTTTGACTTATTGCAGACCTCGTACCGCGGTTCGGTTTATGTGAAAGACCTGCCCCGTTTCCATAAACGCCAGGTAAAGATGCTTGCCTACCTGATCTCCAGGAAACACGTTCCCACAAAAAAAGGAGCCATGTTTTTCGGGACCTGGATCGATGTGAACGGGGAATATTTTGACACGACCCACTTTCCGGACAGCCTTAAAGATTATGATTTTCAGGGTGGGGGCTGTTATCTGCTGCTCGGTACCGTAGAAGTGGATTACCACTTTCCTACCGTTACCATCCATAAAATGGCAAAACTGCCGATGATACCGGATCCGAGGTATGCTTATGCCCAGGAAAAAGAGTATGATATCTACCAGAAAATCCGGGAAGATGTCAGCATGACTTCAAGAAAACCTTATCCACAGGCACAGGAGATCAATTTGCCGCGGTACAGGATCAACAGGTAGTTCAAATCCCGGATTTCATTCCGGCTGTATAACAAAAAACCCCGGCTGAAGCCGGGGGCGAATTTTTCAATAACTAATAACTCTAAATTAGATTTGAGCTGCAAAGGTAATAAGAATTTCTGTATCCGACAGCAGAGTCTGGATTTTTCCACGTATTATTACATCCGGTATACAGCGTTCAGATCCGGAATTCTATTGTAGCAATAGGGAAAGAGACTCATACTTAACAAATTAAAAGGAGACCTTCAAAGCATAAAATAATATGTTTAGCATAATTTATTAGTGATATTATCCTTTATTCCCTATCAGTTCAATTTTCCTTTTATCCTGTATCACTTATTTTGTCAGGTATGAGCATATGATTTCAGCGACAGCATCCGGATTTTCTTCGAACATGTAATGCCCCGTATCCGGAAGGTATACAAGTTCGTACTGTTCAGCTGCCATCGGAAGTGCATACTGGTAGAAACCGTAAGAAACATTGCTGGCAATTCCCAGCACAGGCATGGTCAGCTTTTCATAATCTTTGCTGTCCTCAATATCCTGACTAAAAGCCTGGTACCAGGCATTGGAAGCACGGATACGTTCCGGATGATTGTAAACAGCGGCATAAGCTTCTTTTTCAAATTCAGTCATTTTGCTTTCATCCACCATAACATACCGGAAGAGCCAGTCCAAAAGCTCATAATACCGGCCTTCCAGAAGTTTTTCAGGCAATCCCCTGACCTGGTTGAAACCCATCCACCAAGTATACGGATGAACAGGGTCGATCTTATCCCCAAATGTACCGGCGGCCGGGATCAGCGGCATCTGGAGCATGCCTTCATTGGGATGGAGGCCGTCGGCGACAATCAGCCTTGAGACCACCTGAGGATAATTATAGGCGAGGCTCATGGCCACCATACCGCCGATATCATGGCCCAGCACAAAAGCTTGCTGAAGGCCCAGCTGAAGGATAAGCGCATAAATATCCGATGCCATCGTTTTTTTATCGTAGCCGGATTCAGGGGTTGCAGAGCTGCCCATTCCACGGATATCCACTACAAAGACCCGGAAATGCTCAGCCAGTTGCGGAGCAATTCTATGGAATGAATACCAGGTCTGCGGCCATCCCGGAAGGCAGATCAGAGGAGATCCGCTGCCTCCTTCCACATAATGGAGCTGTATTCCGTTTACATCAATGGTATCATGGGTAAATCCTTCCCATTTCTTAATCAGTTCTTCGTCTGTATATTGAGTGTTCATAGCTGTAAAATTAAAGTTGAAGGAAATTATTTTCTTGTTAAGGCTTCTTCAGCGCCGGTCCAGGTCAGGTCAGTATAACGCCCGTTGTCTAAGGCGTTATGATGGGCGGCAAACATACTGTACAGGTACTGCATCTGCTGCCATGCAGGATACAGCTCGTGCTCTCCTTCGGGATGCTGCTCCCTGATTTTTGTAATCATATCCATCAACTGGTCCATGGATCCCTGGTTCTGGAGTTCAAACGGCGATCCGAATATGCGTACGGTCAAGGGAACCAGATCTTCCGGACTCACCCGGAAGCCGGCAATGCGGAGGTAGCGCGGAGCAGTATCGTCCAATGCCGCATCGGCTGTAAAGGCAGCTGTATCATCCAGGGTAGTGAAATCAATTTTCCATCCGGACTTGCCCTCATAATAAGCAATAGTGCGGTTTTTTGTATTCATAAGGGGAATATCGTATTGCAGGACATACGCAAAAGCACCATTGAAAACCGAAGTAGCCTGAACAGGACGGCTATTGAGAATATCTGCAAAAGTTTTGCGCAAATCGAAATTGCGGTTGCATCCTTCAGGAAGCTGGGTATAATCTGTACAGAAATCTGAAGGGATAAAGCGGGGTACGCCTGCATTAACAGCAGCATCCAGAAGTTTAGTCTGTGTTTCTACGATAACATCGTGCAGCCCTGCCAGTGCAGATATCACACAGGATACGCCGGAACAGGCAGACTCAAGCATGGAGGCATCATTAAAATCGGCTTGAATAATATTGACGCCCAGAGCCTCCAGCGCATTCACTTTTTCAGCATTACTTTCTGCGCGTACTACTGCTTTCACTTCTGCTCCCCGACGGATCAGTTCACGGCAGATTTTTTCTCCAAGGCTCCCGGTGGCACCGGCAACCAGAATTGTTTTTTCCATAGTGGTCATATTTGTTGATATGTCAAAACTATGAATTATCGGAGCCCATGAAACTACCATTTGGTAGTTTAGAAAATCTTAACGTATGTTTTTGCGGATGCGGCTCAGGGCATTAGGTGTGATGCCGAGATAGGACGCCAGCTGTTTTACGGATACATGCTGCATAAAGCCGGGCTTTTGTAAAAACTCAAGGTAACGTTCTTCCACGGTAAGGGTCTGGAAACGGATGATTTCGTCAATCATGCGGATGGCCATTGATTCCCAGATCTTCCTGCCGAATTCCTGCCAGGCAGGAAGTTCACGGTACAATAATTCCATATCGGCCTTTTCGATATAATACAGTTCGGCTTCTTCAACAGCCTCTACATTGAAACGGGTCGGTTCCTGGTGTTTAAAGCTGGTAATTTCTGTGAAAAATTCATCCGGCAGCACCACCCAGGCTGTCAGTTCCCGGTCTTCGCCATATACAAAACGCAGGGCTCCGCTCCTGATATAATAATACCGGCTGGCCACCTGCCCCTTCTTTAACAACAGCTGTCCCTTCCGGACTGTTTTCACATGGAATCTGGAAAGGATCATCCGCAGGTCATCATTAGAGAAATGACCATACCGGGATATAAAATCTACAAATTCCTGCATGACGGTGATGGATTAATTTTTATGACTGATCCGTGTAGGTTCAATAAGCAAATGTATAATAAAAGTTGGATAACTAATCCCAGGCAAAGATTTTACAATAATCTTATATCAGGAACTGTCCCTGTCTGAAGCACAAATGCAATACTCATTTACGGTAATCCGCAGGGAAACAGGGAATATCCTATCTATTTTTGTATAAAGATTAATCTATTACACAGCAAAAAAGACCCATAAAGCACAAATGATGAAAACCATAAAGCCCTGTACAGCTACAGGGCTTTATATTCAGGAATAAATCAGGAATGTTGCTTATTTCACCGCTGTGGCTTCCAGCTCCACTTTCAGGGTTTCAAAAAGGCTTTTTACTTCCAGCACGGTAGAAGCCTGCCTGATCCCGTTTTCGGTGAGCCATTCCTGTATAATACCGAAATGTTCGAATAGCTCTGATGCTGAGGTTGTATAGATGTTCAGCCGCACAATATTGTTCAGCTCATATCCTGCTTCCCGGATTACTTGTTCAAGATTCCGGATGGTATGGATCAATTGCGATTTCATATCCTGATTGCTTGAAATGCCTTCATCACTGATGGCAGTCTGGCCCGAGACATATAAAGTACTTTCGACATTCCTTACTTCCACAGCCTGGACATAATTCCTTGTATCCTGCCATGTCCAAGGATTGATTACCTGTTTTTCCATTTGATAGTTATTTAAACTTAGGAGGCAAAATTCCTGATATTGTATGGATGATGACTGTGATGCAGATCACTTTATGTATTCCTGTTTTTGTACAGCCGGCTCAGGGTCTCCCGTGAAACACCGAGATACAGTGATAATATCGATTTCGGAATTCTCTGGATCAGTGAGGGATAGAGCTGTAAAAACTGTTCATATCTTTTCTTTGCGGACAACGTGAGCAGCGAAAGAATCCTTTTCTGATTGGCGATATGTCCTTTAACGGACTTATCAAGAAAATATCCTGACAAATGCGGATAACGTTCGGTAAGCATCCGGTAATTGTCATAGTGCAGGCTGAAAATTTCACTGTCTTCAATACACTGTAAGCTGGATATCGCCGGAACCTGATGGTAAAATGCAGAAAAATCTGTTTCCCACCAGTTTTCGAAAGCAAAAGACAGAATATATTCTTTCGCTTCATCATCTGTATAGAACAGCCTGACCAGTCCGGAAGCTATAAAGTAGATATGGCTGACCTTATGCCCTTCCCGGAAAACATAACCTCCTTTATTCAGCTTTTGATGATGAAATAAATCTTTAACTTCAAGAAATTCCTGATCAGTCAGACGGTCAAACAGGTCTATGGTGTTTTTTGATACTTGCTCCATTTTTCTTAACTTTGATCTGAATAATTCTATCGGACTATAAAGTTTCTTCCCTTTTTTCTGTTAGCCCGGTTTCCAACAATATACGCATTAAGTTTTATTACTATCCCGTTTACCAACAAATACATCCTCCAGGTTTTACCAAAACAGCTGTATGATCCACTTCATTTTAAACTTATCCATCATCATATTAATACCCCTTTATTATGAATCAGAAAGAAAATATGAAAATAATCATTACCGGAGGGCCCGGGATGGGCAAGACCTCAATTATCGGCTCCCTGAAAGAAATGGGATATTCTACTGTACCGGAATCCGGGAGGGATATCATCAGGAACCAGACTGAAATCTGTGGAGACCTGCTTCCATGGAAAGACCGGAAAGGATTTGCTGAGGAAATGTTCCATCAGGCCATTGAAGATTTTAACTGTGCAGGCCGGCATGACAGCCTTACTTTTTTTGACCGGGGCTTACCGGATGCCATCGGTTACCTGATGCTTTGCAGCCTCCCTGTACCGGAAATCATGTGGCTTGCCGCAAAAGAATACCGTTACCATAAGAAAGTCTTCATAACGCCGCCGTGGAAAGAGATTTATACCCATGATGAAGAGCGCAGGCAGACTTTTGAGGGGGCTATGGCAACATTTGAAGTCATGAATACACTCTACCGGGATCTCGGGTACACCGTGATTGAAATTCCCAAAACTGTCGTTTCTGAAAGAGCCGGATTTATACTTCAGGAAACCGTGAAGTGAGAACGCTATTTCGATGATCAAATTTTAACTTCATCGTTTTCCAGATTCCGCAGCCGGCGTGAGGCAAATCCTGAAAAAGCAATCAGTCCGCCCAGGAATCCAATCCCGATAAACAGCCCGCGTATTCCCAGCCATTCTCCGAGAGGATTAGCTATGAGAAGGCCTACAGGCGCTGCAAGTCCCATAATCATATTCAGTAAAGACAGTACCCTGCCCTGGATCTGGTTGGGGATTACCGTCTGCAGCAATGCCGTTAAAGGGGCATTGGCAAAAATAAACGTCAGCGAACTGAACATCCACCAGAATACGGCAAGCCAGAAAAGACCGGCAGGCATCAGTGCCACAAAGCTGATGGCAAAGCAGGATAAGCCCAATCCGGTAAGAATCCATATCATTTTACGCTTTGGAGCTATTAGGGTAATGATAATTCCTCCGGCAACCATACCCACGCCGGCAAGCCCTTCCATGATGCCTACTTCCCGGACACTTCCTTTAAAATAATCCTTTACCAGAAGCGGTACAAACGTAAAAGTAGGCATGATAACGAGGACAATGCAGCCCAGCAGCAGGAAAAGCCTTTTCAGTCCCTGATGTTTCCATACAAGAACAATCCCTTCCTTTAATTCCGATGCGATATTATGCAGAAGCGGCTGACCGTTCCTGGGTTTCCTGTATTGCGGGATCGAAAAAAAGAATAGCGGTGCAATACCCAGCAGGGCGGTAAAAACATCAATGCTTAAGGCCCATCCTAAAGGCATGGTACTTACTGCCAGCGCACCCAGCGGAGCACTCGCTACAAGTGTGGCTCCGTACAGGATCTGGTTCAGGCCTGCCGCACGCGGCAGAAAGTCTTTGGGAACAAGCATTGCCGCGCTGGCTTCGGCCGCCGGAGCCTGGAAAGCCTGCATCCCTCCCCTGATGCCCATCATGACATAAATATGCCATAATTCTATCTTATCTGTGATAAACAGAAGCATCAGCTCCGCCATACAGACCGCACTTACGGCATCTGCAACGATCATGATCATTTTCCGGCTGTACCGGTCCGCAAATACACCTCCTACAGGGCTCAGCAATGCCTGCGGTAACAGGGCAACCGTTCCGGCCATGGCAAGTTTGCTGACACTTCCGGTAGTATCGGCAATCCACCACATCAGCACAAACTGTGTGAGTGCAGAACCGATAATGGAAAAGGCCTGTCCGGAAAAAATACACCAGTAACGCTTCTGCCAGCCTGTCCCTGTTAGGCTCAGTTCATTTTGAGTATGTTCTTCATCTGAAATCATAGCAATGTTACTTTTTATACTATACTGACCGTTGCATTACCTGTCCAGCCACAATTTAAACTGTGGCATCCTGATGCGGCTGACAATGACTTCCGCATCCCGGTTTCTCTTCAATATGATTTTTGCTTTTTCACCAAAATACTTGTGGATGCTTTCTATACTGTTAACATGCAGGATATACTGCCGGTTCACCCGGAAGAAAAACTGCGGATCCAGCTGCTCTTCCAGTTCATCAAGGGTATACGGAACAGCAACAGAACTACCGTCCAGCAGCACGAAATAGACGATCTTATTCTCCAGGCAGATATAATCAATCTCTTCGGTGGGTATTATCTTATACGTTTCCCGGTAATGCAGCAGAAAACGGTTCCGGTAGGTCTTCTGCCGGGTCTTCAGCATTTCCAGGATTGCGCCCGCATCGTCCCCGGAGAACTGCGGACGGGTGGTACGGGTTACTTTTTCAAGGGCCTCTTCCAGCTCTTCCCGGACAATAGGTTTCAGAAGATAAGCTGCGCCGTACACTTTGAAAGCCTGCAAAGCATATTCATCATAAGCTGTAGTAAAGATGACCGGTGCCCGGACATCTGCTCTTTTGAAAATCTCAAATGATAAACCATCCGCAAGCCGGATATCCATAAAGATGACATCAGGCTGACGGTGGGAAACCAGCCAGTCCACACTGTCCTGTACGGTGGGAAGAACGGCTAGGATACGGGCCTGATCCGCTGTCTTCTCTACCATGCTCTTCAGCAATTCTGCATTATGCTGTTCGTCTTCTATGATGATATACTCCATACTATTCCGTTATAAATTCAATAGAGGCAAAACCACCTCAAAAGAGTCCGGGGTTTCTATGATTTCCGGGGTTACATTGTCCAGTAACTGGTAACGTTCCCGGATATTTTTTAATCCCAGTCCGGTGCTTTTATAATCGATATTGATGCGCTGAAGATTATTCCTCACGGCAACCTTACCGTTTCCGAGACTTTCCAAAGACAGCTTCAGCGGCTGCCTGAGTGTTGAAATGTTGTGCTTAATGGCATTCTCCAGCAACAGCTGTAAAGTGACCGGCGGAATCCCTTTTCTTTTATCTTCTTCTGTAATCTGCACCGAAAGCTGAATGGTTTCCCCATGCCGTATCCTGATCAGATGGAAATACAGGTCTACAAATTTTATCTCTTCTGCCAGCGTTACCACATCTTTTTTAGCGGTAGTCAGTATATAGCGGTACACTCTGGATAAATTGGACAGGAACTCCTGCGCAGCATTCCGGTCCGTTTCAATCAGCTGGGTAAGGATGCTGAAATTATTGAACAGGAAATGAGGGTCCAGCTGAAGTTTCAGCACCTGCAATTCGGCCTGGAGCGCATTTTCTTTCAGCTGGTGGGACAGCAGTTCAAGCCTGGCGGTTTCAATTACCTTGGCTTTCCAGCGGGCAAAAAAGAAAAATGAATAATAAAAGCTGTTGACAAATGCAGCAACCACGATGTTAACCACCAGGTAAGCACGGACAGACAGCTCCGTTTCCTTATCATCCACTGAAGGTCCGGGCCATATCCAATCATACATAGCATCCTCCAGATACAGCAGCAGGCACATACAGGCAATGACTACGATGGTGGTAATGATAAAGTGGACAAGGATATTATTGCCGTACACTGCCCGACGATGAACCCATCCGGAGAGCAGCCGGATAACACCGAAAATAACGGCATACATCAATATACTTCCGGAAAGGGTCAGTGCGATTTCAAACCACGCCGCTTCACTATAGAAATCCCACCATTTGCTGGAAGGGTTCAGAAGGTACTGGATCAGGATAGCCAGCCCCAGTGAGACCGGCACGCCGCTCCATTGGAAAAGCCTTTTCCCGAATAAACCTGTGTTTTCCCTGCTGTGAATACTCATTTAATTTCCGCCTAAAGATTTGTAAAGAGCAATATAGGTATTTATTTCTTTCTGTGCCGCTGCCGTATAGGCCAGCTCTGCCTGGAAAGCACTTTGCTGTACCGTTAAAACTTCCAGGTAATTTGCCTCTCCGTACCGGTAGAGCAGCTGTGCATCTGCAATAGCTATATCCATTGCTTTTTTACGGTTGTTTGCCTCATACAGCTGTTCCTTCACCTGGATTATATTGTTCAAGGCTGTACTCACTTCTTCTACTGCCCCTACCACAGATTTCCGGAAGGCATGTACTGCAGCTTCCCTTTGGTGGACAGCCTGTTCATAGCCTGACCGGATGCTTCTCCTGTTGAACAGCGGCTGTGTTAATCCAGCAGCCGCAGTCCCGAACAGGGATCCCGGAATGGAAAACCAATTGGCCAGGTTAGTAGCGTTGGAACCGCCCTGTGCCGTAATCTTCAGGCTGGGGTAAAATTCGGTTTTGGCTATGCCTACCCGTGCGGAAGCCGCCTGCAACAATAATTCCTGCTGTTTTACATCCGGGCGGTTGGCCAGGAGGTCAGCCGGAATTCCGGCTTCAAGATCTGCTGCAAAGGCATAACTCCCGAACTGCCCGGAGCGCTTTACGGCATCAGGATAATTTCCTGCCAGAGCCTGTAAGGCATTTTCTTGTGCTTTGATGCTGGCTGTGATATCCGGGATCAGTGCACGGGTCTCAGCCAGCTGGGCTTCTGCCTGTTTGATGGCCAGTGCCGTCACATCGCCTACTGCATACTGGGTTTTCAGCATCGCAACGGTTTCCTGCATGCTTTTTTCAACCTGCCGGGTAATTTTCAGCTGCTCATCCAGGCTAAGGAGGTTATAATAGGCTTGTGCCGCCTGCGCGATCAGCTGTACACGCAAGGCCCGCCTGTTTTCAGCTCTGCTGAGGTAGTTGGCCAGCGATTCTTCCCGCTGTTTTTTCAGTTTTCCCCAGAAATCGACCTCCCAGGAAACCACTGGTGCAAAATTATATTCCTGAAAAACCACGCCGCCACCGAAGGAAGCCTGCATACTGTTTTTAGACAGCCGCTGTATCCCGGTGTTAACCTGTAAGCTGATATCGGGAAGGTAATTCAGTTTTACACTTTTCAGCTGGGCTTCAGAAGCCAGGATTTCCTCCGAAGCCACAAGCAGGTCCGGATTTTTTGCCATCACCTGATCCAACAGGGCAATCAGTTCCCGGTCCATGAAAAAGTCCCGGTAGGCCGGAATTTCGGCTGTTTTTGCAGTTTCCGGAGACCCGTTAAATGATGCAGGCAGACCAAGTTCCGGCCGTTGATAATCCTGGGTTACCTTGCAGGATTGCAACAACCCGGAAAGGACAATGGCTATCAAACTATATTGTGTGAGTGTTTTCATCTCTCTGGTTTTTATTGATTGATACTTTATCCTGCAGCCACTGGAACACCATATACAGAACCGGGATAATCACCACCCCCAGGATCACGCCACTTAACATTCCTCCGGCTGCACTGATGCTGATGGAGCGGTTACCCATAGCAGTTCCGCCTTTGGCAAACATCAGCGGTATGAGTCCGGCAACAAAGGCAAAAGAGGTCATCAGGATCGGACGCAGACGCATTTTTGCACCTGCTATGCCGGCTTCAAAGACAGACAGCCCTGTTTTGCGCTGCTGGATGGCAAATTCCACGATCAGGATGGCATTTTTAGCCAAAAGCCCCACAAGCATGATCAATGCAATCTGGACATAAATATTATTATCAATGCCGGCCAGTCCTGTGGCGATAAAAACTCCTAAAATCCCTGTCGGCAAAGACAACATTACGGCCAGAGGCAACAGGTAGCTTTCATACTGGGCAGATAGCAGGAAGTAGACGAACAGGATGCTCAGTCCGAAAATAAAGATCATCTGCGAACCGGAATTACGTTCCTGCAAACTGAGCCCCCCATATTCATAACTGTAGCCTTTCGGCAGTTCTTTGCTCAGCACCTCATCGATTACGCTCATGACCTTCCCGGTACTGGCCCCGCCGGCGGCATTCGCATTCACCGAAATGCTGTTATAGAGGTTATACCGGCTGATTACCTGAGGCCCGTAGACTTTTTTAAGGCTGACCAGCGTAGATACCGGAACCATTTTATTGTCGCGGTTGCGGATCATAATGTTGTCCAGAGAAGCTTCGTTTTTCCGGAATTCCGCTTCAGACCGTACGTTGACCCTGTATAATCTTCCGAAACGGATGAAATCTGTCGTTTGGGAACCGGTTAGGTACAGCTGCATCACATCCATGATTTCTTTGGGAGTAAGGCCCAGCTGCTGCGCTTTGTCTTCATCCAGCACCACTTCATACTGCGGATAATCGCTTCGGAAACTGGTGAATGCAGTACCGATCTCCGGCCTTTTGCTTAAAGCGTCAATCACTTTCCTGCTGACCTTTTCAAAGTCGGCGATACTTCCTGAAGCCCGGTCCTGAAGCACAAACTCCACACCTCCCGCATTTCCGAATCCTTCCACTGCCGGATTCCTGAAAATCATGAATTCTCCTTTAATTTTTCCTTTGACTGCAGCCTGTATTTTTTCCATGACCTTGTTCATATCAGATACTTCTCCCCTCGCTTTTGGATTTTTAAGGGTAATGAACCCCATGGCGGAATTGGGTGAAGCTGCTGAGCTGAACAGGTTAAACCCGGAAACAGTACTGATACTTTTCACTTCGGGCATCCGGCGGACAATTTCCGTTGCCTTTTCCATTTCGCGCGTGATGTATTGCAGGTTGGCACCGGCCTGAAGGTTGACCACGAAAGTAAGGTTGTTGTCATCCTCCTCCGGAATAAAGCCTTTCTGGGCACTATTCATCAGGAAGAACGCACCAAAAGCAATGAGGGCTAATGCCCCGAGGGTAATGATCTTTCTTTTTCCTAAAAACCGGATCGTACCTACATATTTATCGGTCAGCCGCTCAAAGCTGGCGTTGAAAGCGCTGGCAAACCTTTGGGTAAACTTTTTGTTTTTCCCTTCATTTTCCGGATGATGGTTTTTCAGCAGTAAAGCACATAAAGCCGGGCTTAAAGTCAGGGCATTAACAGCTGAAATCAGAATCGCGATAGCCAGTGTATAAGAGAACTGTTTATAAAAAACTCCGGCCGGACCTTCCATAAAACCTACAGGAAGGAAAACGGCCGACATCACGAGGGTAATCGAAATAATAGCCCCGCTGATTTCACTCATGGCCGAAGCGGTCGCCGTTCCGGCATGTTCACCGGTCTCTTCCATTTTTGCATGGATGGCTTCTACCACCACGATGGCATCATCCACCACAATTCCAATGGCCAGCACCAGCGCAAACAGGGTGAGCACATTCACCGAAAACCCGATCAGGTACATGAAAAAGACGGTCCCGATAATAGATACGGGAACGGCAATGGCCGGAATGATGGTCGACCTGAAATCCTGGAGGAACACCAAAACTACGATGAATACCAATACAAAAGCTTCGATCAGGGTGGATTTCATTTGTGATATGGACGCATCCAGACGGTCTTTCGTATTCTGGATGATCTCGAACTTAATGTCGTCCGGCACGCCTGTCTGAAATTTTTTCAACGACTCCTGAACTTTGATGGCAATTTCGTTGGCGTTGGAACCACTGGCCTGGATGACGGAAAATACCACTGAAGGCTTTCCGTCCGTAAAAGTATCGCTGGAATAATTGGACAGCCCGAATTCAATCCTGGCTACATCCGTCAGCCGCAAGACAGAGCCGTCCGTTTTCGAGCGCAAAATGATCTTTTCAAATTCTTCAGGCTTGTTCAGTTTTCCTTTGTACCGCAATACGTATTGCAACTGAGCATCCGATTCTTCTCCCAGAGCCCCGGGCGAAGATTCAAAGCTGTAGTTCTGGATCGCCGTTTCCACATCGGAAGGAACCAGGCCGTAAGCGGCCAGTTTCGACGGGTCGATCCAGATCCGGACGGAATAGTCTTTGGCTCCGTAAAGCGTAACATTTCCTACTCCGGGAATCCTTTTCAGTTCGGGAACCAGGTTGATATTGGCATAATTCTGAAGGAAAGCCTCGTCATACAGTTCCGGTTTCTCACTGTTGACATTCACGACCATCAGGTTGCTGGTCTGCTGCTTGGTCGTTGTAAGCCCTAAGCGGATTACCTCTGCAGGAAGCTGGGCATTGACCTGAGCTACCCGGTTCTGAACATTGACGGCCGCCTGATCCGGATCTACCCCTTGCTTAAAAATAATGGTAATGGAAAAACCTCCGTCGTTCGAAGCACTGGAAGTCATGTACTGCATGTTTTCCACTCCGTTGATCGCCTGCTCCAGCGGTGTGATCACAGAACGGATCACACTCTCTGCATTGGCTCCGGGATAAATACCGGATACAAAAACGGTAGGCGGAGCAATCTCAGGAAATTGCGTCATCGGGATGCGTTGCAGGCCTACAACGCCCAGCAGCACGAGTATGATGGAAATCACCGTTGCCAGAACGGGTCTTTTAATAATTTTGTTCAACATAATTCAGATGTTTTTACTTGAAAGCTTTTGGAGTGATGAACGAATTTTCAGGAACGGAAGCTAGCTCGTTGGCAATGATCCGGTCCCCGGGTTTAAATCCGGATCTGAGCAGGTAAAAATTTCCCGACCGTATATAGTCTTTCAAAGCAAGCCTTATCATTTTGTTCTGATGGTTGACCAACCCTATAAATATCTTATCCTGGACTTCATACGTTGCCAAAAGCGGAATTTTATATACATTCTGCTCGGTAGTCCTCAGCACGATACGGCCGGTATTTCCGGTACGGAGTAAACCTTCCGGATTCGGAAACGATGCCCGTAGCGACACTGAACCGGTATTCGGATCGAACTGCCCGTCCATCATATCTATTTTTCCGGTATGGCTGTACGGCTTACCATCAGCAAGCAATAAGGTGATATCCTGGAAACTTTTCAGCTTCTCAATTAAGGTTTTCCCGGGACGGGATGCATTGATGTTCAGGATTTCTCTCTCAGGAAGGGAAAAATACACATAGATCTCACTGACTTGCGAAAGGGTTGTTAAGGCCTGCGTATCATTAGGGCTTACCAGTGCACCAATCCTGTTGGGGATCCTGCCAATGTAGCCGCTGACAGGCGCTTTAACCACTGAGAAACCCAAGTTGAGGTCAGCAGAAGCAACAAGGGCCTGCTGCTGTTTTACTGCCGCCAGTGCATTGTCATAATTGGTTTTGGCTTTACGGTACTGAAAATCTGCCACCACTTTATTTTCACTCAGGACTTTGTATTTATCCAGTTCCAGTTTTGCAGAGGCCAGCTGTGATTTTGCCATTCCTAATGCGGCAATAGCCGTATTCTTCTGCTCCCGGTATACATTGGCGTTAATCCTGAATAAGGGCTGCCCGGCTTTTACAAAGGCGCCTTCATCTGCATATATTTTATCAATATATCCGCTGATCTGGGGCCGAAGCTGAACATTGTCTTTCCCCTGGAGACTGGCCGGAAAAGCCTGCTCTATCAATGCTTCTCCCGGATGCAACGTAAGCACTTCTGCCTGTACAGGCTCCGCCTGCATGGCCTGATCATTCCGCATTCCATCTTTACAGCTTTGGGCCAGTAATAGAATAACTATACATAATCCTGTATTCAATATGCTATGGTTCCTGATGTACTTCATTTCTGTTTTTCTTGAAATCCGGGACAAAAGTATAGTAAGAAGTATCCTGAATGCCTTTTTTGTGACTGAAGTGCGGAAATTAGCGATTGAAATGAGAGAATAAAATCATGAATTAAATATACTTTTATCAGTTTTCAATACCGTATTTGCGTCGTTTTAATATACCGGACTGTTTTATAAACAACATAGGCACCAAAAATGATAAAAGTGAGCCATTGCCCAATGGTGAGAAAGAATAAGCCGCTCAGGATGCCATTGTTTTCCGGATGGCCGGTTTCAAAATAGATGATGATCTCCTCGCCCACAGTGCCCCACAAAATGCTGCCGGCACTGCCATCCAACATTTTTCCACCATAATTGAACTGATAGGTAGCATGGTTATTATATTTTTGATGAAAATTAGTAAGCAATCTGGCTTTGGTGATCGTATAATCATTAGGATGTATGATGTAAATATTGAATAGCTTACTGCCATTCTGGATGCCGAGCGCGAGCAGTGGAATCAGTATGGCAACCGACAATAGGAAGAATGGACTGAACAGCTGTTTCTTTTGACGGTTCATTTCTAAATAACAAATTGAGCCTATGATTGTTTCCCTTTCATTGCATACCATGATTGCAAAAGCAACTATTAAACCATTAATAGCTTCTTTACTGCATCTTCTCTCGATTCCGGATTTACTTTGCAATATGTATCGAAGCTAGCAGTGGAACCTGGAAAATGTTGAGTTCAGTGGAAAGGGAAAATATTGGCCGCAGAAAAGTTATGAAAGGCCTTAGATTTCAATATTAGGTTACGAGCAGCCGATAATATGGCTCCGGCAATGGTTAACCATCAGTCAGCCACATATTGGTATTTTAAAAATATCGACCAGCCTATGAAAAGGTTAATGATAGAGCTGTCCTTTGCTACTTTCAAAAAGACATAGCTTATCAAACAAAAATGTTGATTCCCAAAATATTATGTCCTGATTCATAAGTATAAAAATATTTTTATTACTTTAACCAAAAAATAAAACCACGTTTTTAAATGCGGCCACACCATAAAATTTTTAAGTTATGAAGCATCTAAAATTACTTTTTCTAAGTGCATTGACTGCAACGATCTTTATTTCCTGTGACCAGATTATTGATGATATGCGGTTAAAGGAGGAACAGCAAGCCCAAACATCCGCTTATATGGGAAGATGGTCCGGAAGCTACAGCGGGGATGAAAGCGGTACCTTGGTCCTTGACATCAAAAAAAGCGGATCGGTAGAAGTAATCCGATCTTCTAACGGTGTCGAGGACAGGTATTATACTGAAATTTTTTCCGGAGCAAGCCTTCACGTTGCTTCATCTCCCAATTCCGGATTTACTTTATACGGAAATATGGAAACCCATAGCGGAACCTGGAAAATGGGAAAAAGCAGTGGGACGTGGAGTGTGAATAAGCAATGATGACTTTCAGCATCTGAAATTTGATTTTATTTAAAATGTTTTATGAAAGAAAAGCTTCCTATTTGGTAGGATAGATTCTCATTCAATAGTGTCGAATATTATATTTCATGCCAGGAATCATATAGCTTTTTCATAAGCCATAATATAATGATCATGAATATGATTTCCTGCCAGTAAGTGTGCATTCTGATCCAGAAATTTTTTAAGTCCGTTAAAAGGGAGTAAAACAGGAATAGTTTCAGAACCCAGATAATGGATTGAATCTGAAAGCTTAACCACATCAAATCCCATCAGTTGTAATACTCTTAGAAGTTTAACGTCACATTCCGCCAAGACTACTGAATTATGTATTTTGCAGACCTGATTGATCGCAAATGTTATAAGTGTTTTGAAAATCAGAAAGCCGGTTATATCAGTGTTCTGCTTTATAGCAAATCTTCCGATATGCCAGATTTGAGATCCCTGTAATCTGGTTCTTAATCCATTGATATTAAGAAATTTCTGTATCGGAAGAATATCTTTATAATTCCATCTCGTAACTCTTATTGAGCCATTGATAGAAAGGTCTTTATCACATGCCAGATAGACCTTAGAGTTTGAAAGTTTTTTTTCCTCCTCATACATCATTTCAATTTCTTCAGCAATAATTTCAGATTCTTCTGCTTGATTATGATGGTGATAATTTTCCTCTACAACAAATTTTGCCAGATAAAACAAGTCACCACTATTCAAATTACAATATTTTTCAGCTTCCATGTTTACTTATTTTTGTAAATATATTCGGGGAGAGTCATAAAATAACTACACTTTTGTGTAGATTTGTTATTAACACCAAACAACAAAAACGAAATCATGGAAAGTAATAATGATCGACTGAATCAGTTTTTCACTGAAAAAAACACCGTTAAGAATATTCAAAGCAATGACTTTATAAACACCGGTGAATACCTGGATATTATCAGGGCATTTGCCAGAATTACGTATAAAAGCATATACATTATAGACTATCAGAAGAAAGCGTTTGAGTATGTATCAGATAATCCACTTTTTTTATGCGGACTGGAACCAGAGCAGGTACAAGAACTGGGTTATGGTTTTTATTTCAGAAATGTAAAATCTGAAGACCTCAATTTATTGGTCCAGATTAACGAAATTGGATTTGATTTTTACGAACAGATCCCATTAGATGATCGTAAACTGTATACCATCTCCTATGATTTTCACCTGATCAATGAGAAGGGTAAACCTGTACTCATCAACCATAAATTAACACCGATGTTTCTTAACGAGGAAGGTAAGATATGGAAGGCCATGTGTATCGTAGCGCTTTCAAATAACCAGAACGCCGGCAATATTTCTATTAACCGGCATGGTTCTGACGTTTTTTGGAGTTTTAGTCTGGAGACAGGGAAATGGAATTCAGAACAAAAAGCTAAGCTTTCCGAAAGAGAACTGGAAATGTTAAGGTTATATGCCAGAGGATTAACAATAAATGAGATAGCCGAAAAAATGTTTCTATCAGCAGACACTGTAAAATTTCACAGAAGAAAATTATTTGAAAAAGTAAATGTTCAGAACATTACCGAAGCACTAGCTTTCGCTACCAATAATAAACTGATTTAATTTCACATTAATTAAAAAAAATATATGCATTATACTGATGCTATATTATATCTAACCGATTCAGAGTGTTTAATCATCAGATAAAATGTAACCTTTATCCCGAAATCTAATAATGTAATCCGTATGACTATGCTCCAATTACATTATTTCAGTACAGTTAGCTGCTTTCAGTTTTCATACTCTTATTATATGGGTATTATATTCAATAAAAAAACTACACATAAGTGTAGCAGATGAAATCCTATAGCCTTATATATTTGTAAAAAAGCAATCAAACAGAATATCATTTAAAATTATCAAGTAGGTTATTCAGTTGAACTAAAAACATTCCATGCAGTTCGTCTTTTGAATAAAAATAATTTCCCATAGGAATTACACCGCAAACTAAAACCATAGCATTATAGTTTTTATTAAATAACTTAAATGGTGCGTAATATTTTATATAATTTGAATAATGAAGATTAGAATTACAGCATTTATTTTTTTTCTTGGTTTTTTATCATTTTATAATGCCCAGAGTATAACCGGTAAAATTTCTGATGATCACCAAATCGCAACACCATATGCGGAGATCATTTTAAAAAAAGACAAAATAACAAAAAGCGCTATCAGCGATGAAAATGGGAACTTTACAGTACAACTTCCTGAGAATGGAATGTATCAACTGAATATTCTACTCGATGGAAATATAGTTTATTCTGAAAACCTGAATGTAGACAGTAATATTAATAAGACCTTTACTGTAAAAAAAATGTACGCAGGTCAAATTCAGGAAGTAAAATTAACGGCACGGAAGAAGGTCATTGAGCGAAAAGTTGACAGAATGATCTTTAATGTGGAAAACTCTATAGCCTCTCAAGGTATGAGTACATTAGATGCCCTGCGAAATACGCCTCTAGTCAGAATACAAAATGACAATATATCTATTGTAGGTAAAAATGGAGTTAGTATCATGATTAACGATAAAATTGTCAACCTTTCAGGAACAGAACTGATCAACTTCATACAGTCATTACGGTCTGATAATGTTTCTAAAATAGAAGTTATTACTACCCCACCCTCAAAATATGAAGCACAGGGGAACAGTGGTATTATCAATATAGTGCTTAAAAAAAACACCAATCTTGGCTGGAGCGGGAATTTCTCTACGAGTTATGTCCGAAGGTCCGAGAACGGATACTCTAATAATGCAACGTTGAATTACCAGAATCAGAAATTAAACTCATCCTTGAAACTGAGGCAGTATGATAACAGGAAACGTTCATCAGAAGTAAACTCTATTGAAAGTTTCAATTCTTTATTCAGCGATGACCAAAGACTGGATATGAATAAAGGAATAGGAATCAATATAAGTACAGAATATCTGCTTTCTGATAGATCGAAAGTTGGTTTTATCTATGATTTTGGAGATGGAGATCAAAATATGGACATCAGAAACATTTCTGAATATAAAACCTCAGCCAAAACCGATTCTTTGCTATCTACGTATGCTGAGCACAGGCAGAAATCAAAGACGCATATGATGAACCTGTATTATGATTATAAAATCGACAGTTTAGGCAGGAAACTATCCTTCAATGTGAATTACTTTGCTAATGACCCTACAAACGAAATAAATTTTGTAACAACCAATATGACCAGCCAGCTTAGTGAAAGGTACAGAAGTTTCAACGGCACAAAATATAAAGTTTGGTCAGCACAAAGTGATCTTACGCTCCCGCTTCAATGGGCTACAGTAGAGACAGGTTTAAAATTATCTATTTTTGATAATAAATCAGACCTTAGATATTATAAAATAGATGATGTACCCATCATTCTGCCTGGGGGAACCAATCTTTTTAATTATTATGAGTCTAATTATGCCGCTTATTTCAGTGCTGAAAAGAAAATTTCAGATCAATGGACAGCAAAAGCTGGTTTACGCTACGAATATTCTGTTATTGATGGAGAAAGTCCATTAACTGCTGAACGTGAAAAATACAAGTACGGACAGTTATTCCCTACAGCTTACGTAGCTTATAAGCCGAATAACGATAATGTTTTCACAATAAGTTATTCACGACGGATCAACAGACCTTTTTTCAGAGCATTAAATCCTAACAGATGGTATACAAATCCCTATACTTTTGCCAAAGGAAACCCTTTATTAAGACCTTCCTATAATAATAACATTGATTTCGGTTATTCATTTAAAAGTAAACTAAACCTATCATTATATTATCAACGTACAAGCAATGCGTTTTCACAATTGGTAACATATGTCAACACCATAAAAACGATAGATTACGCTAATATGTACAATGAAAACAATATTGGTATAGATGCAAGCTATTATGACACTTTCTTTAAGATATGGGAAGTTAATGTAACAGCAAATGCATATCACACAAAAAGCGTCAATACCATACCTCAGATTGTCGGCCAGAAATCTTTTAATTTTTATTACAGCATAAACAATACGGTTTCTATTGGCTCGTCTAAAAATGTTCAATTATTTATGAACTACAGCCAGATGCTGCCAGGTACATTTGGAAATTACAGATCTGACGGCTATTCCATGCTTAATATCGGTGGCAAGTTATCACTTATGGATAAAAAAATGCAAATCAATGTTTTTGTTGAAGATGCATTTAAAAAGGCTATATCTCAAGGACAATCGGTTTATACAGATTTTATCATGAAAAACAGAAATTATTATGATTTGAGGAGCTTTAACATCAGTGTTAATTATTCATTCGGAAACAGTAAAGTAAAGGGTGCTAACAGAAATATAAACTTTGATGAGAAAAACAGAGCAAAATAATATTGGGGAAATTTTACCTGAATTAGAAAGAGTTGTCAATCTCATTACTAATACTGAAGTTGATTACGAAATTCTGCACGAATATGATGCTTCTCAGATATATGTTGAACTATCAAGAGGTGAAGCCCGGGAAAATCTGACAGAAGATAAGGAACTTTTCGAAAAGTATTTTGAAATTTCCACAGCGATTAATAATCTGGCCGGGCTGATTAATTCTGGGAAAAACCTGGATGATATACGCCAGCAGCTCGATTATTTTAGTACTGAGATCAATACAATTACGAATGAGGATGGATTAAAAAAATATGTCCAGCAATGGCAGTTCTCAGTAGAAGCTCTTTACTATTACAGAACAGGCGATTTTGAGAAAGCTATTTCATTAACATATCAGGCAATAGAGATTATTGATAAACTGATTACAGAGTATAAAATCTATTCGTTTATTTTCAGGTTGGTATTGCAGTATTCTAACCTTTCCAATGTTTATTTTAAAATTAATGATTTTGATACGGCTCTTACGTACAGAGAAGAAATTCTGAATTATTTGTTCAGAGGATCCTGTACTTTACCGGCAAGATCATTTAAAAATGATGACCTGTGGAATGAAATGGCATTTATACGGGAATATAATGCAATTTATTTTTTCAAAACGACTGTTGATAGACTTAATACCTTAAAAAAGAAAGATATGACCAATTATGCCCGGTTATTCAAAAGAACAATTGATCCTCTGGGTGATATTGAAGTTATGACACTGGAGCGGTATTATATCTCAACCTGGATCAGAATAGAATCAGAGTTTATCAAACAAAACTACGATACTTTTTTACACTTAGTAGAAGACCTTTTTGAAGGGGGTATCAATAGCTTTTTTAAATTTCTGGTTGTCTACATACTGGAAAGTATTGAGATAATAAGCGGAGATATCGATCTGAATCCACAAGGTTTACTTAAAGCAAAATTGAAATATCAAACCATAAATGAAGATTTGTTTCATGAGAAACAATTATAAATACTTCTAAAGAAAAAACGCGCGTTAGGGGGAAATCTCGAAAACCCTTTAAAAGAGTAGAGATCACAATTTAAATTTTATTAACATGAAAAAGAGATCCTTTAGTCCTTTAAAATTGGACAAGAAAACAATTGCAAAATTAAACGACGAACAACTGAAAACTCTTAAAGGAGGTACCAGAGGAGTTGACGGTGTTTCACAACCTGGAACAACTGTAAATACATCTAACTGTACAAGTAATTCTTGTAACTAGTATGTAAATCCATTGAGGGGAGAAGATTATTCTTTCTCCCCTCTTTTTAAATAACTCATCTAATGCTAAGACCATCCGATTAAATCTCGAAAACCCTTTAAAAGAGTAGAGATCACAATTTAAATTTTACTAACATGAAAAAGAGATCCTTTAGTCCTTTAAAATTAGACAAGAAAACAATTGCAAAATTAAACGACGAACAACTGAAAACTCTTAAAGGAGGTACCAAAGAAGTTGAAAGTGTTTCACAACCTGGAACATCTGCAAGAACATCTAATTGTGTACATCATTCTTGTATCTAGTATGTAAATCCATTGAGGGGAGAAAGAGTGATCTTCTCCCCCTTTTTTAAATAACTCATCTAATGCTAAGACCATCCGATTTCTACTTATTCCGATCACCGGCATTTTCACATGAAGATTTATGTGAACTTAATGCAGCCATATACAATAAGGACATCCATGCATTAAAGAAAATCTATTCTGACACCTATTTTTTAAATGCCTTATTTTTTGCTTCCAAGGAATTCTATCATACGGTAAAAAACTGGCTGATAACGACCTCTGAGTTCAATGATAAAGACAGAATATTGATTAGCTTATATAAATACTATAACAGAATCTGCATAAGAAGCACACCATACGGGCTCTTTGCCGGCTTCTCACTGGGCGATATTTCTGAAGAGGCATCAAAATTTAACAGAAATCCTGAAAAACCTTTTCAGGTATATGTAAGACCTGATATGTCTCGGGTAGAAGACCTTATTCAAAAAGCAAATTCTGACTCTTGCTTAGAAAAAATAACATTTTCCACAAATAATACATTGTATCGTGTAGCTGATAAATTAAGATATATTGAATCAGATTCAAATAAAAACTACAAAATCACACAGGTGCAAAACAATGACTTCCTTGCTAACCTGCTCAACTTTACTGAAAACGGACAATACTTATCAGATATAAAGGAATATATCCGCTCTCTTCTTCCCGATGCTGAAGAAGATGAAATAGATTCCTATATTACAGAGCTCCGGTCATCCCAGGTTATAACAGCTCAATTGCCCCCCTTTATCACCAGCAATTTCGATCTTCTGGAGACGCTCGAAAAAAATTTGTCTGATCATGATGAGATTCTTGGTGAGTTAAAAAATATTGCTGAAACATGTGATGAAATTAAAAGCACATTAGAAGATCAAAAACCCATAGATAAGTCTAATTATTTTAACAGCCAGCATAGTGCGTCAGATCAGGACTTCCAGGTTGACCTTACATTAGACATTCCCCAAAATAAGATCAATAACAGAGTGACTCAGACACTTTTGAAATCTGTCAATGAAATTGTACAACTTCCCAATGCACCCCATCACACCAGAATAACTGAATTTAAAGACAATTTTGTTGAACGTTTCGGAACAGAAGAAATAGCACTCGTTCATGCACTTGATCCACAGCTTGGCGTTGGTTATGACCTTCAGGTAAGCGGAAATATTGAAGAAGTACCATTAATTGATCATATAGACTTTTCTTTGCCTGTAAAGAAAAAATCAACCACACATAACGAATTGGTTGATTATGTACAGAGAAAATTTCAGTCGAACTTCAACTATTTATATCCTTCACCAATACAGCTGGAAGAAATTGATATCAGGAACAACATTATGGATCATGGCAGGAAACGCTTCTTTTCCGACTATTATATTTTAGGAGAGCTGTCTGCTGAAAATATGGAAGAACTGGATAAGGGAAATTTTAAATTCTACTGTACATCTGCTGTACCAAGACCGTTCATGGCAACGGTTCTTTCACGGTTTGCCTATTACAATAACTCTATCGCAGAAAAGATCCGTACCGAAGTTAATAAAAATACAGACTGCTTAATGGCAGAAGTGGTGCACCAGCCAGATGGGAGAATAGGAAATATCCTTTTACGCCCAAGCTTTTATAAACATGAAATAGCATATTACAGTCAGCATAACCCTGAGAATGTTAATATTTCTATCAATGATTTATATATAAGCGTTAACGGTAATGATATCATATTAAAATCAAAAAGCCAGGGTAAAGTTATTTTGCCAAGGTTATCTTCTTCCCATAATTTCCACATTGCGCAATTGCCGATGTACAGATTCTTGAGTGACCTCCAGTATTATAATATGAATAATGGTTATGAATGGGATTGGGGACATCTTAAAGAAAGCATTTATCTGCCCCGTATTGAGTATAAAAATTTAATTCTTAGTGAAGCGAGGTGGAAATTATTTTTTCACGAAGATTTAACTATTGATGCGTTAAAAACGAAAATCGACGAACTTAAAATCCCCCAATACTTTAAAATTAAAGACAGCGATAATATCCTTTTACTCGATTCTAAAAACACAGTATGCCTGAATATTCTATTTAAAGAGCTAAAAGATAAAAAAAAGGTATCCGTATATGAGGTCATTGAAAATAGCTCTTTTATTCAAAATGACTCAAAACATTATTCCTCTGAAATAATTCTTCCTTTGATACATGATGAGCCTTATTCCGTTAAAAACCCATCAATAAATAATAACCAAAGCAAATATAAACGGAGCTTTTTCCCGGGTGAGGAATGGTCATACTTTAAGATCTATTGTTCACATGTAACGTGTGATAACATTATATCAGAGATTTTGCCTAATATAATGGCTACCTTATCAGGTGATCATATAGAATGGTTCTTTTTACGGTATGACGACCCTCATCATCACCTGAGACTACGTATCAAAAACAGTGATTCCAACAGGCTGTTACAATTACTTTTGAGTGAATTGGACTTTTATATCCAAAACAGATTAATTTTCTCAATAACACAAGACACCTACGTCAGGGAAATTGAAAGATATGGTCCTGAAACAATTGAGGATACAGAAAACTTTTTCTTCCATGACAGTATTTGTACAGTACATTTATTACAGCTGATCAATGACTATGATGAAAAGGAAGAAATAAGATATCTTATGGCGCTGCAATCTGTTGACCGTATTCTTGAGGATTTTTCCATGAGTATTTCAGAGCGCAAAAATTTGATGGAAACAATGTTCCACGGTTTTCAGGAAGAATTTGTAGATATTAACGACAGCCGGTTGAAGAAGATGTTTAAGAAGTCTATTGATAAAAAGCTAAGGGATCACAAGAATATAATCAATGATCTTTTGATTGACAAGAAGTATGAAAATGTTTTTGCTGAAGTGCATGAGATTCTGAATGAGAGATCGCAAGCAGTTACAGGTTTAGCAGATGAAATATCCGGAAAGTTTACTCAAAAAGATATTTTAAACTGGTTAAGCAGCTGTATCCATATGAACCTGAACCGAATATTTTTCACCCATGCAAGACTGCACGAAACCATTGTCTATTTCCTTCTTTATAAAACTTATGTAACTCTTGAATATAAATATGAGCACGGACCAAAAAAAGGAAGCATTATATTCGATTAATCAGTATATAAACGAGAATTCAGAGGCTTTTCAGGACTTTTCATTAGACGGAGGAAAATTAGGGCTGGCTATCTATTACTATTTTCGCTATAAAGCTTACGGTGAAGAAGAGTCTCTTGAAACCGCAAGAAATACTGTTGAATCCTGCATCAATGCTCTTGAAGACAGTATTATCAATTATTCCAATAAATATCTGACGGATTCTTTATCCAATTATTTAAGTGGCATCGGGAAGGCATTGCTTTTTATAGAGCATCATTTAGATCCTGAATATGATTTCACCGATATACACTATTCTCTTCAGGAATTACTTATTGAATTAAACATACAAAATTTTGAAAATAAAGATTTTGACATCAGTAGCGGCGCCATGGCTTGCGGCCACTATTTCATCAATCATTTTACTTACAAAAAAGATGATGTAAGCCGCAATCATCTTCTTGAAATTGTCAGTCAGATACAAAAAAGTGCACTGTCCGATGATGCTGGAAAAACCATCTACTGGAACTCTCCTTCTCTTAACGACAAGGTATATATAGGTCTTTCTCACGGCTCTTCCCTCATTATTAATTTCTTAACCAAACTGTTCAGACTGCAGATTTTAGACCCAAAAAATCAGTCAGATACTGATTTACTTAGTAAAGCTTCTGCTTTTGTCCTGGATCAAAAAAGAGATTTTAAAACCGGATATTTCCCTACATTTTACCCAAACCATGAAGGCATTATTACCACTCAACTGAGTATGTGTTATGGAGATTTAGGTGTGGCATATGTTTTATATCAATCTTCTCTTGTACTTTCGTCAGATCAATTAAAATCCACGGCCTTTGAAATTTTATCGTCTTGTGCAAGAAGACCTTTGGATAAGCTGTATACTTTTGATGCAGGACTTACCTACGGTGCTTCGGGACTTTATGTGATTTTTGAAAAATTGATCAGGGAATGCGGAATTGAAGATTTCAGGCACGCTGCCGGTTACTGGGCTGACGGCATACTTCAATTCAGAGACTCACAAAAACAGGAATATGCAGGATTCATCAATAGATTTGATAAAAACATTGAAGATAAACCATTCAATATGTCCTTTGGTTGGGGAATTATAGGTGTAGCTATTTCTTTAATGATTAATCTGGATAAAAACTTACCGGTAATAGATGAATTAACCATAATCGGAATCTGATTACAGCTGTCAGATATCATCTTATCTATGCAAGGTATAGGGTATACGATTTAGTTTAACATATATTTTTCACCTAATATAAAAAAAACAATTTTTGAATTATTTTTCACCAAAATATAAGTTTTATCCTCAACTTGACCAGATGGATTGCGGGCCGGCGTGTCTTGCGATGATCTGTTCATATTACGGAAAAGATTTCGGATTAACCTATCTTCGGGAAATAAGCTTTATATCCCGTGAAGGCGTCTCACTATTGGGAATAAGCCAGGCTGCATATACATTAGGCTTTAAAACTACAGCAGCCAAACTGAGCATTACAGATTTAAAGGATGATATTCTGCCTTGTATTATTCACTGGAATCAAAATCATTTTGTAATTCTGTATGGAATATCAGAAACACTTTTCAGTAAAAAAAAGATATATCGGATTATTGACCCGGGCCATGGGTTCATTTCACTATCGAAGGACAAATTTGAAAAATCATGGACTTCTGATCAGGATAAAGGAGTCGCTTTATTTCTTGAACCAACTGAAATTTTCTTTTTGCAGGAGCCAGTTAAGGAAGAAAAACTGACCGTAAAATATCTGCTTAATTATCTGAAGCCACACAGAGGCCAGATGCTGAAGCTATTTTTGCTCTTACTCCTGAGTACTGCGACCACACTATTCTTTCCGTTATTAACACAAAAACTCATTGATGATGGAGTTGGAAAAAAGAATATCTCAATGATTTCTTATATACTCTTTGCTCAATTAGGTTTTTTTCTGGGAAATATAATATTCAACATTTTCAGCAATTGGATCATGCTTATCGTAGGAACAAAAATAAACATCCAAATTATTTCTGAGTTTCTTAAAAAACTTCTCCGCCTCCCTATAAAATTCTTTGATACTAAGATGATGGGCGATTTTAACCAACGGATCCAGGACCATGAACGAATAGAAAGCTTTCTTACTTCCCAGAGTCTTTTAACTGTATTTTCGATGATTACATTTTCAGTATTCTTCGGTGTGTTATGGTATTATGATTTCAGGATACTGCTGGTTTATTTAGGCTTAACCGGTATTTCAATCATCTGGTCATTGTACTGGATGAGGAAAAGAAATATCTTGGATTATTTTAGGTTTCAGAGAAGAAGCGAGAACCAGGAATCTATCTATGAGATTATTAACGGAGTCTCTGAAATGAAACTCAACCAATTTGAGGAATTTAAAAGAAAAGAATGGGAAAATATTCAGCAAAAACTTCTTCAAATTAATATCCGGATCTTAAAACTGGATCAGATGCAACTCTCCGGATTTGAATTCATTAACCAGCTAAAAAATATCGTCGTAACCTTTTTAACAGCTTATCTGGTCGTCAATGAAAAAATGACCCTAGGTGCCCTGCTAAGTGTTTCTTACATTATCGGACAGATGAATAATCCTGTAAATCAACTGATAACTTTTTTCAGATCCCTACAGGATGCAAAGCTAAGTCTCATAAGGCTCAATGAAGTACAGAACCATCCTGAAGAGGAAGCAGGAAGTTTAGTCGCTGTTAATATAGGCAGCACCTCAGAGAATAGAGAAAACAAAGGGATTAGCCTTAAAAATGTCTCATTTCAATATGAAGGTCCAAAATCTCCGTACATTCTAAATAATATCAATATAATAATCCCGAAAGGCAAGGTTACGGCGATCGTTGGGTCCAGTGGAAGCGGTAAAACTTCTTTAATGAAACTCCTGCTGAGATTTTATAATCCTACCCATGGTAAGATCTGTTTTAACGGAAGTGATATCTTAACACTATCCCCTAAGAGCATCAGGGAAAACTGTGGTGTAGTAATGCAGGATGGATATATTTTTTCAGATACCATTGAGCGTAATATTGCTACTGAAGATGGTGATATAGATAAAAAAAGACTCGAGCATGCTGTAAAAGTTGCTAATCTCGAATCCTTCATCCATAGCCTTCCATTAGGATACAACACCAAAATTGGAACTTCCGGAAATGGAATTTCAGGAGGTCAAAAGCAACGTATATTAATTGCAAGAGCGATTTATAAAAATCCTCATTTCATTTTTTTTGATGAAGCTACCTCAGCCCTGGATGCAAAAAACGAAAAAGTCATACATGACAATCTTCAGCTTTTTTTTAAAGGTAAAACAGTTTTAATAATAGCCCATCGACTCAGTACGGTTAAAAATGCAGATCAAATAATTGTTTTAAAAGATGGGCAGGTCGTTGAAACAGGCAATCATCATGAACTGGTTGATCAAAAAAATGAATATTATAATCTTGTAAAAAATCAGCTGGAGCTAGGAAGTTAATATTACGAATTGATCACTAATCTGATAAGGTATTAAAATAAAATTCCGGAAATTTTTTAAATGATTTCCTTGTAGCTATCTTGAACAGGATATCTGTACACATTCCGGCAACAATCCATGATGCAACAGGTAATTGAGGAGGCGGAAGAAGTTCCGGTTCGTTTTTGTAATCGTTAATTATCTTTTCAAGCCATTCGCAGGGACTGTTCCAGAATCTCAGGTAGTCAGATACATATTCAACCATTTTCAATTCATTAAAATTCTGTGTAAGAGTCAAACTTTCCAATCCTAAGCTATCCGGAGTAATAACAGTAACCAATCCTCCCCATCCCAGATTATAGGGATGCAATACATCAATACCTTTTTCCTGGCATAACTTATCCAATTTAAGAGGTATCCCTGTAGTAAAATCCAGAGCATTTACAGCAATTTTCTGTCCGTCCAGCATTTCTTCCAGATTATCCTCAGAGATAAAATCATTTTTATATCTGACATCAGCATTCGGATTTATCGATTTTAGTCTGTGATAGAGGGATTCGGCTTTATAGCGCGAAATATCATGATGTATGTAATTTTGCCTGTTAAGATTGGAGGCTTCAACACGGTCGCCATCCACAACAGTTATGTTTTCAAAACCAAATCTTAATGCACATTCCGCTATGTTACTGCCAATGCCACTTCCGGCTAATATAATGGGAATTTTTTTTATTGCTTCCTGTTCATCCCTACTAACATACAGCCTGTTTCTAGAATATATTTCCACTTTTTTTATCTCAAAAATAAATATAATGACCTACTGACACCCTATACTGACGTGAAAAAGTTTAAAATAACTTTGTTTGCAAGATATTTCTAAAAGTTAAGTATCCCACAATTATAAAATTCCGTAATTTACAGGTGCATAAATTAAGGTGAACCTATGGATATTTTCCCTGTATTAACCACCGAACGACTGATCCTGAGGCAATTCCGGGAAGATGACATTGAAGAAGTATACCGGGGCCTTTCTCATCAAGAGGTCATTAAATATTATGGAGTGCAGTATGACAGCTTGTCTGCAACCCAGGAGCAGATGGACTGGTTTAAGCAGATTGAAGAGGATGAAAAAGGAATCTGGTGGGCCGTCTGCAACCGCCATGACCATACCTTTCTAGGAGCGATAGGATTTAATGACTGGAGCAAGGACAACCGGAAAGTTGAGACCGGGTACTGGCTGTTACCTGAAAACTGGGGCAAAGGGATTATTACGGAAGCCGGCCACGCCGCATGCCGCTTTGCTTTCGACTCCATGTCAGTTCATCGCATTGAAGCAGTGGTGGAAACGGAAAACCTGGGCAGCAGGAAGGTTATGAAATCCCTTGGCTTTGAATACGAAGGGACCATGAGGGACTGTGAGATTAAAAACGGCAGATGGATCAGCCTGGAAATGTATGCTAAGCTAAACAGCCGGTAATAGAGTTCCGGCGATTGCTATATATTGAGCATACATATATTGTTGTCAGATAAGCAATCTAAAATCAGACTATGAATGACTACGAAAACCCATCAGCAGGCTTTACTGACTTTGCAGGATCCCTTTCTTATCTGGAACACGAAGTAAAGGACATACTTGCCTCAAAACTGTATGAAAAACGATACCGGAAGGGCGAACTCATTCTGGAAACAGGGATGGTGTGCAACCGGATCTATTTTATAGACAGCGGACTGGTCAAAACTTTTTTTTATACGGATACCCGTGAATTCATCATGCGGTTTTTCCCTGAAGGAAATATGTTCACAGTCCTCGACAGTTTTGTAATTCAGAAACCATCTGGGTTTTCGGTCATGGCACTTGAAGATACGGTGGTCACCTGCCTTAACCATGATGACCTGGAAATTCTCTGCACGCGCTACCATTCTGCAGAAACATTTTACAGGAAACTCCTTTCACTGGCAGCTGTGAATATGATGGACAGGATGGGCGGCATGCTGGAGGAAAAAGCGTATACCGCTTACCATACATTCCTGAAAGAAAACGGACCGCTTTTACAGCGGATCAGCCTTGCGGATCTTGCTTCTTACCTGGGCATTACACAGGTATCCTTAAGCAGGATCCGCGCTATGAAGTAGTTTTTTATCATTTGATAAATGCAGGAAGGTAGAACTGCGGTACCTTCGGTACAAATCAAAACATTATGAAAAAGCCTTTATCATCCGCTCAGAAATTAAGCCTTTTAGCCGCAAGTATTTTCACGATTGTTGCTCCCGTTATGGGCTACTTATCCATTGGGCTGGCGCCTGTTATCATTGTTGGAGGCTCAGCATTAATCGGTCTTTTCTGCTGGTATTTTACCTATCTGAGAAAGCCTGTTGAGCCCAATATTATCCTCCCTCTGTTTATCCTTACTGTTGCCGGGCTTCAGATTCATATTGTTGAAGAGTACCTGATGGGCTTTGCACCGGCGATGAGCCGGCTGTTTGGAATTCCGTGGAGTGAGAAAAGTTTCCTGATGGTCTTTGCCCTTATAGGACCGGTAATTTATACGCTAACCTCGCTCGGGCTCTATTACAAGGTTCCCATCGCCGGATTTATAGCCTGGTTCATATTCATCGGCCCCGGTGTGGCAGAGTTTACCCATTTTATTTTCCCGCTGATCACCCCGGATCTGCTTCCGCACGATCCGCACCCCGTAACCGCATCTATTGACGGAGCGACCATCCGGGAAATGCCTAATTTTTATTTCAGAACTACCGGGCACTACTATTTTCCGGGTATGTGGACAGCAGTTCTTCCTATGATCCCGGGCTGTCTGGCTATTTACCGCTTGCTGATCAGGAGAAGGAATGATTTAAATCAAAAGGGATCTTCCCTCCTTTAAGATTTGTTTTCGTACTTTTAATTATTCAAGATCATCAATCACGATTTAATGAAAATAATATCCGTCAGAAAAAATCCTGAATATAAAGACCAGGCCATCCGATACTTTCAGGACAGCTGGTCCGAAGTGCCTCCTGTCATTTATGAAGACTGCATTTCCCATTGTCTTACTACAGAACAGGCATTACCTCAATGGTACCTGTTAGAGAAAGATGATGAAATCATCGGATGTGCCGGGCTCATCACCAATGATTTTATCAGCCGGATGGACCTGTATCCCTGGCTGTGTGCTATGTTTATTGATGAAAAGCACAGAGGTAACGGTTACGGGAAACGGTTTATCGAACAGGCAAAAAAAGATGCAAAAGAATCAGGTTTTGCCTTCCTGAATCTCTGTACGGATCATACAGGGTATTATGAGAAATATGGGTTCAGCTATATCGGACAGGGGTATCATCCATGGGGCGAAGAATCACGGATTTACCAGATCAGCGTGTGAGTTCAGCAACAGGTGTTATTAATAAAACGGAGCCTAATGGATGAAAGAATCATTGATCGAATCAGGCAGACTGAACATGGCTTTAAACACATCATAGAAGCCGGGGACCAGATTTTAACTGATCAGGATCTACAGCATGTAGACCTTGCCATACAATATCTTGCTGATGGCAGCTATCAGGTGAGAATGCTGGCTGCATACCTGTTGGGGCAGCTTTCCCCAACCCGTCCGGAAGCGCTCTCTATCCTTGAAACCCGGGTGGCAGATGACCCGAACTGGCGGGTGCAGGAAATGCTGGCTAAAGCTTTTGACTATTACTGCAAGACCAAAGGATACGAGGAAAGCCTTCCTGTTATAAAAAAATGGCTCTCAGATCCTCATCCCAATATTAAAAGAGCGGTTACGGAAGGGCTCCGGATCTGGACGGGCCGTCCCTACTTTAAAGATCATCCGTCCGAAGCTATTGCACTTATCAGTGCAAATAAGGCAGATGGCAGCGAATACCTCAGGAAATCGGTTGGAAATGCCCTGCGTGACATCAGCAAAAAGCATCCGGAAGAAGTATCCGATGAATTGGCCACCTGGAATTTAACCGATAAAAAAACGGCATTTACCTATAAACTGGCGAAAGGAAAATAAATTATTTTTGATACGATCAGCCCTTATGATCCTGATTATATGTTAAACGTCATCTTCCCAGATTATATGGGCAATTTTCCACTCACCGGTCTCTTTCATCAGGTGGAAAAACTTATGACCGCTTCCTTCAAAGTATACTCCGTTCAGCCATCCTTTTTTTTCATATTTTGAATAATGCTGTGCGATGTTCCCTATAATTCGGGTTTCACCATCTGTTTCAAATTCACTGAACTGCTGTAATGTTCCGTCTGTCAATATTTTTTTCCTAGGTTCAATAAAGGATTCCTGTCCGTACAGGTCTGTCTGATGACCGGATTTCCGGATGATGCCGACAGATTCCGTGCACAGCTCATCTATTGCTCTGAAATCAGGCTCCTTCAACGTATTGTCAAACAGATTAAAAAATGAACGTATGATTTTTCCGATCCGGATTTCATCTGCACTTAAAGCATACTGTACCAGTGTTTTTCCGTCTGATTCTATCCTGCCTTCATAGATGAACTTCAGCTTTTCCAGAAAGTTTACAGACCTGTGGTTGACTTCTGTGGTGATGGCCAGTATTTTATCTTTCAGTATTTCATCAGGAAGCACTTCCAGTATAGCTCTGGTCGCTTCGGAAGAGTATCCGGATCCGGTATATTGCGGCAGGAAAGCAAATCCTATGTCATAATGTTCGAGATAGTCCCTTTTTACGAGGGTGATGATTCCTGCCGGCTGATGATCTTCCTTCAGTTTCACGATCCAGTACTTGATATGAGGACTGACTGTAATTTTTTCAATATAAGCTATGGCATCTTCTGGTGTGCGTATATTTCTGTCACCGATAAATTCCAGCCAGCCGGGGGAATTTACCAGTTCAAAAATAAAGGCGTGGTCGTTCGCCTGGAGTTCATTCAGGATCAGCCTGTCCGTCATAATTTCTTTTGTGGTAAACATAAGGATGTATTATATGTATTTTTATCAGCCATTCTGATGCTGGAGGATATTGATGAGTTTCCCGAACGGATCCCTCACATAGAACCGCCGCACATTCCAGGGTTCATCCGCAGGTCCGTACTCCACGGAAAATCCGGATTCTTTCATGCGATGATAAACTGCATCCACGTCATTGACTTCCACAGACAAATCGGGAACTTCCGTTCCGGAGCCCCCTTCTGTAGCAAAGCTCACCTGTATGTCCATCTTTTCATCATTGCCGTAAGTGGTAATCCAGCCATGGTCCATCAAGACTTCCAGCCCGAGGATTTTACCATAAAAAAGTTCAGCGGCAACCGTATCGGGTGTAGGTATATTGGCAACGATTCTTTTTACGTATATGGCTTTCATCTCACCTAAAAATTAATGGGTTTATTTAACGAATGTAGTGAATTACCACAACATAGAAAATACAAAGCAGCTGTGATATAAACTACACATTCCCTTTATATCTGCTTATCACTATGCTCATTTCTAAAACATGATCATCATCATCCTACGATTCCCAGCCGGCTTGCGGCCATCATCAGCTCAGCGACATTTTTCACCCCGAATTTCTGGATCAGGTTCCTGCGGTGGGTATCGATGGTGAGCGGACTGAGGAAAAGCTCTTCACCAATGATCTGGCTTGTTTTTCCTTCTGCAAGCATCGCCAGGATCTGTTTTTCACGGCGGGTGAGTTTCGGAGGGCCTTCAGAAGCATTTTTTGATGGACGGCTGATAATTTCAATCACTTCCCTGCTGTAGCATATATTTCCTTTTACTGCTTCATCAATGCATTTCCTGAGCTCCGGAAGGGAACTGTTCTTCAGAAGGTAGCCGCTGGCACCGTTCTGTATGGTCTGTAAAATAATGCTCCGCTCTGTGTGGTTGCTGAGGATGAGGATAAGGGTACTTTCGGATATTTCCTTGATCATCAGGCAAAGATCCATCCCGTTAATATCCGGAAGGGAAATATCCAGCAAAACCATGTCGATGCGGTGGGTCCGCATATAGCTGAGCAGTTCACGGCCTTTGCAGAACCCTTCTACAATGTCAATATTGTCTTCATGGGAAAGGAGGTTTCTGAGGCCTTCAATCACGATAGGATGATCATCAACGATCACAGTGCGTAATTTATCCATCTGTCGTAGTACTAAGTTCAATATTAATGGTAGTTCCTTCGCCCGGTGCCGAGAGGATTTCCATATCGCCTTTCAGATAGGCGATCCGGTTGTTCAGGTTATCCAGCCCCATTCCTTTTTTGTTCCTGACCGCTTCCTGATCAAAGCCGGACCCGTCATCCTCAAAGGTGATAAAAATGGAAGACCCGTTCTGGCTGCACTGCATCAGGATATGGGCAGCTCCGGAATGCCGGATGGAATTGGAAATCAGCTCCTGGATGATTCGGTAAACATTCAGCTGTACCGTAAGGGGAATATCTTTCCGGATCCCGAATGATTCGCAGGAAATCTCCAGTCCGTCCCGCATATAAAACTCACAAAGGTCTTTCAGTGCCGTTTCCAGCCCGAATTTCAAAAGGGTATCCGGGACCATGTTCCGGGCAATACGACGCAGTTCGCTGACGGCCTCGTCAAGCTGGCCAACGGTCCTCCGGAAGCTTTGATCTTCCCAGACATCAGACTGGTCTTCCGCCCATGAGGAAAGATTGATCCTGACTCCCGCTAACATTCCCCCAAGGCCGTCATGAAGATCCCTGGCGATACGCTCACGTTCCAGTTCTTCTCCATCCAGCATGGCTTTGGCTACTTTCAGCTGTTGCTTCTGTTCCATTTCACCCAGCTGCTGCTGGTAATTGATTTCTTTCTGTTCAGCCAGCTTACGTTTATTACGGGCATTAAGGATGGCAAACCCTAATACCGCAAAAAGCAGGAGGCAGCCAATACCTAAGATACCGGTGTACAGCCGTTCATTTTTGGTATTTAAAGCCGCCTGACGGTTCTGGGCCTGCAATGCAGCAATTTTCTGGCGGCTCTGGGCTGAACGGTATTTGGTTTCCAGCTCATTGATTTTCAGCTTGCTTTCGCTGCTGTTGATGCTGTCCGTAATATTCCGTTGCAGGTTCAGCCAGCGGTAAGCCGACTGATAATCTTTAAGCTGCTCGTTGGTTTTGGCCAGCTCGCCATAAATCATTGCCTTATCTAGGCTGTTGCGCATCAAAGTCTGGTCCTTTACGATATCCATCAGGATGTTCCGTGCATTTCTAAAATCCTTCTGCTGGCTGTAGATGTTATATTTCCTGAATACCAGCTGCTGACGCATCTGATGCTGATGAAATCTATCTGCAAGAGCAATACCCATGTCCGCACTTTTCAAAGCTTTTTCCAGGGCATTGATTGTGGTATAGTATAGGGTTTCATTGTAATAATAAAGGGTATTGTTCATTGAATCCGGATACGGAAGAAGCAGTTTTCTTGCTTTCTGCAGCAATGTAAGGGCTTTCTCACCCTGTGCGGTGTAACAGTATATGCTTACACCGCTCAGGTAGGCGAAGAGCAGGGTGCTTGATGCCGGTGCTGTTTTTTCCAGCAGCTCAACGGCTTTCTGATTATAATCCGATGCTTTGCTGAATTGTGCATTATTCATCAATATCGTAGCCAGCTGAGTGTAAAAATGTCCTTTCATTACGGGATTACCAGCCTTTTCAGCATAAGGGATTGCTTTTCCGATGGTAATTCCGGCAATGAAATCGTACCCTTTTTTATCTTTATTCATCAAGGCATAATTGTACCATGCAGAAGCCAGCTTTGCATAAGCTCTCCTGTCATGGAAGACGGACAATTCCTGTATGGCTTTTTTAAATACCGCAGAAGCTTTTCCGGGATCTGAGCTGAAGTAGTACTGCCCTTCATAAAAAGGAATGACCGCACGGTAATAGGGATATTTCTGTGCCAGCTTTTTACCTGCTACCAGATTGATCCTGCTTTTAGCCGTATCCCTCAGTTTCCAGTACTCTACCAATGCAAAACGGGCATCAGCCTTGATACTGTCCGGCCTGTCTGACCACAAGACTGTCTGAAGGCTATCCAGATACCTGGTTTCATCCAGCGGAATCTGCTGCTGAGCCGTTAACCCTAAAGGAAGCCAAAGTAACATCAGAACCCAATAATAATTTCTCATTGTATCGCATCAAAATTTTAAGAAAGACGAGTGCCTCCCTTTATTCCCGGATGTAAATATGCGGCAAAAATCTTCATGATACTTCATTTTCATTAATTTATACAAAAAACTACTTAAAAATCAGTAGAAAAAAATTACTGTGAAGCCGGTATTTCATATCGGTTTTTCTTGCCCTAGCTTTGTGTTAAACCTCATTAACACGAAAAAATATGAATACACCTGCTTTAAAAGAAAACCTGACGGGACATCGGGTCCGCACTTCATTGCTGCGACTTATTCTGTGCCTTGCCATGTTAGGGATCGGAATGAGTTCCTGCTCAAATGATGACGATACCGGAGGAGATTCGGGCGATTATTATTTCCGGGCATCAATCGACGGGAGAAAAGTAAATTTCCATAATGTCAAATTCCAGGGCGGAGGCAATGATAACCGATGGGAGCATATTGTAGTCGGTGGAAATGAAGCCTCTTACCCTACGGATGGCAGCCTGCCCTCCCCGTCTCTTGATTTCGAGATATGGAGAACAGGAGGTAACATTACATCAGGCACCTACACCACTCCGGCAGAGACCGGAATGATTGCACGTTATGCCATCCAAAAAAAAGAAGGGACCCTTATATACAATACGTCTTATGGCGATGATGTATTCAGCGTCAACATCGAAACAATCAGTAAAGACGGTATTAAAGGGACATTATCAGGAAAAGTAAGGTCTATGGAAGGCTCCGTAATCAATGTCACCGAAGGATCTTTCAACCTCCCTTACGACACCATGATCAATCCGTAAAATAAAATAAAAAAAATATGAAAAACACATTTTTAACTCTGATTATCGCTGCCGGAACGATATCACCGGTGGCTGTTGCTGCCCAATACAAGGAGCCGGAGAAAAAAGACAAACAGGAAATTTTCTATCCGCAGGTTTCATTCGATTCCCTTCAGGCTAAGAAGATGCTTGCAAGAGGAAGTGCAACCATTAAGGGAGTAGCGTTTACCAAGGCAAAAGATAAAAACTGGGGAATAAAAATGGGCAAACGGATCTTAGCCAACCAGATCAGGGTGGTTCTTCTGCCGGTAACCCCTTATTTCAATGCGTGGTACCAGCTCAGGAAAGAAAAAGAAAATACAAGAAAAAGACGTTACGTATACCTTTCCAATGAAGCCTACCGGTACAGGCTGGAAGCGATTACCAACAGCAGCGGTGAATTTACATTTCCTGAAATGAAGCCTGGAACATATTTCCTCCAGGGGTTCCTGCCGTACACACAAAATGGTTATTACCATGAATATACCGGAGCTGCGTACAACGGCTATAACCGCACCAATTATTATGAGCTGAAGCAGTACAGCGTAAATCATGAAGACCGGATCGAGGCCTTTGTTGAGGTTAAGGAAAACGGTGAAATCGTAAACGTGAAGCTTCACTAACAAACCCAGTTTTAAGACCACCAAATCAATCGACATATGTTATACGCTAAATTACCCGTCCGTTTCGCCTGCCTTCTGCTGCTGTCTGCATCACTGTATTCCCACGCGCAGTTGGGGGCGCTGTGGCAGAAAGCCAAAGAAAAAACAGAAAAGGCTGTGGATAAGGTTATTGCTAAAAAAAGCAACAGCCGTACGGTAGAAACGGGAGAATCCGCTCCTTTTGTCCAGGGAAATATGCCCCTGTTTTCTGAAGATTTTTCAGAGTATGCTGCAGGAGCCACCGTAAGCTCCGTTAAAAGTAACGGACTGGCTTCCGTAACCGGCCTGAAAGAGCATTCCGGAAAATGGATGCCTCTCGAAGACAAAGCCATCTACAAACTGAACAAAGCCATCCCGTATCCGGAACATTTCACCGTTACATTTGACCTCCTGGCAACGGGTGATCAGGTAAAGGATATTGCACCCTTATCCTTCGGGTTCGCTCCCGACAACAGTACGAAAGAATATACCAGCAATTCCGGCGCTTATGTGGAATTACAGTACTATGATACTGATATGGTGAATACCGGAAGCAAAAACCCTGAGAAATATGCCAACAATACATTTGACCTGGAGCCGTATCTCAATACTGTACTGAAGGCAAAACTTGAAGTAAACGGTGAAAGGATGACCGTATATCTGGGCAATAGGAAAATTGCAGACGGGATTTTCTTTGCGCCTTCAGCGGGAAAGAATTTTTACCTATCTGCTCCATGGCAATATGACAACGGAGCAAAGGTATTTGTAAGCAACATCAGAATAGCAGGTTTCAGCTAACAGGAATTAAGGCTGACATCTGATCATGCCGGTACTCATTAAAACCGTATCAGCAATCATTCATGCAACACTCAATCATGATTAAATAATTATCAGATCCGTTTCACTACTTTTGTGAAACGGATTCTTTACCATACCCTATGAATAAGATCTTCCACCTGGCTACAGGATTTTTACTGGTATTATTGAATTACAGCTATGCGCAGACCCCTGGAGCAGACCTAAGGAATGACAATATAGACAGCATCATAACAGGAGAAATGGCCCGCACCGGCATAGCAGGACTGGGTGCCGCCGTGATTGTCGATAAAAAAGTGGTCTGGAAGAAAGGTTATGGCTTTGCAGACCGGGAAAAACACATTCCTTTTTCCCCTTCTACGCTGATGAATATTGCTTCGGTGTCCAAAACCATTACGGGAGCCTGCATTATGAAAGCCGTGGAACACGGGAAAGTTTCGCTGGATGAAGATATCAATACGTATCTGCCGTTTAAAATAGTCAATCCTTATGATCCGGATTCCAAAATTACCCTCCGGCACCTGGCTACCCATACCTCGGGGCTGACTGACCGGTACCCTTTTTATACGGACAGCCTGTATACGAACGGCAGGGATGCAGAACTGCCCTTAGGTGAGTTCCTGAAGAACTATTTCGTTCCGGGCGGGAAATACTACAGCAAAGAAAATTTCCTCAATCATCAGCCGGGCACATACCGGGAATATTCCAATATCGGCGCAGGCCTGGCCGGCTATATCGTAGAACTGCGGACAGGAATGAAGCTGAATCAGTACAGCAGGAAGCATATCTTTAAACCACTGGGCATGTCACATACCGGATGGTTCCTTTCAGAAGTTGACCTGAAAAACCATACCAAGCTTTATTCCAAAGACAGCAATACCTTAAAGCAGATTCCCCTGTACGGCTGCGTCACTTATCCGGACGGCGGGGTACGGACTTCCGTGGATGACTTATCTAATTTTTTCATTTTTCTCCTCCAGAACGGTTCTTATAAGAGGAAACAGCTGTTCAGGGAAAAAGATATAAAGGAAATGCTCAGGTTCCAGTTTACAGGAGACCATATCCCTGAAAATATTAATCCGGACACATTAAATTCAGGAATCTTCTGGGCGACGAAAATGGGAGGAAAACGCATCGGCCACAACGGATCTGATCCCGGTGTACGGACTTTCATGCTTTCTGATCTTAACAGGGAAGTTGCAGTCATTTTATTTTCCAATACTTCACTCAGCGAAAAAGAAGAAGACGTTTTTTTCAATCTTTATGATGCCCTGTATGCCATGGGGCTCAGAATAAAAAACGCCGGACATTCCCAAAAAAACACCCTTAATCATTCTGTTTTAACAGGAAAATCAGTGAATCAATCCAAATAAATAATGATAATTCCAATAGTATCAATCAAGCAAACCATATCCTTTTACCTATGAAATCTATTTTAAAGACATCAGCCATTATTGCATTCCTGATCCTGCAATCCGGCTGCAATCCACAGAAAAACCAGGCTTTTAAACCTTCAGTCATCTACCGTTCCGATGATCTGATTATTACCCAGATATCTGAAAACACATTTGAGCATACGTCTTTTTTGCAGACCAATGACTTTGGGAAAGTACCCTGTAACGGGCTGATTGTAAGAAACGGCGCGGAAACCGTTATTTTTGATACCCCGAGCAACGATAAGGATGCTGAAGAACTGATCGGATGGGTACAGGAGAAGCTTCACTGTTCCATCAATGCTGTTATTCCGACTCATTTCCACAATGACTGCCTTGGAGGCCTGCAGGCATTTCATAACCATAAGATTCCTTCCTATGCCTATGCAAAAACGATTGAGCTGGCTAAGAAAAACCACTATGCAGTCCCGGAACACAGTTTCACAGATTCACTCAGGCTCAAGGTGGGACAGGAATATGCTACTGCCAGATTCTTCGGTGAGGGACATACCAGAGACAATGTGGTAGGGTATTTCCCGGAGGAGCATGTCATGTTCGGAGGATGCCTGATCAAGGAAATGGATGCCGGCAAAGGATACCTCGGAGATTCCAATACCTCTGAATGGTCGGATACCGTTGAAAAGGTAAAGAGGCAGTACCCTGATGTAAAAACAGTCATTCCGGGCCATGGGGATTACGGAGACCGGAAGCTGCTTGACTATACGATTGCCCTGTTTAAAAATAAATAAATCTGACTGATACCTATTCTCATCAATATACCATAAGGCTGCTCTGTTCGGGCAGCCTTATAGTCTTAAAAGGCAAGTTTAAAAAGTAAGCACCACTTTACCGATATGCTTACCGTTCCTGAAGTATTCCATCGCTTCAGTAATATCTTCCACAGGAAAAATCCGGTCAATATAGGGATGCACATTATTGAGACCGAAAGCCCGGATCATCTCTTCAAAAGATTTTTTCGAACCCACCTGTACACCCTGTATAGCCAGGCATTTCTGGATGACCGGAAACGCAGAGATTTCAGTGAACTGACCTCCCAGCAACCCTACTACGGCGATTCTTCCGTTCAGCTTCATGGCTTCTGCAGTTTTGTGCAATTCTGACCAGGACATTTCTACGGTTGCATCCACACCATCCCCACCTGTAAGTTCAAGGACCTGCTGTTGCCATTCCGGATACTTCCGGTAATTGACTGTGATATCTGCACCGAGTTTCCGTGTAATGGCCAGTTTTTCATCAGATCCTGAGGTGATGATTACTTTAGCGCCCATCATTTTCCCGATCTGCAGTGCAAAGACGGAAGCTCCTCCTGTTCCCTGGATCAGCAAGCTCTGTCCCGGCCTGATCTGTATGGTGTTCACAACGGCTTCCCAGGCTACCAGTGCAGCAATGGGCAGCGTTGATGCTTCTGTAAAACTCATACTGTCTGGAATTTTAACCAAAGCCTGCCCGCTGAGGGAAATGTATTCAGCAAATACACCGTTTACGCCGGTTCCCAGCCTGCTTTTAAGGTATTCAGCTTTAAGCTGACCATCCTGCCAGTCCTGAATAAAATGGGTACAGACCCGGTCACCTACAGCAAAATGTTTTACGGAACTGCCCACCTGTACTACCACGCCAGCGGCATCAGAACCCAGGACATGCGGCAACGGAGTGCCGAATATGCCTTCCGCAACCATAATATCGAGCTGGTTCAGGGAAACAGCATGCACCTTTACCAGTACCTCATGCTCCCCTACTTCGGGAACTGGATTTTCCGTAATGGTTATCCGGTCTAATCCATATCCATTTTCTACTTTAATTGTTCTCATAATATCTTGTTTATTGCCGCAAATTTATTTTATCGGTATATTTGAGTCAAGTATGCACTTTTTGGTATCCTACATACCGAAACTATACTATTGCTGATTATCAATGAGAAAAATTTCGTTATGAAAACAAAATTTGCTGATGAGCCGGTGTGCTCCGTAGACTATGCGTTTAAAAGAATAGGAGGAAAGTACAAGGGAAGGATCATCTATTATCTTCATCTTAAAAACGTGATGCGCTATGGTGAACTGCGCAGGATCCTCACCGATGTCACCCCGAAGATGCTGACACAAACATTGCGCGAACTGGAAAATGACCTGCTGGTCACCCGTAAAGTCTACCATGAGGTCCCGCCTAAAGTAGAATATGCGCTAACCGATACTGGCCGAGAACTGATTCCATTCATTGAGCACCTTAAACAATGGGGCGACCGGCAGATCGAAAAGGAAAAAATGAATGGAATTTCATGTCAATAGCTCAATAGTATCTAAAATTTACAATACTGATTTTTAGCACGTTAATAATAATCCATATAGGTTTAACTTAAAATTTGGTTCATACTGTTGATCAAATTCAAATTTATTTATATATTTACATAACTGATTATATAATTAATTATTTTAAAATGGAATTTTTTAATAAAACGGGTAAAATGGCCCTGGGAAGCAGGTTACGCTTACTGACGGCAAAGGTTACGGAAGATTCTTCCAAGATTTATGAGCTTTATCAAGTTGCATTTTCTCCTAAATGGTTTCCCGTATTTTTCATTCTCTCTGAAGAAGGGTCGAAAACCATTACGGAAATAGCAGAATTAATCGGGCACTCACAGCCTTCCGTGACCCAGATCATTAAAGAAATGACCAAAGCAGGACTGGTTGAAAACAACCTTCTTTCTACAGACAAACGACGGAATGTTGCCGGACTTACTGATGAGGGAAAAGAAATTGCCCAACGGATGATCGAAGGACAATGTGCAGATATAGAAGCAGCGATCCGCCAAATTGAACAGGAAACAGCCCACAATCTTTGGGAAGCGATTGCAGAATGGGAACACCTGCTGGAACAGAAAACGTTGTACAAAAGAGTGCAGGAACAGAAAAAGGTCCGTGAAAGCCAAGATGTTGAGATCGTACCATATTCCAAACAGTACCAGAATGCATTCAGATCGCTGAATGAAGAATGGATCTCCGCTTATTTTGAAATGGAAGAAGCAGATTATAAGGCTCTGGATCATCCGGAAGAATACATTCTGGATAAAGGAGGGAAAATATTTGTCGCTCTTTATCAGGATGACCCGGTAGGTGTCTGCGCCCTGATTAAGATGGATGATCCTGAATATGGCTTTGAAATGGCTAAAATGGCCGTTTCACCCAAAGCCCAGGGCAAAAACATAGGTTATCTTCTTGGGAAAAAAGTCATAGACGAGGCTAGGGCATCGGGAGCCTCAAAGATCTACCTGGAAAGCAATACCATCCTGAAGCCCGCTATCAGCCTGTACTATAAACTGGGATTCCAGAAGATTTCCGGGAGACCGACGCCATATCAGCGCTGTAATATTCAGATGGAGCTGAAGCTGAAGGATTAAGGATTATCTGTTGAAGGATAGAATTGCTCGAGCAAACGGCTATTAATTCCTGACAACATTGCGGCGCCGTCAGTCCGAGTGTTCTTCTTAGCGAAGCGGAGAAAAATGTATCGAGGACCAGTGAGTAACAAACAAAAGCGTGATCCTTTTCAACAAGTTCTCGATACCCTACACTTTGTTTCGCACTCGAATGCACGACGACGAAAATAGATCCCTGACAACATTGCGGCGCCGTCAGTCCGAGTGTTCTTCTTAGCGAAGCGGAGAAAAATGTATCGAGGACCAGTGAGTAACAAACAAAAGCGTGATCCTTTTCAACAAGTTCTCGATACCCTACACTTTGTTTCGCACTCGAATGCACGACGACGAAAATAGATCCCTGACAACATTGCGGCGCCGTCAGTCCGAGTGTTTTTCGCAGCGAAGCGGAGAAAATGTATCGAGGACCAGTGAGTAACAGACAAATCAGAATCTTTTAGCTGGTTTTTGACACACAACACTTCGTTCCGCACTTGAACAGGAAGGTTTTCAGTTTTGTTTAATAAGAATAAATGTAAACTGAAAACCACGGATGCACTATTATACTTTCTGTACCGGTAAGGTAAACCAAAATGTACTTCCTGCTCCCAGCTCACTATTGACCCCTATCTCCCCGCGGTGCTTCTTAATGATTTCGGCACTGATGTACAGCCCGAGTCCGAGTCCGGAATACTGTACGCCTGAATAATCCGCCCGGTAATACCGGTCAAAAATATACGGAATCTTATCGGCAGGAATCCCAGGCCCGAAATCTTTTACGGATACTTGTACCTTACCCTCTGTTTTTTCTACGGATATATGGATTTCACGCTGGTCGGGAGCATATTTAACAGCGTTGTTCACAAAGTTCACCACTACCTGTTCAATACGGGCTTCATCGGCTTCAATGAATATGTCTTTGCTGCCCTGCAATATCAAACGGTACTTTTCCCTCATGCGGATATGGCTGCAACAGGTTTCGAGCATTTCATAGAGGTTGAAGGATTTATAATTGAGATGCAGCTGGCCTTCTTTGGTGCGGGTGGTATTAAGCAGGTCATCAATCAGCCCGGTAATTTTCGTGACGCTGGTGTTTGCATGATCAATCAGTTTGATGACCATTGGATGCTGCATATTATCCCGGTAACGGTTTAAAAGCTGTAATGAGCCTTTGAGGGTGGTAATCGGTGTTTTGAGTTCATGGCTGGCAATGCTCAAAAAGTCATCTTTGCGCTGCTCTTCCAGCTTTTTCCGGGTAATGTCCTGTACGGTACCTGAAAAATTGGCTTTGGTAAAAATATCGCCATGATAGAGTTTGCCGGTTGAGCGTACCCAACGGATATCCCCGTCCCGGTATCCTTTAATTGAATACTCCATGTCTATATTGCCGCCGGTTGTTAAAGCTTCATGCAGTTCACGGGTAACAGTCTCCCTGAATTCAGGGGTGATTTGTTCAAGGGCAGCTTCAAGAGGCATCTCTTCATCAGAATAAAATCCGAATATCTCTTTCAGCCTTTCTGATGCCGTAAGGACATTGCTTTCTGCGTCAATAAACCAGGTGCCCAGTTCGGACGATTCTATGGCCAGCCGAAGCTTGGCCTCTGCCTCTTCAACAATTTTCCTTGACCGTACTTTTTCAGTGACATCCAGTACGGTAGCGAGCACGGCAATGATGCTCCCACTGAGATCCGTCATCGGCTGATAGAAATAATCCACATACACTACCCTGTCCTCCCCAGTTACCTTGTTTTTAAATATGACTTTCTGCTCACGTTTCTGAAGCATGGATCCTTTTTCAAGGACTTCTTTCCAGAGTGAAGGGAACACCTGGTTTTTAAGTTCCGGGAATACTTCCAGCATGGGCCTGTTCAGCACTTCCTCTTTGGTACGGTTCCAAAATTTGAGCAATGCCTGATTGACGGTAGAAACGATATGTTCAGAACCTGTTAAGACCACTACCGGTGCATGGAGGTTGCTCAGGATATCGGTAAGCCGGTTTTCGCTGGCTTTCAAATCCAGGTTGGATGCCAGCAGGAGTTCCTGTGATTTGTTCAGCTCTTCGTTGATGGCAAGGAGCTCTTCATTCAGCAGCTGTATTTTATTTCTTGATAATACCTGCTCCGTAACAATACTTGCCGTAATCATGATCCCGTTAACCTTTTCCGAATCATCCCTTAAAGGCTTATAAACGAAGTTAAAATAGACTTCTTCAATCTTCCCCTGCTGTTCCAGGAGGGCCTTCATCTCATTGCCATAATAGGCTTCTCCGGAAGCATATACATTATCGAGAATCTGAAGGAATTCCTGCCCAATAAGTTCCGGGACGGCTATATGCAGAGGCAAACCTATGATATCTTCCGACTTGCCCCAGGCTTCAAGCACTTCATTATTCGCTGATTCTATAATCAGTTCCCTGCCCTGAAAAACAGCAATGGCAACTGGTGCATCGGACAAGAGATAACGCAGGCGGCTTTCTGAGTGTGAAAGTGCTTCAGTCCGCATAGCGACGCGGGTTTCCAGTTCCTGATTTAAAGCATTGAGGCTTTCCTGGGTGATATAGAGTTCCTCATTGGTAGCGTGAAGTTCTTCATTGGCTGCCGCAAGCTCCTCATTCATGGTCTGTTCCCTTTCCAGAAGCTCCTCGCGTTCCCTGGCCACCTGAAGTTCTTTCTGATCCAGGACTTCCCGGGTAACATCTTTTGCCGTATGGTAAATAGCATATACAGTTCCCTGTGCATCTTTAACGGCAATATAGGAATAGTCAAAATAATACAGCTGAAGCTTCCCATCCACGATCAATTCTGCTGCAATGGCTTTTCCGATATTATCCACTCCGGTATTCCATACTTCCTGCAGCATGCCTACGAAGGGCTGATTGGAAATTTCAGGCAATGCTTCGGACAGGGTGAGCCCGACTACAGATCCGGATTTACCCCAGGCAGCCAACATGGCAGGATTAGCCAGTTCGATACGTATTTCCTCACCCGTGTAGACGGCCACCGGATGTTCGGCATGCAGGCATAGGATGTTTAATAGGTCTGTGTTTTCCAGTCTGGTAGGACGATACATAATTGGGTGCGGGAAGTTCGTTAATGGTGAACCTGAACGTCGATTCTGCTGATAAGGTCATCAATATCGAACGGCTTAGAGATAAAGTCATCTGCTGAACAGAGACCTTTCATACGTTCCATGTTGGCATTGGCAGTCATAATGATCACGGGAATATGTTTCGAGGCTTCATTATTTTTAAGGGTATTGCATACTTCAATTCCGTTGCCATCCGGCAACATGACATCAAGCAGGAACAAATCGGGACCGGTTTCCGGATGCCCGGTCATAAATTCAGAAACCGTCGGAAACCCATGTACATTATAATCCTGCTCCAAAACCATTTGGATGAGCTCCAGGATTTCTTCACTGTCCTCCAGGACACAAATATTCTTATTCATTCATTAATCAGTAAGCTCAGGTACATGATCAGCATTTCCTGTACCTTAAATTTTCCCGTGTACATAGCACAAACCCTATGTGAATCAGTATCATTGCCTTATTGCAGCATAATTAAATCCATATGCATTGATAACCGGTTTGATTAGAAGCAAAATTTATTCCATATGATTAAAAATCAAGGATATTTTAATGGATTTTTAACAAATCTGACAGACCTTTATAAAGCATTACGCAGGAACCTGAAACCTTATTTCTAATCAGTTGCCGTTTTGTATAAGATTAATTTCATCCCTTGTTGTGACCAGCTTTCTGGCATTGAATCTTATTTCATATTATTTTAAAACTGATTCCCCATTAAAATCATATGCTGAACAAGAATATTTTAATACCTTCAAAATAAAAAACTGATTTTCAGGTTATGAAATAAGAATTGATATTTCATTATACCAACCTTATGAACTGTAAACTTATTATGTATTGTATATGAGCCGGTTACCAATCCCGATATTTACTGATGTAAAACTGATTCCAGGCGTTATGATATTTACCGCGGGAGGTAAGCTATTTATTACCAGGAAATTAATTTATTACTAAAGGTGCAATGCAACACATACGATCATCAAGATAGGTCTGTGCAATATTAAAAAAAAGTATTATTTTTGCTTAAGTACAGGATTATTTCCATACTCTTCCACCCATCATTTTGAGCCTATTCCATATTTATAGAATATTAAAAATCAATCACATGAGAAAAATAATTTTACTCTTCCTATTTATCCTAAGTATTCCCGTTTTCTCTCAGATTAAAGTACTGAAAAATGAAAGCCTTGTAGAAATCGGTAAAGATAATTCTGTTGGCCTTTATAAAAAAGGAGATAAATTTACCATCAATTATCAGGATCTGAATACGGCCAACCTGAATACATTCAGGTCTTTTTCTTTCCAGAACATCAACGGCGATGTATCTGGGCTGTATAAAATGATCACCGACGGGTTTATTGATACCCCTGACGGAAATATTGTACTGGAGATGCCGAACGATATTATTGAGCTGCATTATGAAAAAAATTACGGGCAGCCTACTGTTCAGATTATTCAGTTCATTAATAAAAACAGGAAGTATATGGGTAAATCCCAGTTCCTGAATAAGAAACAGATCGATAAAATATTCGGGAGATCGAACGGCAAATTTACACTTTACGATAAACCTGCATCCGTCAATGGTACTGCCGGACAGAAACAGGCAGTGAATCCTATGCCTGCATCATCCCCTGTCCCTGCCAACAGCGGAAAAGATAAAAAATCCAGAAAATAATCTTAATCTGATGATATCGCTTAACTCATTCTTCGTGAATGAGTTTTTTTATTTTATTTTTGCAAAAAGATCTTTATCTACTATGAGCCTTCAAATACAACACCTGACCAAAAAATTCGGAGAACAGACTGCTCTCAGCGACGTCAACATCTCTATCGGCAACAATGAAATTATCGGGCTTTTAGGTCCTAACGGTGCAGGAAAATCCACTCTGATGAAATCTATCGTAGGTGCCCTGAAAATAGATGAAGGTGAAATCATATTCAATGGTAAAAATATTGCCGAGCATGAAACCGAAAGTAAAAAAAGCATCGGGTTCCTTCCGGAAAACAATCCGCTGTACCTGGAAATGTATGTGAAGGAATACCTTCAGTTTATTGCCAATATCCATCAGCTTCCGGAAAACAGGATTGAAGAAGTGATTGAACTGGTAGGCATCACGCCGGAAAGGTCAAAAAAGATCGGCCAGCTTTCAAAAGGATACAAACAGAGGGTTGGCCTCGCACAGGCCATCATCCATCAGCCTGACCTGCTGATCCTGGACGAACCGACCAATGGTCTTGACCCGAATCAGATCATTGAGATCCGTAACGTTATCCGTGAGATAGGAAAAGAAAAGACGGTGTTGCTTTCCACACACATCATGCAGGAAGTGGAAGCCCTGTGTTCCCGTGTCATCCTGATCCACAAGGGACATATCCTCCAGGACTGTCCGATCGGTGAATTCAAAGGAAGGTTCGAAAGTCTGGAAGAAGCCTTTACCAGCTATACCCGGAACGCAGCCGCCAACTAATGGCTTTATATTTGATCGGGATAAGCATAACAACCATCAAATACACCACCATGATCAAAACAGTTTTGGCAGTAATCTGCCTGACAGCAGTTTCTTCAGTATCCTATGCGAATATCTGTGTTACTGAAGCCGTTCAAAGCGAATACACACAGAAAGTACCGAAAACGGTCATCATCAAAACCAAAAAGTTCAAGATCAGGATTGACCAGCAGCCCAACGGACAATACCTGTATCAGTCGTGGCCCGTTAACGGCAGGCTTACCTCAAAGCCGAGCATGATCATCAGCAATGGTGAAATGATTCCGGACGGGAGCGGCGGCAATTATTATTACGAATTTCAGAACGAAGGTTATACCTATCAGGTCTGGAGGAATTACCTGACCGATTCTGCAAAAAAGGCTCCTTACACCCTGAAGGTTACAGATCCTGAAGGCCAGGTGGTAGCCAGTGATAGTGGTTATATTGTTAAGAATTAATATGCTCCGGTTCCTATTGAACCGGAGTTTTTTCTGGCATTTCTGATGATGGCAGAGCTGTAAAAAACCTGCTTGTCACGAAACTTTCCCCCGCTGCCTGATAACCGATGTTGAAGATCTGCTCCAGGCGTTCCTTTCTTCTTTCAAATGTACCGTATGTAGACAGTTCCTGTGAGGAAATAAACCAGTCGCAATGGTCAAATTTAATTTTCTCAACCCGGTAGGACAGCAGGTCATAGGATCTTGAAACAATCGATTTTATAGATTTCAGATCATCGATTTTAATATCGTGGGGAGGGGAAACAAAGACTCCGATCAGCCTGTCACATTCTGCCCGGATGATATCAGCGGGAAAATTATTCAGGACGCCGCCGTCACAGTACATTTCATCATCAATGATATAGGGGGTGGTAATCCCAGGAATGGAACAGGAGGCAATAATAGCATCCACTACCCTGAAGTCCTTACTGAATACCGTTTCTGTTCCTTTTATAAGTTCTGTAGCAACGATCCTTACTTCCTTATTCAGGTCTCCCAGCTTCATATCCCCGAAAATCGGGTTCAGGTAATTCCTGAAAATCACCGATGAGACCAGTCCCGGCTGGTTGAATGCAAAATGTTTCCAGTTGAAGAAGTAAACGGATTTGAAAAATTCAAGAATCTCTTCCGGGGTCTTGCCTACCGCATACAGGCAGCCCACAATAGAACCGGCACTGCAGCAGGAAAGGATATCTATTTCAATGTTTTTCTCACGTAAGAATTTCAGGACTCCTGCGTGAGCAATCCCCTTGGTTCCCCCGCCGGATAAAACAAGTCCGGTTTTTTCAAAATTCATTGGATAAATGTAAGAAAACATCCCTGAATACAGGATTTAAGGTTTCTAAATTTATGTTAAATGTTTTTGAATCCTCTGTAACGTTTCAAAGAAATAGAGATAAGAGCTTATGAAGAAAAACCTTATCCTGTTTGATACTCACCGGTCCTCGATACATTTTTCTCCGCGTTGCTGCGAAAAAAACTCGAACTGACGGGGCCGCAATGTTTGTCAGGGATAGATTTCCGTTGTCGTCTGTTCGAGTGCGCAACGCAGTGAATCGTATCGAGAACTTTTTGAAAAGGATCACACTTTAGTTTATTAATCACCGGTTCTCGATACATTTTTCTCCGCCTTGCTGCGAAAAAAAACTCGGACTGACGGGGCCGCAATGTTTGTCAGGGATAGATTTCCGTTGTCGTCTGTTCGAGTGCGCAACGCAGTGGAGCGTATCGAGAATTTGTTGAAAAAGATTACACTTTAGTTTATTAATCACCGGTTCTCGATACATTTTTCTCCGCCTTGCTGCGAAAAAAACTCGAACTGACGGGGCCGCAATGTTTGTCAGGAATAGGTTTCCGTCGCCGCCCGTTTGAGTGCGCAACGCAGTGAAGCGTATCGAGAACTTGTTGAAAAAGGATCACCCTTTAGTTTATTAATCACCGGTTCTCGATACATTTTTCTCCGCCTTGCTGCGAAAAAAACTCGAACTGACGGGGCCGCAATGTTTGTCAGGGATAGATTTCCGTTGTCGTCTGTTCGAGTGCGCAACGCAGTGGAGCGTATCGAGAACTTGTTGAAAAAGGATCACACTTTAGTTTATTAATCACCGGTTCTCGATACATTTTTCTCCGCTTTGCTGCGAAAAAAACTCGAACGGACGGAGTAGAAATTATTGTTATATGATTGGTTTATTGACAGTTTATCATAAAAAAGGCCCGGAAAATCCGGGCTTTGCTATATTGAATAATTAATATTGATATGAATACTTAGATATGAATCACCTCACCGTAAGCAGCAGCGGCAGCTTCCATAATTGCTTCGGAAACGGTCGGGTGCGGGTGGATAGACTTGATGATCTCATGTCCTGTGGTCTCCAGTTTCCTGGCGACTACAGCTTCTGCAACCATATCGGTAACGCCGTCACCGATCATGTGACAACCTAACCACTCTCCGTATTTGGCATCGAAAATTACTTTGATGAAACCGTCGGTATTTCCGTTGGCTGTTGCTTTTCCGCTGGCAGAAAGAGGGAACTTCCCTACTTTGATTTCATATCCTTTTTCTTTAGCCTGTTTTTCAGTAAGGCCTACGGAAGCTACTTCAGGATGGCAATATGTACATCCGGGGATGTTGCCGTAGTCGATTTTCTCTACATGCATTCCCTTGATCTTCTCCACACAGGTGATTCCTTCTGCGGAAGCAACGTGTGCCAGAGCCTGGGTAGGGATGATATCCCCGATGGCATAATATCCCGGTACGGAAGTTTCATACCATTCGTTCACCAATACCCTTCCTTTATCTGTCTGGATGCCCACTTCTTCAAGGCCGATATTCTCAATGTTCGCAGCAATTCCTACCGCAGACAATAAGATATCCGCTTCAAGAGTGATGTTGCCTTTAGCTGTTTTCACAGTAGCCTTCACTCCTTCTCCGCTTGTGTCTACACTTTCTACGGATGCATTGGTCATGATCTCGATTCCGGTCTTTTTAAGGGATTTCTCCAGATGTTTAGAGATTTCCTCATCTTCCACAGGAACGATGTTCGGCATGAATTCAACGACGGTCACTTTTGTCCCCATCGTGTTATAGAAATCAGCAAACTCAACCCCAATCGCTCCGGAACCTACTACGATCATAGATTTCGGTTGTTCAGGTAAAGACAATGCCTGTCTGTATCCGATTACTTTTTTACCATCCTGAGGCAGGTTCGGCAATTCTCTGGAACGGGCTCCTGTAGCGATGATGATATGGGTCCCGGTATATTCCGTTACTTTACCTTCCTGATCGGTTACAGAAACTTTTTTGCCCTTCTGAACTTTCGCTGTTCCCAGAATGACATCGATTTTATTTTTTTTCATCAGGAATTCAATCCCTTTGCTCATTTTGTTCGCTACGCCACGGCTTCTCTGAATAACATTCGGGAATTCAAAGCTTCCTTCTACTTTATTCAGTCCGTAATCTTCAGCATGGTTGATATAATGAAATACCTGAGCAGATTTCAGCAAAGCTTTAGTAGGAATACATCCCCAGTTCAGGCAGATCCCTCCAAGGTTTTCTTTTTCGATGATCGCAGTCTTGAAACCCAGCTGTGCCGCTCTGATTGCTGTAACGTATCCACCAGGACCACTTCCGATGACAATAATATCGTAGTTCATTAGTATAAAATTTTTATGCGAATTTAAGGAAAAATATCGGATAAGAAATGAAAAAGCAACCGGTAAAGGCTGCTTCTGTGATTTTGAATTTATTTTTTGCTGTAGGAGACCCTCCATACGATTCCGCTTACATCGTCTGCTACCAGTAACGATCCGTCAGCAAGCTGCAGGACGCCTACAGGGCGCCCATACACATCGCCTTTTTCCTTATCCGCTATAAAGCCTGTTAAAAACGGCTCATAAGATCCGGAAGCCTTTCCATTGGCAAACGGCACAAATGCAACCTGATACCCGGCCAGTGAAGATCGGTTCCACGAGCCATGCTGCCCAATGAATGCCCCGTTTTTATACTTCTGCGGAAACCGGGTTCCTGTATAAAAATCCAGTCCCAGCGATGCGGTATGGGAACCCAGCGGCACGTCGGGAACAATGGTTTTGGCTACCAGATCAGGCCTCTCTCCTTTTCTTCTCGGGTCTTCATGATTCCCGAAATAAGCATATGGCCAGCCGTAAAACGCCCCTTTCTTAACACTGGTCAGGTTATCCGGAACGAGTTCGTCGCCCAGCTCATCCCTTTCGTTCACTACGGTCCACAATACTCCTGTTACGGGATTCCAGCTCATTCCCACCGGATTCCTGAGTCCTGATGCAAAGATTACTTCCCCGCTTCCGTCAGGATTTATTTCCAGTATATTGGCTCTCCGTACTTCGTTTTCCATTCCGTTTTCGCCCACATTACTTCCCGAGCCAACCGAAACATAGATTTTCGACTGGTCTTTATTGGCAATTAAATTTCGTGTCCAGTGATTGTTATAGCCTCCGGCCGGAAGGTTCAGGATTTTCTTTCCCGGCTGGGATATTTTCAGTTCTCCCTGTTGATAAGGATACATCCAAAGGCCGTCTGTATTGGCAACATAGAATTTATCCTTGATGATCAGCATCCCGTAAGGCTGATTGAGATTGTCCAGGAAAACGGAAGACGTTTCCGGAATACCGTCTTTATCAGCATCCCTGTAAACCAATATCCTGTTGGCCGATTTACCGCCCACTTCCGCACCACTTTTTCCGCTGATGTCATTTTTAACCTTCTCTGTAGCAGACCGTTCAGAGTTGGACAACACCACAAAGACATCCCCGTTCGGTCCCTGAATCATGTTCCTCGGACTTTTGATATTTTCCGCAAAGCGGGTAACCGTAAAGCCTTCAGGAGCCGTCGGAGCTTTTCCTGCCGGCCATCCGATCACATTGCTGAATTTATTTTTGGCTCCTTTTTCATCCGGCGCCGGAAGTTTCAAGGTATCGGTCTGAGTAGCCACTTCACTTTTGGATGTGGTATCCTGCTTTTTCTGGTCTTTGCAGCCTGCCAGCAGGACCATAACAGAAGGTAGAAGGTATTTTTTCATAGGTAGAAGTAATTTTTAATCGGTGGATAGAATATTCCTTATCTCTGTTACAAAAACCATTCCCTGTTTTGGAAAGAAAGAAATACGGTAGTGTGATCAGCCAAAAGGTAGAAATTGACTCATTTGCCATTCATTATTTGCTTTTCGCGCGGCCTCCGGCCGCGCGAAAAGCAAAGGAATTCAAAATGACCCATTCATATCACTGTATAACCGCATGCACAATACTCTTCCTGTTCCAGGTATACGAGACATGAATGGTACCGTCCGAAGCCTGGATCACGGAAGGATACGAATATTCATCACCGTCTTTACCATTTTCCAGCACCAGGACATCTTTCCATTGCTGACCGTCCTTACAAATGGCTACATTGAGCTTCGTGCGTCCTTCCCACCAGTTTTTCCCGCTGATTTCAGGATTATATACAATAAGCAGCCAGTTATTTTTCAGCCGGATGGCATCAGTCCCTGAATTAGGATTGGCAAGGCTGGTTTCCTTCCAAAGCGTCCACTGCCTTCCGTGGTCATAGGATAATGAAGTCATGACTTTGTTCTGCTGGCTGCGGGCGAGAAGCTGAAGTGTGCCGTTCCTGTGTTCAATAATGCTGGGCTGGATGACCTGCACGTCTTTCTGGTTGTAGTTAACGGGAATAATTTTCCAGGTCTTTCCGTGGTCAGTGCTCCATTCGAGATGAACCTTCCAGTCCTTTTCGGTAAATTCTTTGCTGGAAGGTGATACAAGATCTCCGTTCCTAAGCATCAGCGGACGGTTCTTTACCGGTCCTAGCAGACCTTTCAGTCCCTGAGCTTCCGACCAGGTTTTTCCGTTATCAGCCGAGGTTTTGAGCCAGCCGCTCCACGCCCTTGGATTGGGTCCTGCTTTATAAAACAAAAGTACCGAATCTGTTTTGGGAAGGGTATACAGTACAGGATTCCATGTAGGATAGGTCATATTGCCTGATACTTTTCCGTCGGCAACAGCTTCGGGAACAGACCAGCTCCGATGATTCCATCCGGACAGCCAGATTTTTACCGAAGGGTCTCCTTCGTGGTCACCTCCGAACCATGAACAGAGGATGTTCCCGTCTTTAGTTTCCGTTAATGTGGAGGCATGGCACTGGCGGAATCCAGCTGTGTTTTCCGTAAATATTTTTTCCCTGGAAACCAAGACAGGCTGGTAGCCTGTACAGGAAACCAACAGAAGAAAGAAATATATTGAAACCCAGGCTTTCATCAGTGGACTGTTATATTCTGCTTTAACGGCAGGTTTTTCGATGAGTTTCCTACCATAATCCGGTAGGTCCCTTTTTCCACTACCCAGTTCATCTTTTCATCAAGAAACTGCAGCTGCTGTACGGGAAGCTCTATCGTTACCCGTTTAGCTTCTCCCGGTTGTAAATGGACTTTCTGAAAGCCTTTCAGCTCAATAACCGGCCGGGAAACCGAAGCCAGAAGGTCTTTGACATACAGCTGGACAACTTCGCTGCCTGCTTTTGACCCCGTATTTTTTACCGTTACCTGTGCCTGTATGGTGTCAGCCGGAGCATATTCTGACCGGTTAAGCTTCAGGCCAGAGATTTCAAATGTGGTATAGCTTAATCCGAAACCGAACGGATACAAAGGCTCTCCGCTCAGGTCATAATAATCGTTTCCTCTTCCGGTAGGATGGTGGTTGTAGCTCAGCGGAAGCTGTCCTTCCTCAACCGGGAAGGTTAACGGAAGCTTACCTGAAGGGTTTTCTGCTCCGAAAAGTATTTTAGCAATGGCATTCCCTCCTTCTTCACCAGGATACCAGACATCTAAAATAGCCCCTGCCTTATCTTTCCAGGAAGTTGTCTTAATGGCTGAACCACCCACCAATACCACGGTTACCGGCTTATTCAGCTTGGAAACTTCGCTGATGAATGCTTCCTGGTTGCCAGGCAGGCTCAGTGACGACCTGTCCTGGAACTCCCCTTCATGAATACCTGCCGCAATAATGATGTAATCAGCATTCTGAGCCATTTTCAGGGCATCGTTAAAATCTTCCTGATAGTTTTTAAGCCCGTAATTCCAGACCAGTTCTATATTGGCTTCACCCCGGTCTTCCCGGAACTCAACCGTCAGATCATACTTTTGCCCTTTTGCGAAATCAACTTCAACGGTTTTGGTGGAATAGCTCAGCTTTTCCCATTGATCGATCATCAGTTTTCCGTTCAGGTACATCCTGAAACCATCGTTTCCACGAAGGCCTACCTGGTATTTCCCTGTTTCCGGTGCTTCCAGCTGTCCTTTCCAGCGTACGCTGTATTGGTCGGGCTGAAGCTTTTCAGGATTCGGGGAATACAAAGTCCATTTAAAATTCAGCTGCTGGTCCAGCCTTTCAAAGGCAGGGTTGCCGCTCAGATCAGTATCCGCGAAATAACTTCCTTTCAATCCTTTCAGGGTATTAACGGATAAGAATTCTGCCGGAACGGTAGTGAGGGTTTTTACATCCCAATCAATTCCTCTGGAATAATCGATTGTCATATTTTTGTTTGCCGTAAATTTTTTAATGCCTTCCAGGATGCTGGTTTTCCCATTTCCGGGACCAGAGTATCCGCCCAACCTTGCGTCTGCGGCATCGGTACCGACGACCAAAATATGTTTAACCGTTTCCGGAACCGGAAGGGTATGGTTGTTATTTTGCAGCAGGACAAATGATTCTAAGGCGGCTTTTTCAGCAACAGGCTTGTGGTTCAGCAATTTCAGCTGCCTGATATCTTTACCGGAAACATACGGATTTTCGAACAGTCCCAGTTCGAATTTGGCTCTCAGCACGCGGGAAACGGCATCATCAATGCGTTCCCGGCTGATCCTTCCGTCCAGAAACGGCGGAATAAAAAGTTTGTAGTGCTGGTATTCGGTCTGGAAAATCACATCCAGTCCGGCATTAATGGCCTGTGCAGAGGCATCATCATAGTTTTTGGCTGTAAAATGCAGGACATTGGCCCCACCAACCGCACTGGCATCGCTGATCACAAATCCTTTAAAGTTCCATTCCTTTTTCAGTTTTTCGGTCAGCAGCCACTCATTTGCCGTGGAAGGCCTTCCATCCAGCAGGTTATAAGAAGTCATCACCGAACGGCTTCCTCCCTGGATAAATGCCTCATGAAAAGGAACCAAATGGGTTTCTTCCAGGTACCTGCGGCTCCAGTGGATCGGGTAAGAATCCCTTCCGCCCTCGCCTACATTGGCTAAAAAGTGCTTTGGCGTGGTAATGATCCCGGCCTGTTCAAAAGGAGTGACAAAACTTACGCCCATCACCGAAGTCAGGAACGGATCCTCACCATAGGTCTCTTCCGTCCTTCCCCAACGGACATCACTCGCTAAGTTCACCACCGGTGTCAGGATCTGGCGGATCCCTCTCAGCCGGGATTCCCGGGCAATGGCCGAAGCGACTTCTTTCATCAGCTCCGGATTAAAGGAGGCAGAAAGCCCGATCGCCTGCGGAAAAGCCGTGGCTCCTTCCCTGACCAGTCCGTGTAAAGCCTCATCAAACGGGATGACAGGAATGCCCAGCCTTGATTTTTCCACAAAGTATTTCTGGATCGCATTGATTTTAGCAGCCAGGTGTTCTGCATTCTCATTGGCATTGTATTTCAGCATCTGCCCGGCAGCACCTCCACCGCTATTGGCAGCGCTGACCTGCAATCCGAAAATGCCGTGGCTGTACTGGTCTTTAGGAACACGGTCCAGGTCTCCGGGAATCATGAAACACTGCCAGAATTTCTCTTCCGGTGTCATCCGGCTCAACAAGTCTTTGACCCGGACTTCTACCGGCTGTTTCGGGTCTTTGTATAAAGGCTTCTGTGCCTGGATCAGCACAGCATGAAACAGAATTAAAATTGCTGTTGCCCTGGAACGGTACCTCCTCATGATTCTGTCATTTGAATTACGGTTGAATAGGTAAGTTTTGCGCTTTTAGGAATCATGACTTCCACCGTATTGCCGGATTGTTTCCACTGGATTTTTGAGGAAGTTCCCAATACATTTAGTTTTTTGGGCCTGTATTGTTCAGGAAGGGTAAAGCTGATGGTTGATGGAGCTTTATAATCTGAAGATTCACTGATATGGAAGACATTCACTGTTTTTCCGTCTTTGCTCCGGGTAAAATATATCTGCCCCTCATGGTATGGTGCAATACTTCTGGTGCCGAATACTGCCGATCCGTTGACGTCCATCCATGCGGCAATTTCCTTCAGCCTTTCATAGACCACAGAATCATAGTCCCCGTTAGGACCGGGAGCAATATTCATCAGGTAGTTGCCTCCCCTGGAAATGATCTTAATAAGGGTTTCAATGATTTTCTGCGAGGATTTATAACGGTCGTTTGGGACATAGGAAAACGAATCGCCCATGGTGATGCAGCTTTCCCACGGAATAGAAAGGGCGTTTTCGGGAACTGCCTGTTCAGGCGTCACATAATTTTCCCATTTCCCTGGAACCGTCCGATCCACGATGATGATTCCCGGCTGGTTCCTGCGTGCCATGGTCCCGATTTTATCCATATCGATGTCCTGTTCTACTTTGATGGTCCGTTGCCATTCCACTTTGGGATCTATCGTATTGAAAGGGCGCACCCAGCCTCCATCCAGCCACAGGATATCTACTTTTCCATATTTTGAAGTGAGCTCATTCAGCTGATTGAAGGTAAATCTTTTGAAGCTTTCCCAGCGTTCGGGATATTTTTTAGGATCGTAATTCACATTCCGGTTTTTAGGCGGAAAATAGGGCCACCAGTAATCATCGGAATGCCAGTCGGGTTTGGAAAAGTAGGCCCCGATCTTGAAACCTTCCGTCCTGAATGTACTGAAAATTTCTCGGGTTACATCCGCTTTCGGGTTTTTGGAAAACGGGGTTTTCGGGGAAGTGATCTTATAATCGGATTCCTGGGTATCAAACATGGCAAAACCGTCATGGTGCTTGGTGGTAAATACCACATATTTCATTCCTGCCTTCTTCGCTGCCTCTGCCCATTTCTTTGGGTTGAACTCAATAGGATTGAAGGTTGTCTGGAGATTTTCGTAATTTGTTACATAATCGTTATAGGTTGCGCCATGTTCCGGCTTACGCTGCGTCCAGGATTCATCTTCCGGGCAAAGGCTCCAGCTTTCAACGATGCCCCACTGGCTGTAGGTCCCCCAATGCATGAACAGTCCGAACTTCAGGTCCTGCCACTCTTCCAGATTCTGCACCACCAACGGATCATCCGGCTCCCGATACCCTTCAGACACATTATGCGCCTGCGAAAAAAGAGCTGTAGAGCCCATCAACAAAGAAAAAAACAAAGCTGCAGTTTTGCACTTCCGGATCATACAGTATACTTTCCGCTAAAGTAATCATCCTGCGATAATCTCACAACTGTAGGGATTGGAATATGTTGGAAGAATTTGGAAGCTTACATTATATGGAAGAATGTAATTGGTTATTATTATTTAATGCTTCTTTTGAAAGGTTTAAAGGATTCGAATAATCAGTGGATCTTTTCAATAGATTTATTTAATCAGGTCCTTCAGAGCAGCCTCCATATCCGGATAAGCAAAACTGAACCCGCTGTGCAACAGTTTTTCAGGATAGACATTCCGGCTTTTCAGCAGAAGTTCGGTTTCAGTCCGTAGAAAGAAAGAAGCGATTTTCAGTTGCCATACCGCAGCATTAAGTCCGAATGGCATCTTCATCCGCTTCCTGAGCTTATTCATCATTTCCGCATTGGTCAGGGGCTGTGGTGCAGTAACATTGATCACTCCTGAGATTTCTGCATGATCAATGATCCATTCCACAGCCCGACAGAAATCACCGATATGGATCCAGCTTACCTTTTGCCTGCCGCTCCCCTGCTTTCCGCCCAGGAAAAGTTTCGTAACGGCTTTCAGTTTCGGAAATGCGCCTCCGCTGTTGCCCATCACAATGGAAGTCCGTAAAGCCACTTTCCGTGTTTCCGGGTTTTCTGCCCTGAAAAATTCAGCTTCCCAGCTTTTGCAGATGTTCATGGAAAAATCATCCCCGATGATGCCGTTGGCTTCTGTATTCAGATGCTGTTCCGAATGGTCATAAATCGTTGCCGAACTGGCATTCAGCCATATTTTGGGGGGATGGCCGCATTGGTCGACAGCCTCCTGTAAAACCCTTGTACTGTCAATCCTTGAAGTATAAATCTCCTGTCTGTTCTTTTCGTTGTACCGGCAGTCGACGGACTTCCCGGTAAGGTTGATCAGCACATCCGCTTCCTCAAGATAGTCTTTCCAGTCTCCCAGGGTGCGGGCATCCCAATAGATTTCATGTTCCTGTCCAGGCTGACGGGTCAGGATGAATACGCGATGCCCTCTTGATGTAAAAAACTTTTTCAGGCGGTCTCCAAGGAATCCTGTTCCGCCGGCAATGATGATTTTCATGATGTGTTGTATTGTATTCATGTACAATGTATTAATGTATCGGTAGGTTCAATTGATGGATTTAGATCAAAGATAAAGAATGGATCAGTACTGTTGATCTTCTTAAGGATCTATTTTACTTTTTCTGATGATGGACAGAGCGGGATCTGTTATGCCACATATTTTTTGACCCTTACTTTCACTGGCGAACCTTCTGCAAGCATGACGGAGATAGGCTGTTGCTGACTGAGGCAGACAAAGTCGGTTCCGTACATCATTTGGAAATCGAGGTTCAGTTGATGACCTTTCACCGGGTACCAGTCCCACTTCGGATGGCAGACCTCATATTCCGAAGTCCTGTTTTTCATTTTGGTAAAGCCGTAATAATGTTCGGTAATAAATTCAAACTCCGAGTCTGAGTCCATTGGTAGTGCCCTGTTTTCAGCAGTCACTTCCATAGAATGCCAGCTTTTGAGGAAATTCATATTTTGTGTATTAATGTATTTACGTATTAATGTATAATGTATAATGTATAATGTATAATGTATAATGTATAAATTTATAGTGCTTTAACATTAATCTATAATCTATAATAATTTTCAGGGTTTGTCACGTGCTTTCGGCACATTGCTTCAGATAGCGGTTCCTGTCCTCCAGAAGATTTTTCAGATAACGGGTCAGATAAAGTGCATTGAATGCCTTGCCGATGATTCCGAAAGGGGATTCAAATTCAAAAATATCCGTCATCACGGTTGTTTTTCCTTCAGTCCTGAATATATGTTGATGGCGCATGGACCGGAAGGCGCCCTGGATCATGATATCGGTGAATTCATAGGGCCTTTTCATACTGATGATTTTTGAAGTGAGTGTCTGCTGTATGCCCAAATGCCGTGCTTTCCAGGTAACCGTCTCACCGGTTTCAATCAATCCTGCCGTCCGCCCGGCGATGGCTATTTCTTCCGTATCCGACATTGAGCTGCGATGGACATCAATTTCCTTGCCAGATCAAATACAGTATGAATATCAGCATTGATCCTTGTTCTGAGGGTAATGACAGGCATTGCTTTTAATGATTATGATTAAGTTTCAACATTTCATTCTCTTTGACCTTTCGGTAATCCCGGTAGCAGATCAGGTAATAAGCGATGGCAAGCACCGGTGTACCGAAGATGCCGAACGCAAACATGCCATACATAAAACCGACTATTGAATCCTGGAGTTTTAAAACGCAGGCAACGATGAGGATCAGGAACAGCAGCATAAAAGACATACTGATCCTGTGATAGATTTTGAATGCAGTGGATTGAACATATTCTTTGTTAAAACATCTTTTGGTAGAGCTTATGATATGTGCCAGGGCTATCACAAAATACACCATAACCGATGCGGCTGAATGCAATACGGCGATATCTATGACGAGGATAACAATAAAAGCGAGGATAAGGTACAACTGGATATTGAAATCCAAAACAATAAACTTTTTCATAGCACAATGTTTCTAAGATTGGTTTTAATACCGGCAGGGATTTAAAAATTCAGGAAATCCCCGCGGGTTCTTTTGTTCTGAAGTTTGAATGTCACGTACATCCAGATTTTAAAAAGTATATTTTTCATTTTTACGGATTGGTTTTATGGGAAGCATGTCTGCGGCCTTTGAGGAATAACAGGAGGTTCAGGAACATCATGATGCCGAGGTAAATGGAAAACTTGCCGATCTTTTCGCTCAGGCTGACCACCAGGCTTTCTACGGTTTCAATCCGGTACAGTTCGATGATGCAGAGCGCAAAGCCGATATTCAGAAGGTAAAAGCCGATTTTAAACAGGGAATTGGTCGCCATTGCAATGTCCTGCTTCTGGTGGAAAATATCCATCATGAATGTTTTGGAGTTTTTAAAAAGAAACTGGGATACGGTAACGGTAAGGATGAGCACTACCGGAAGGTAAATCATGTACGCTGAAAAGTTGTACGTTGCGGGTGTTAAGATGGTTGCTGTCATGATCATTTATTTTAGGATTTTTTTTTTCTTAAAAAATACAGGGCAAACAGGTTGATATAATGCAGGACACAGAGGATGAGCACCATATTCCCGATGCGTACCGCCGTCACGGAAAGCAGCTGCTCCGCAGAAGCTATCGGTGTCCAGGTAGTCAGGCTGATGGCAATATACCCGAGATTGATCAGGTAATAGCAACCCAGCAGGATCTTGTTGATGGTCAGGCAAAGCTCCGGATCATGGATCAGATAGTTGAGGTAATAGGTTCCGGCATGGTAACACCTTCTTCCCACATCCACCGTGCTGTATGAGCTCACCGCAAGGAATATGACGTATGAGACAATATTGAACATCTTATAAATATTATATTTTCAATAATTTTTGAAAATTAAAATGAAATAAAAAAGGATCCGATATCCTTTCTATTTCAACAGGTTGGTAATTTTACCTACCAGCCAGTGGTCGTCGCTCTTGATAGCCAGATCCATGATGTTGTTGATCTTTCCGGTTACGGAGCTGAAATCCTCCATCAGCCGGATAAACTCTTTAGCTTCATCGGAATCCTTGTCATCGATATTCTTCAGCTCTTCAAGGAAACCGATCACCGGTTCTATTTCCCTTTTCCTCCGTTCTTTGGTAATCTGCTTGAACAGGAACCAGATGTCTTTATCTGCCACAAAATACTCTTTCCGGTCGCCTTTTACAAATTCCTTGCGTACGATTCCCCAGTCCATGAGGGCCCGCAGGTTCATATTGGCATTTCCCCTTGAAATTTCCAGCTGCTCCATCACCTCATCGGTAGAAAGCGGCTTTACTGAAGATATCAGCAGGGCATGCACCTGAGCCATCGTCCGGTTGATCCCCCAGTTGGTCGCAAAGGTTCCCCAGGTCTGAATATATTTTTCTTTGGCTTCTGAAAGTTTCATTGTCTTCTTTTTCTTTTTGAACGTTGGCCAGCCCTTGTCAGGCCGGTATCAGTTTCAATTCCTGTTACAAATATAATTATATTTTTTGAACTTTCAATAATAATTGAAAATAAAATTATATTTTTTTATTCCTTTCTTAACAAGATAGGCTGACTATAAATTTTTACCGATCATTGCATCCAGAACGGAGATATTCAGATCCCCGGAATACAATATGACGCCTTGTTTATCAATAAGAATGATTTGCGGGAACGCGGAAACCCCGTAGTTTTCATTAACCGATGCATCACCATTCAAAGTATCGTAGCTGACTTTATGCCTGTCCACAAACTGATGGATAGCCTGCTGGCTGTCCGTCGTATTGATGGCCAGCACCTTTAAGCCTGAAACTCCGTAGCGGGTATTCAATGTATTGAGTTCAGGAACGGCTTTAATACAGTAACTGCAGTTCCTGATCCAGAATTCCAGCAATACGGGATGCCCCCGGAACTGCTGTAAACTCACTTTTTCTCCGGTCTCATTGTGTACCAAGGTGAAATCAGGAGCGACCTGCCCCGTATCAATCAGTTTTACCGATTCTTTTTTTTTCTCCTTATATTCTTTCAGATATGTTGAGTAATACCAGCTGTTTTCTTTAGGCTCTGCGGGATTAAGAACCATATGAGAAAAGTCTGTCCGGTTAACATCCCTGCTTCCTCTTTTAAGCTGGATATAGCTTACCGGCAGAAAACTTTTCTTGTCAACGATTATTTTATTGTAAAACGTTATCTTTTCTGTGGTTAGCTTAAATCTTTTCCCAAGGTAATCGGGATACCGGTCCTGGGTTTGGAAATTCAGAAGATAGTACGGTTTCTTACCGATCAAAGTATCCTTAACCTGCTTTACCATGCTTTGGTCACTGATAACAGCCGGCAAAACATTCCTGAGCGTAATGATTGAGTTGTACAGTGCGGACAGACCTTCAAAATCTGCAAGCACAACTTTATTTTTAATGTGAATAGTCCTGTCTTCTTCAGATGTTTCGAAAAGCTCGGTATTGTTAAATACAGAAAGCCCTGTTTCATCTCTATACTGATACCGGAATCCTGCAAGGTCATTATCTTTGCTGAAATCTACATACATTTCACCTTCCGATTTGTTGTGATAATCCTCCGCAGGATACGTAAATTCTCTTGTATAATGATAGGCAATTGTTTTTACGGATTGTAGTTTTCCTGAAAGTTTCCTGAAGATATTCAGCTCATTTTCAGGGGTACCGGCACTAATCTCTGTGCTTATTACTACGAATAACAATAGTGTGAGCCTGAATGGATAACAGAAGTTTTTCATGATCTATTTTTACTGCACCTAAAAATACACAAATTTGCTTCCCGGCGGATAAAAATGTGAAATTCAGATTTCCTGATGATGAAACGATTACAATTCCTTAGGCGTAAAAAAGCTGCCTCCTTCCGGAGGCAGCTCAACCACTACTTCTGAATTCCCCTGTACGCATCTACAAGTCTTATCAATTCCGATCTGTAGCCTTCATCATCTCTGTTTTTACCTTCCCGGGCTAATGCCCCGACCGCTTTGAGGTCTTTCTCTTTAATCAGCTGAGAATCCCTGAGGATCAGCCCGAACCATGCTACGGCAGAGGCGAACCTGAAATCAGGACCTGACTGTTCTATGGTTACCGGCACATTCTTCACCACCTTCACGATTTCGCTGCTCTGGTCACCATCCGGCTTTTTGTATCGGAATTTTATGGTGGCCAGTTCATTGCCAAAGTTCAGTTTTTTCGGAGGTGCCGAATACTTCAGCGTGTTTTCTTTAGGAAGGAATTCCGAATGGGCATCGGCCGGAATCACCTCATACAGGGCGGTTACCGTATGCCCGCTTCCCAGTTCGCCGGCATCAATAGCATCATTGGTAAAGTCTTCGTTCCTCAGCTTCCGGTTTTCATACCCGATCAGCCGGTAGGATTTGACGAATTTAGGATTGAACTCGATCTGGATCTTCACATCTTTGGCTATCGCATACATGCTTCCGGCAAACTCTTTTCCGAGGAATTTATTGGCTTCCTGAAGGTTATCGATGTAGGCATAATTCCCGTTGCCTTTGTCAGCAAGGGTTTCCAGGCGGTTGTCCTTATAATTCCCCATTCCGAAACCGAGGCAGGTCAGGAAAATACCGGTTTTTCTTTTTCCTTCGATGAGTTGTTCAAGACCCTTTTCTGTGGAAACACCTACGTTGAAATCACCGTCCGTAGCCAGTACTACCCTGTTGTTCCCGCCTTTGATGAAGTTTTCCCCGGCCAGCTTATATGCCAGTTCAATTCCTTCGCCGCCGGCTGTACTTCCGCCGGCCTGAAGCCTGTCCAACGCCATTAGGATGGCTTCCTTGTCTTTTGCAGAAGTCGGGGGCAGCACAACGCCGGCACTTCCGGCATATACCACGATGCCTACCTTATCCTGAGGCCTGAGCTGGTCGAGCAAAACCCTGAAAGAGGATTTCAGCAACGGAAGCTTATTCTCCTCGCTCATGGAACCGGAAACGTCGATGAGGAACGTAATATTGGAAGCCGGAAGGTTATCAAGCGGCACTTTTTTACCCTGAAGCCCGATTTTCAGCAGTTTGCTGCCTGGATTCCATGGTGCATCGCTGTATTCAGTACTGATGGAAAAAGGAGCTTTTCCTTCAGGCTGGGGGTAATCATATTTAAAATAATTGATCATTTCCTCAATCCTTACGGCATCACGATCTACAGGAGACCCGTAATTGATCATCCTCCGGATATTGGAATAGGAAGCATTGTCCACATCAATGGAAAAAGTGGACAGCGGCTGGTTTCTCGTCAGCTCAAAAGGATTCTCTACCAATTTATTATATTCTTCATTATTGACCTGCGGCTGGATTCTGACCAGATTCTTTCCTTTCTGTTTTACAGCCGCCTTTTTAATATAAGCCTTATTGGGTGAGGCACTGATCTTCAGCCCGCGTGCATATCCCATAACGGCTGACTCATTAACTGATATCTCAGAAGCCGTTACCGTCTTGGGCTTAGGGCAGCCGTTGTATTCCGGCATTCCGGGAACTGTCGGGCAGGCATCATCTTTATCCAGGATACCGTCGCCATCAGTATCGGGCCACGGACAACCGTTATTCTCAGGCGGACCGGCAACAGCAGGGCATGCATCGTCCTTATCAATAATTCCGTCGCCATCGGTATCCGGCCATGGGCAGCCGTTGTTTTCCGGAGGGCCGGGCTGTTCCGGGCACTGGTCGTCTTTATTCGGGACACCGTCCTGGTCGTGATCCTTCCTGAGGCTCAGAACCGGTTTCCCGTCTGCTGAAGGAGTTGTTTTTGTTTTGCAACTGATCATAAAGGCCAGTACGGCAAGGGTTATACAGGTTTTTTTCATTGTAGTTAGGTTTATTTATGGGGTTAAATATGGGCAAAGGATATCCTGCTCTCCGCCAGGGAAAGCTTATTCTGAAGCAATGATTGGGTTAGGCTGAAAGAAGTCTTATCTGTTTTCCGAAGAATCTTTTTTCAATGCTTTCCTGACCTTTTGTACTGCTCCGGAGAAGTAATTTTTGGTTTCTGTGATGACTATTCCTCGGGAAGCTTTTTTACCATACATCGATATGGCTTTCTTACCTGTAAGAACGGTAACGGATCTGATATTTCCGGCATTTAGTGTCCTGAACCTTTCGATTCCGACCGTTTCATCATCAATGACATACAGGCAGTCTTCCGCTGAAAATGCAGGATCTGAACCCTGAATGGTAAGCGTACCCCCCTGCGCAGCCGGAGCTACCCTGATGCTGATACCGGGAGATAAGATCTGTACGAAAGCCGGCTTATCCGGATCCTGCGTGATGCTTTCTGATGAAGAAGGCGCAGCATCTGCAAGGGAAGCTCTACGGGAAATTCCATGTTCTGAACCTGAAAGATTATTAAAACCGGAGGTCGCAACTTTAGCTTTCATCTTCTGCCTCACAGCTTCGTCACCTGCCGTGCGCTCTTTTTCATACACTTGCTGATCTTTCTCATTTACAGCCATAGATTGCCGGAACTTATGGTCATTATCCTCAAGCTGTACAGCCGATTCAGCAGATGTATGTCCAGCTTCGTTTTGTACCACCGGTCCTGAAAGAGGCGATGGAACGATCCCATCCCTGGTTATTGTATTTCCGGAAGCCCTGCCCGTATTTTTTTCCCGGACTGCTGCCGGAAACTCAACATCTGCCGGCAGGCTATTTTGGGAGCCTGGTACTTCGATTTTTGAAGGCTGAGATGGAGTTTGAGCCACTACCGTTTTTGCCTGCTGATTATCTGCCTGGTTTTTACCGGTCAAGAAAAAGATCCCGCTCCCGATGATTATGCTTGCTGAAATCCCGTACGGAATCCATGACGGCACTTTTTTAGGTGCCGGATGCAGGTGCTGATCCAGCTGCCTGTCCACTTTGTCCCAGACTTTTTCAAAACCCGGAAAAGTGACCGGTTCCCCGGAAGCTTTGGAAGCTTCACTGAATGCAGTATCGATATCGTTTTGGTTGTCCATTGTTGTAAAAGTTTAAATGTTCCTGCTGGTTAAAAGTTCCTGCAATTTTTTCCTGGCAAAATTCAGCTGTGATTTGGAAGTCCCTTCGCTGATGGAGAGCATGGCGGCAATTTCTTTATGGGGATAGCCCTCGATCGCAAAAAGGTTGAAGATGGCCCTGCACCCTTCGGGAAGGAAATGCAACAGTCCGAAAATGTCTTTCTCAAAAGAGGCTTCTTCATAAGATTCGTCAGCAATCATAAGGTTGTCTTCCAGGGAAACATGGAGCTTTTTATTGGCCCTGAGTTTCTGTAAGCATTCGTTCACCGTAATTTTTTTTGCCCAGGCCTCAAAGGTTTCCAGATCCTGAAGCTGGTTCATTTTCGTGAATATTTTAAAAAACGTATCGGCAAGGACTTCTTCGATATCTTCATCGCTTTTAAGATACCGCCTGCAGACTGCATACAGTTTTCCTGCAAGTTTTTCATATACCTGCCGCTGCGCATTCCGGCTGTTGCGCCGGCATTCCATCAGGAGTTCTTTATCCATACATCGGGGCTTATACTACTATAGATGCAGGTAGTTTCAGAAAGGTTGGAAACATGGCTGACTTTTTTTCAAAATAACGAAAAAAAATAACATCCGGGCCTCTCATATTGAGGATGGGCATTTAAATCCAACCTGAACACATTTAACTTTATCGGCTGTAACGAATCTCAGATAGGAACGACTATTCATAATATAATTTTTACAGTAATGAAAAACACTAAATTTATCTCATTACTTTTTGTTTTGTCTGCAGGAAGTATGATGTTTGCGCAGGATGACCTGATCAACAAGCTGAAAAGCAACCAATCCCAGAATGCCAATTTCCAGTTTACCACCCTTAAGGATGTAGGGGCCACGTCGGTGAAGAACCAAGGTTCGTCGGGAACGTGCTGGAGCTATTCCGGGAATTCGTTCCTGGAATCTGAAATGCAGCGTATGGGCAAAAAGCCGGTGGACCTGGCAGAAATCTTTACGGCAAGGAATTCTTACCACGACAAAGCAAAATTGTACGTCCTGAACAGCGGAGCCATCAACTGGGGCGACGGTGGGGAACTGCACGATGTCATCAATATGTATAAAAAATACGGTGCCGTACCTCAGGAAGCGTATAGCGGACTGAAAGCCGGGCAGACCACCAACAATTTCTCGGAGATGCAGTCAAAACTGAAGCCGGTCCTGGACAGCCTGGTTCAGGCTTCACAAAAAGGCAGGCTTACCGACAACTGGATGTCCTCCGTAGATGCTGTACTGGATGAATACCTGGGAAAAGTCCCTGCTAATTTTACATACGAAGGAAAATCCTATACCCCAAAAACCTTTGCGAAGGAAGTGGTAGGCATCAACCCTGAAGATTATGTTGAATTATCATCTTATAAGGATTACCCATATTTCCAGAAATTCGTAGTGCCGATCCCGGATAACTGGAGCCACGATTCCGACTGGAACGTGCCGATGAAAGACCTGACGGCTATTGTAGACAATGCCGTTAAGAAAGGATATTCCGTAGGCTGGGCAACCGATGTTTCCGAACCGTATTTCTCGTATAAAAACGGCGTTGCCTACGTTCCGGATGTCAACCTGGACCAAACGATGACCCCGGAAATGAAAAAAGAACTGTTCACAGAGCCTAAAGCAGACAAAACCATTACGGAAGACATGCGCCAGAAAGCCCTTAACGACCTTTCGACTACCGATGACCACGGAATGCACATTGTAGGCCTTGCAAAAGACCAGACCGGAAAGGAATATTATATGGTTAAAAATTCCTGGGGGGTAACCAATGATTTCAAAGGCTATATCTATGTGACCAAACCGTATGTGGAATATAAATCAACTGCTATCCTTGTCCACAAAAATGCAATTCCGAAAAATATCCTGAAACAGCTGAAGCCTAATACTGGCATCGGTCTGTAATCCTGAACATTCAGTACCATTTTAATATATTTAACTGTAAAATCCCCGCTACGTAACCGTAAGCGGGGATTTTCAATAAAATGAATAGATAGGTAAATTATGCTAATATAAAGTTGACATGCTTGCCGGTGAAAAATCCGACAGTTCTTCCATTCTGCCTTCTTTCACCTTCTGCACCCATTCCGGATCCTGTAGTAAGGCTCTTCCCACAGCTACCAGGTCAAAGTCTCCTCTTTCCAGCCTGCGGGTCAGTTCAGACAGATCAGTGGTACCGGTACCTTCGCCAGCAAATGCAGCCATGAAGTCTCCTTCCAGTCCTACCGAGCCCACGGTAATGGTCGGCTGTCCGGTAATCTTTTTAGCCCAGCCTGCGAAATTCAGGTCGGAACCTTCAAATTCAGCTTCCCAGAAGCGGCGCTGTGAACAGTGGAAGATATCTACACCGGCTTCTTTTAGTGGCAGCAGCCATTCTTGCATTTCTTCAGGAGTCTGAGCCAGCTTTACGGAATAATCCTGCTGTTTCCATTGGGACAACCGGATAATAATGGTAAAGTCCTCTCCTACCGCAGCCCGGATTGCTTTTACGATGTCTACTGCAAAGCGGCTTCTTTCTTTTAAAGTTTTCCCTCCGTATTCGTCGGTCCTGGTATTGGTTACCTCCCAGAAAAATTGGTCAATCAGGTATCCGTGTGCTCCATGGATTTCCAGGCAGTCGAAGCCGAGGTCCTTCGCAGATTTAGCTGAAGCTGCAAATTGTGCAATAGTATCCCGGATGTCTTCCAACGTCATATCCGATGCTTTTTCCATCGGTACTGACGGGTAATCATCTGAACTTCTCGTATCGCCCACATGCCAGATCTGCGGGCCCATTTTACCACCGTTGGCATGAACGGAATCAATGACATTCTGCCATCCCTCCAGTGCTTCGGTTCCGTAAAAATCAGGGATGTTCTGCATATTCTTGGAAGCCGGCCTGTTGATGACCGTTCCTTCTGAAATGATCAGGCCAACGCCTGCGGCAGCCCTTCTGGAATAATAGTCGGCGATCGGCTGTGTCGGAACACCGTTATCTGACTGTGCCCTGGTCATAGGAGCCATAACGATCCTGTTTTCAAGGGATAAATTTTTATAATGAAAAGGTTTGAATAATGATTCTGTACTCATTGGTAATACGCTCTGTTTTGTAATTGTTACACAAAGTAACTAATAATAGTTCTTATTTGTATCTCATATATCAAAAAAACTGGTAACTTTGCAGTAACCGATGATAGTAACATTGAAGTAACGGTGAAGATATGCACCTGATTGTTTGCCCGGCCAACTCAAAAGCCCTTTCCTATGAAAAAGAATGAATTAATGGAATACAGCTGCCCTTTAGGCAAAGCCATGTCGGCATTAGGCAGCAAATGGAAACCGATCATCGTGTTGGTGATCAAAGACCGGAAATTACGTTTCGGAGAGCTTGCGGTACGGATCCAGGTGATTTCACGAAAGGTGCTCACCGACCAGCTCCGGGAAATGGAAGCCGACGGACTGGTAATCCGGGAGGAATTCAAAGAGCTGCCACCTAGAGTGGAATATTCTTTAACGGAGAAAGGGCTTGCCCTGCTGCCGATTCTGTACCTGCTGGAAGAATGGGAGCAGAAATACCAGGTTAAAGGAAAAGATGATGGTAAGAGCTGTAGTGTTTTAAATGCTGAAATGACGAATTAAGAAATTCCTGTATCTCTTATCTGAGTAGAAATCAAATTCTAAAATTTTATTCAAAATATTCAGTTTTAATTTGAATATTAAAAGCTCATAAAGGAAATAGTAGATCTGATTTAGATCTTGCCCAGAAGACAGACACTTCCGGAAAGATTATAGGAAAGCGCAATAAAAAACCGATCTCCTATCGAGAGCGATCTGTTCATAACAGCAGGTGAAAATATTGTTCTAAAACTCATTGAAATTTTGTTTCTGAAAAGATTATCTCCATAATAATATTGATGAGCTCTAGTTGTATTTCCCAATACAAAACAACATCTATAAGACATAAAATCCACCGCTTTGCATCCGGTCTGTGATTACATATCAGCTCTGTTTCCCTGGCAATAATTCCTCCGATTTATGCCACGCGCTCTAGTGAAGCGTACTTTGTAATCAGCCGACGTTCATTTTTCATCAGTTCTGCATCCTGGGTACGAGCAAAAGGAAGGTCGTCCTAAAGTATTTAAAAATATGGTCGGAATTTCTTCCGACCATAACTAGTATTTTACAGTTTTTTATATTAAGGAACGAGCGAGACGTTCGCTAGCGGGGAACCACATAAAATTGATGTTCTCTCAAAGTGCTTTTCTATTTTCCGTGACGAGTAAACATTATTCATATAGGCAAAAACCATCACATTGAGTATCATTACCTGATGTTAGCTAGGATTCACCTCCTTATTGTACGCTTTTAGAAGGAGTGCAATATTGATTCTTTCCATAATTCCTTTTACAATACGTACCGAATGCAATACCTGAAATTCATAAACAACTGTCTGACTATCAAATATGAATTTAATAATTTTTACAGTCATAAACTAAAAAAGTCTCAGTTATGAGACGAACTCCTATTTTATAAAAAAAAGATTAATGAACAAATTCAACTTTATTATTACTTGTTTTATATACTCCGTAAACAGATTTTATTGCTTGTTGCATTTTTTCAAGCTCGTTGTTTGTAAGATTAAATCTATAAATAAACATTGGATTTCCTGTACTATAATATAGGTCATTTTCTAAAAGAAACATCTGATCTCCTCCAGGGCAGTTTGTGTTATCAAAACTGAAGATTACACTGTTATTTCTTTTCTCCACATCAAACTTATTCAATTTATTATCATATGAGTAAAAATAAATATTATCATTATACTGAATTGGAGTGAATCTTACTTGAAACTTACTATCCTGTTCAAAAAGAATATCTCCCGTTTCTGAATTTAATAAAAATATTTTACCTCCTTTGTACATATTATCAATACCAAGAAAAATATAATTTTTAACCGCAACAGCATTCGAGACAGCGGATCCAAAGGTTTTACTCCAAATTTGTTTACCTGTGCTATCAAACGCGGTTATTGTTTTACATAACCAATTACAGACATAAAAATACTTATCATTAGAACTAATATAGTAGGGAGATAAATCTGGAATACTGCATTTGTCATTGTATTTATATTGAAGTTCAAATGTTTTTTTCCTGTGAAAATATCGACACCTGAAATACCATAACTTTTTTCGTTCATAATAAATATATCATTAAATAACTTAAAAGACCTACATACACCACCTATTTCACAAGTCCAATCTATTTTTTTTGTTTTTAAATTATAACTGGAAAATTGTTTATCAGACATTGGAAAATATAGATTATCTCCCTTAATCATTGGTTTAGCATAACACTTATCTTTAATTTTTATTTTATACAACAATTGATTATCCGATTTATTCTCAACAACAATGTATGAGTCCCAAGTCGAATAGATAAGATATAAATCTGTTATACTCAAAGTCCCTGCAATCACATTTCTATCTTCGTATAAATTCGCTTTTGATTCTTGACAAGATAGCAGAATGATTAATAAATATTTTATAAACTTCATAATGATTAATATGGTGATAGTTTTATACTTCCTGATCCTCCACCTAAATAAGCACCTCCTATTGATCTATATTTTTTATAAAAAGGAGCAGCTACTTTCATTCCGTGATCAAATCGCTGAGAAGGTTGTATAATATCTGTCCCTTTAAAATTTAGTTGGTTATTTGAAACCTCCTAACGCTCCTAATACTCCTTTAATCCCTTTACCTTTTGCAAGATTATCAAGAGATCCCTGTGTTTCGGACGATTGTCTAAAATAGATAGGCTGCAATACATTATACTGTTCATTAAACAACTATTTTTACCCTATTGCAAGGCATTTTCTTCTTTTAAAACAGGACCATTAACAATGGTCTCCCAAATTATCAAACACATCATCAAATATTGCCTTATTTCTTTCATCAGCAAAACTTATTTATTCATCACTGGTAACCATTTGAATAAGACTATTATCCATAGCAATCATTTGACTGGCAACAATATATGCTGCTCCAGCCCAGTAAGTTTCAATCCTATACTTTAACCATTTGTAAAAATCAGTCCTTTGTGATATTGTTATATATTCAATCCGTTTTTTGTTGCAAATTATATGCATTTGCATCATTCCATACTTTAGTATTATTTAGTCTGTCTGATTTGTGCCAATCGCCTTTGCCTAACTTTTGATCATCAGGTAATTCCTTAAACATACCCGTTGAATAGGTAAATCTTATGAGATTATTGCCTACATAAGAATACGGAGAAACATTAGGTTCTTTTTCCGCCAGCTGATCTACAACACCCCATCTACCGATATCCGGCATATACATCCTTGCTCCGTAATCATACATTCCAGTCTCTGTTTGCAGCTCCTTGCCATTGTATTTATACTGGTAGGCAGTGTTTCCTGCCAATTCATTATATCCTCCGTGCTTGAGTCCAAAAGGGTAATAATTATTCTCTTCAAGAACTTCTATGCTACTTCCATTATTGAAATAACTCAATCGTACATTTCCCAAATGGTCTGTATAGTTGTAAATATACTTATTTTGCTGGAAATCGAAATAACCTTCTGAAGTGGGGAAAAATTGCAGGAAATTACTTGAATCCTGACCATCGCCTACTAATGATACCTGGTACTGGAACCCGTCCAGGTAATCCGTAGTGGTACTGAATAAAAAACCTCCTGCTACATTTTTTCCAACTTTGACACCATCAGCCCTGTAGGTATACGTGATGGTCTGTCTAAGCCTAGAGCTTCCCCTGGAAAACAGCCTCGGTAAGTTTAAATGGTTATACTCAATGGTATTGATATTCTTATCCAGCTGGCTGATCATACTGCCATTGGCATTATAGGTAATGGTATTCTGTAATGCATTGTATCCCGAGGCATTATTTACCGCTCCGGAAGGAAGGGTGATCTTATCCAGGCGGTTCCCGGTGTAATTATAGACCAGGTCATCAATCAGCTCCGGGGTTGTGCCTGAATAAGGTTTGGAGAACCTTTTCAGGGTAAGGATATTGCCATTCAAATCATAGGTGAGCTGTTCATTATAATTATTTTTATTGATCAATGATGATCCCGGTTCGGAGTAAATGCCCTGCTGGAGCCTGTTAAGTTTATCATACGTAAAAGAATACCTTCTTTTATTATCATTGGCTACCGTAGAGGTTCTCCAGTCAATCTCTGCAATATTTCCGTTGAACCTGCCGGTTGAAAGGCTTGTGTTTTAAGGATTGTTGTATTTCATGGCATACCCAAACAGATCATTCCCCAGATTAGCGGATCCCATCAAAATTTAAAGATTTCTTTTAATAAAAATGTAGCGGCACTATAAAAACAAAAAACCTCGCAAAATGCAAGGTTTTTTTACTTCAAGGCACGAACGAGACGTTCGCACTAGCGGGTTTTTTATTATTGCTTAAAGATTACAAATCCGCAAGATCGAAGTTATTTATCCCAACCTATGTGATTTTTTAATGGCGAAAGATTAAATATTTTATTATATCCTATCGGTTTAAAAAACATCAAAGTTATAATTAAAGGTTTTTTAATATAACTAGTATCATTTTTCTTTTTAATTATATACTGCACATATTTTTGTTTATTCTGCTCGAACATAACTGTAGTGTCTTTAATAATAATATTCTTTAATAAAATATCATTGGGATTTATTTTGTCATAATTTTTATGAAGAAAATATAAATCTCCTTGCATAGCTCCAGAAAAATTTTCACTGTCATCAAAAAGATCATTATACTTTCTCAAATCATTGTTTTTAACAGCTTTCCAGTATTCTCGAACAGTATTTTTAATCTGTTCTTCGTCTTTTTGTTTCTGATTTACACAGCAGCTTATGCTTAATAAAATCATTATAAATGATATATACTTAATTAATCTCATTATGGTAAAACTTTTTTATTAGTGTTTAACTGCTCGTTAAGAGGCTGTACAGGCAAATTATTATTTCTAAGAATCTGAGTTCCGTTTTGAATGATTAATGAATTTGGCATCAATCCTGCTCCAGGATAAGGTAACGTTCCATCAAATACAAAATTAATAACATCATTCCTTGTTTGCTGATTCATTTTAATTCCACTGGAATCAACATAGTTAATAGCATCATCCATTCTCATTGCTTGACCTTCAATAGCTTTTACATCTTTAGCAGCTTGAATATAGGCTTTGTACTTTTTATAGCACCAGGAATATTAGCAGCCAGATCTAATAATCCAACCAGTTCTTGCGCTCCTCCTGCAGCTGTATTGAGCTTATCGTAATTTTTGATCATTTTATTGGTCATTTCCAACCCTCTTTTTGTAGTAGTGAACTTTTGGCTGTCCATGCTTTCAGGTGTTTCCTTTACATTTTCCATCGTTGCCCCATTCGGAGTAGGACCACTATAAGCATAGGATTTCAATTTTAAACCGCTGGAGCCATCAGACATTCTTGCTGAACCCGGGTTGTATCCTTGCGTGGTTAATCCAATATCTGCAGCCGTAAAGGTTGCTTGACCATTACTTATTTGCGATACGGGAGCTCTAACAACTTTCATAGCGTTTCCATAAATAGCAAAAAATCCTGTATGATTTTTTAATAATTCCAATCCTTCTAATTCAACTCCCATCCCCATTTTATTTTCCTGAAATGCATAAGTTGAATTGTAAGTGTATTTCTCAGCAAGCGGATCAATATTAAAGAACCTTCCTACATCAGGCATGTAATTCCTCCATTTAAAACTGTACCAACCAGCCTCTTGTAACTCTTGTCCTTGATACTTGTATTGATAAGCATTTTGTGTTGGACCTAAATAATTATGAAGTAACCCAAATGGATAATAATTATTAACTTCCGTAATCTCTCCCGGTTTCCATACTGTATAGCAAACATTACCGGCAGGAGAAATAGTACAGGTCCTTCCCTGGTAACGTCTTGGTTGTATTATTCCGTCCTTATTGGTATCCGTATAGCTTAATCATATATTTCCTAAATGATCTGTATAATTATAAACATACTGATTCAGCAAATCATCATAATAGCCTTCTGATGTCGGGATAATCCTGAGTTTTATCACAGGGATTTCATCCGGGTCATCAATAACAAATCCTCCATCATTTGGCCCCTCTGAAGATTTTGTGGATTTATACTGGAACCCATCCAGGTAATTGGTTTCTAAATTCCCAAAAAGCTTCTTCACTTTTACTCCATCTGCACGGTAAGTATAATTCGTGACCTGAGCATTCTGAGTAACCTGCTTGGGTAAATTTAAGAAATTATACTGAATGGAAGAAATTCCCTTATCCATGTGACTGGTCATATTTCCGTTCCCGGCAATGCCATTATCATTATCATAGGTAATGGTATTCGGGGAAGATAAGTAAGGGTAGCCATCGTTGTTACCCACCTGCTCTTCTGTAACTTTAATCAGCTTATTTCCGGAATACTGATATTTCAGGTTATCAATCTGTATAGGAGTCGGGGTTCCTATAGCAATACCGTTTGACCTTCTTAGCCTGGTGATATTCCCATTCAAGTCATATTCCAGCTTCTCAAAATATTCCTTAGCGGTAGGATTAGTTTCATTCTGATAGAATCCTGCGGTAAGCCTGCTAAGGGGATCATATACATATCCGTATCGCTTCAACGGTTCGCTTTGTTCCGTCAGGGTTTTCCAGGATACTTCGGTAATATTCCCATTGTATCTTGGCTTTACTTTCAGATCCGGGAAGTCGGTGTTAGGGGTTTCAAGGCCTTGTACAATATTGTAATTGATCTTGTAACCAAGCAGATCACTTCCCAGATTATCCGGATCCCACCAAAAATTAAAAATTTCTTTTAATAAATGAGCTGCACTTTAAAGATAAAAACCTTGCATTTGCGAGGTTTTTATCTTTAAAATTCGATAGAGGCAATCGCCAGCGGAGCCTTTACCAAACTCGGTCCTTTATAAAAATTTAATCACTTAAAAAATTCTCAGAGCATTTTGTCCATCTTTGAGACAGACTTAAAAAGTCCTTTTAAATTTAATAAATAACCTAATTCTATTCTTTCCATCCTATATTATACTTATTCATATCTTCAACTAATCCTTTGAAAAAATTAGTTGAATAGACATTATCTTTTAAGCATTTATATTGTATAGGAAACTTTCTTTCCACAATACCAACTCTATACATAACTGTACTGCCATCTACAGCAATGCACTCATCTAATTTATCATCATTCGATACAGGATTTTTTAACCATTCTTTTTCAATATATTTTACATCAGAATAAGTTTTTTGAGATTTAACTTTCCCATTTGTTAGACTATATACTATCAATGCTTTATTTTCATAACTCCACATATAAGAAGAATGAAAGTCTAATGACCCCAAAACAAACACATTACCATTCTTTTTGTATAATGAATTGTATAGTGATTTATTTTTCGACAATTTCGCGTTGCTTAATTGTCCATTAGATGAACAAGAAAAACATAAAAAGAACAAAGACCAATATGTTATTAATTTCATAGCTATTTATTTTTTTGAACCACCAGCTTTTTTCCAATCTTCATAGTTAACACTAATAATTACTTTTGAACCATTAAAATATGTTACAGTATTAGTATTAGGACCAACTACAAATGTATTACCTTTGTATCCTCTTTCTTCCAAAAGAGATTGTACACCATGATCTCCATCAGAAGGAACTGAGTGTCCTAATTGTTTTGGTGAAATTATATTTACTAAAATATTAGGATGTACGTGCCAATACATTTCTAAATTAGTTGCATCTTTCGGTATTCCACCTTTTCCTCCAACTGAAAAAATACTCATTGCTGCTTCTGTTACTACTTGTTTACTCTCATTATAAAATTGCTTAGGAGGTGTACCTTGATCAGATCTTGTAACGTCTTTGTCTCCATTGTAAGCAAATCCTCCATTCTCGCGACCTGAAGTTTTTGTATCTTCAACCGACTGAATTACAGCTTCCATTCGATTACCTGTAGGAATATTTACAACATTCTTGCTTTCGGATAAATCTACTGTATAAAATTGTCCGGCCTTAGTTGTCTTTTCAACTTCATTTTTAACACTTCCTGTTACGATATATGCCTTGCCATTATTTTTCCCATCATCTCCAATCAATTTTAATTTATTGCTCCAAAAACTTGTTCCATAAATAGGATCTACAGCTTCTCTTCCATCCGGATCAATAAATCTAATCGGATTATTGTAAGCATAAGTATAAGTTGACCATCTTCTGGAAGTTTCCGCCAATGGATCCACCACACCCCATCTTCCAATATCCGGCATATAGAACCTTGCTCCATAATCATACATTCCGGTTTCCTGAAGTTCCTTAGCATTATATTTATATTGATACGCATTCTATGTTGGACCTAAATAACTATGAAGTAACCCAAATGGATAATAATTGTTCACTTCTATAATCTCTCCGGTTTTCCAATCATAGAAACAAAATTTGCCTGAACAATTTGATGCATTATATCTTCGTGGCTGAATGATACCATCTTGGTTGGTATCAGTATAGCTTAACCTGATATTTCCCAGATGATCCGTATAATTATAAACATATTTATCTAACAGAGCATCATAATAGCCTTCTGATGTCGGGATAATCCTTAGTTTTAAAATGGGGACTTCATTAGGATCCGGGATAAAAAATCCCTCACCATTCCATGACTCTCCCTGAAATGTCGATTTATACTGAAATCCATCAAGGTAATTGGTTTCTAAATTTCCAAAGAGCTTCTTTACTTTTACTCCATCTGCACGGTAGGTGTAAGTGGTCACCTGAGCATTCTAAGTGACCTGCTTGGGTAAATTTAGAAAATTATACTGAATGGAGGAAATTCCTTTGTCCAGGTGACTGGTCATATTTCCATTCTCTGCAATGCCGTTGTCATTATCATAGGTAATGGTATTCGGGGAAGATAAGTAAGGATAGCCATCGTTATTATCCACCTGCTCTTCTGTAACCTTAATCAGCTTGTTACCTGAATACTGATATTTCAGGTTATCAATCTGTATAGAGGTCGGTGTTCCTATAGCAATATCGTTTGACCTCCTCAGCCTGGTGATATTCCCATTCAAGTCATATTCCAGCTTTTCAAAATAAATATTAAGTTGCAAAAGCTTATCATAAATATTCCACGTCAGGATCTCTTCCTTATAGTTATCTGCAAAATATTTGAAATTTGGACCGATCCTAAAAATGTTTATTTTTGGGATAGTCCATAAAATAAAAACCTCGCAAAATGCGAGGTTTTTATCTTCAAGGAACGAGTGAGACGCTCGCACCAGCGTGGGGACTGCCTTAGATAGTCTCTTTATCTTTCTATTTTATTATTTCTCCATTTGATTTAAATTTTATATTGAAAACATTATCTCGGATATAATTGACTTTTCGAATCCCATCATCTGTTCCTAATTTTTTCAATACATCTTCCCCTTTTTCTGCATATGAGAAGTATTCATCTGAATAAAAATAAAAAGGAATTAATTTGCCTTTTAAAAATATTGATCTGTTTGAGTGTTCTGCCCAAAAATTTTTAGTAGAGTCAACATTATTTAAATATAAAATATAGGTATCTGTATTTTCTTTGTCCAACACTATATAAGTATCATCTTTTTCATTCCTTTTCTGAAGCTCTTTGGTAAGAATTTCAGCAACAGAAGGTGGTAAAAAATATATTACATCTGAAGTTGTTTTTTGCGAGTAACAACTATTAAAACAAAAGTTCAATATTATTATTAATGCAATCTTTTTCATTATGGATTTTTTTGTTTATTAACTATATTATTTAATATTTCTTGCCCAATATTATGATTTGATGTTGTACCAGCTGTATTTGTACTTCCGTTTGAAATAACTCGATTAATAGTATTTCCATTTTTTTGACTTCCTGTATAAGAATCTACAGCATATATTGGCATCTTATTGTTTTTAGAAGTTTCTGCATCTCGGGGAGATGTTCCTGGAAGCGTTACATGATTCGGTTTCTGAGATGCATTATGGGTGTGAACCTGAGATCCAACAATTAACTTACTTCCTTCAAAAGTTGTTTGTATGGTATTTCCTGATGCATCTGTACGATCAGTAGTGGATATGATTGCCTGCCCGTCTGTTCCATCTGGTCCTCTTACTGAGGTTACTTGTGCAGTCGGAACATCTCCTCTTGTAACTTCTAACCCTACCCAAACTTGTCTTTCTTTAGTTTGATCAGCAATAGTTTCATTATTAGCATTATTGATATCTGAATTTATTTGAGTGTTATTAACTGTTACGATAGAACTGCTTGCTTGTAAAGCTGATGTAGCATCTGCTGATAAAGTACCTCCTTTTTCTTCTTTAATATTATTCCAATCAGATCTATTGATAACTCTTACGTTTCTAGTTGCAGCGCCATCACTTCCCAAATATCTACCATTTACATCCAGATAATCATCAGGTGGAGTAGCAAACATTCCATCCGGATCGATAAACATAATTGGATTATCCCATGCATAATTATAGGGGCTAAATCTTCTCATCTTTTCAGTAAGAGGATCTACGACTCCCCACCTACCGATATCCGGCATATAGAACCTCGCTCCGTAATCATACATTCCTGTCTCTGTTTGCAGCTCCTTGCCATTGTATTTATACTGATATGCTGGGTTTCCTGCCAATTCATTGTATCCTCCGTGCTTGAGTCCAAAAGGATAATAATTATTCTCTTCAAGAACTTCTGCGCTGCCACTTCCATTATTGAAATAACTCAATCGTACATTTCCTAAATGGTCTGTATAGTTGTAAATATACTTATTTTGCTGGAAATCGAAATAACCTTCTGAAGTAGGGAAGAATTGCAGGAAATTACTTGAATCCTGACCATCGCCTACCAATGATGCCTGGTACTGGAATCCGTCCAGGTAATCTGTAGTGGTACTGAATAAAAAACCTCCTGCTACATTTTTTCCAACTTTGACACCATCAGCCCTGTAGGTATACGTGATGGTCTGTCTAAGCCTAGAGCTTCCCCTGGAAAACAGCCTCGGTAAATTTAAATGGTTATACTCAATGGTGTTGATATTCTTATCCAGCTGGTTGACCATACTGCCATTGGCATTATAGGTAATGGTATTCTGTAAGGCATTGTATCCTGAGGCATTATTTACCGTTCCGGAAGGAAGGGTGATCTTATCCAGTCGGTTCCCGGTGTAATTATAGACCAGGTCATCAATCAGCTCCGGGGTTGTGCCTGAATAAGGTTTGGAGAACCTTTTCAGGGTAAGGATATTGCCATTCAAATCATAGGTGAGCTGTTCATTATAATTATTGTTATTGACCACTGATGATCCCGGTTCTGAGTAAATGCCCTGCTGGAGCCTGTTAAGTTTATCATACGTAAAAGAGTACCTTCTTTTATTGTCATTAGCTACCGTAGAGGTTCTCCAGTCGATCTCTGCAATATTCCCGTTGAACCTGCCGGTTGAAAGGCTTGTATTCTCAGGATTGTTGTATTTCATGGCATACCCAAACAGATCATTCCCCAGATTATCCGGATCATTGACCTTAGTCATCCATCCGCGGATATTATACGTATAGTCTATGCTCTGTAACGGATTTGAAGCAGATGCGCCGCCTACTTTCTTATTGGTTAACTGTGAAAGTTCATTGTAGGTATTCTGCGCCAGGATTTCCTCAGGATTGTTATCCACTTTATGCTTGTGGACCAGGAGCCTGTCCTGATTGTCATACTCAAAGGTCTCGGTAATAACCCGCTCCGTATCGGTAGCGAGCCTTTTATGCTGCGTTAAAATAATACTCGGGACCCCTGAAAAGTCCAGCCGTTTTTCTACATTGGTATATCCTCCCAGATGGTTTTGAGAATACTCCCTGATAAGCCTTCCTTTAAGATCATAATACATGTATGTTTTTGTCCAGTTGTCATCTTCTATATTCTTTACAAAACTGGACACAGGGAGGCCTTTTGTGCTGACTCCATACTGCTGTACATTTGATGGCAACACCACCTGGTCATATACCATGGCAGGGAAAGGATCGCCCGGCAAGTATGAATCGTAATAATTAACGGAAAATGCCTTATCAAAATAAGGGAAGTGCCCATTGGTGTAATAGATCTGCATCCCGTCACTTTTGGCAAAACCTGTATTATCACGGTTTTCCGTAACCACATTCCCCCCGATCATATCCTGCATCTCCATCCTGCTTCCTCCCTGAACAATCCCGGTGATAATAGCTCTCCCGAAAGTATCATACTTGGTGAACAGCCACCGTTCTTTTTTCCTGAGTTCTGAATCCTGGGCATGAGCGAAAAGGAAATCCTTCTAAAGTGTCTAAAACATAAACACAAAAAATATGGCTGCAATTTATTCCGACCATGAATAGTATTTTACTTTAAGAAACGAGCGAGACGCTCGCACCAGCGGGGGGAAGGAATCATCATCTGGAGCAGTACAAAGAAAAAATCCGGAAACTTTTAGCCAGCCAGGAAGGTATTAAAAAACGCAAACAGCGATCGGTTGAAGTAGAACCTGTGTTTGCACACCTGAAACATTGCAATGGATTTAAGAGATTTACCCTGAAAGGGCTTAAAAAAGTAGAATTAGAGATCGGATTACATGCTTTAGCACACAACCTAAGAAAGAAAGTGGCCTGAAAAGACAACTTTTGCTTTTTTTAATAACAAACTAAAAATCTATTCAAATAAAAATCCGCCCCACTTTTTAGTTGTGAGACGGATTCATTGTTTTATATTCTTGTAAACTTTAACCGTATAGACTTATAGAAAAATATCCATAATAAAATTACGCTTATTATGATATTGTAGATTCCTAAAATTTTATTGGAAGAAGCATACAAATATGTATAAAAACAATATTCAGCTATAAAAAGCAATACTATAGAAAATAAAAACAATATTCCTTTTTTTATTTTCAATGTAAAGTATAGAGGAAAAATAAAAACTAATATTAATGGTATCATATATATCAACACATATAAAATATAATTTAACGTAAGTTTAAACATTTCGGTTGATGTTTCTGCATTATTTAATACAATATTCTTAAATCTATCCCCTATAAAAGCAAGCAGAGAAAAGAAAATAATGTATTTTATTATTAGATACAAAAAACTATTGGTAAGGGTAATTTTAAACATATTAATTTCTTTTGTAAAATCTTGATGGGTAGTAAGAGTAATCATACACAGCCTGCTTTGTAGAAACAGTTCCTGAACCTACAAATGTAGATGAATATCCCTTTAGAGGAGCTGCATGAGTTCCAGGAAAAGATGGTTGATTATATTGCATTAATTTAGAAGTATTGCCATTACCAGAAACTGTTAAACTTGCTGAGGGGAATATATTAGTGTATGCATCTACAGAAAGATTACCATTACTGCTGTTATAATTAATATTTAGTTTTTGAGCAACATCAACTATTTTAAACCCAGCTGCATTTAAACCAACTTCTTCAATTCGAGATACACTTGCATGTTGTTCAAAATTTACATTAATTCCTGTTGAAGTAGTTTTCATATCGAATACATTATTGCTTCCTCCCTCCCCAGGATAGTACATTCTTGGTTCACCTACCGGAGTTTCACCAGGTTCAGACTTAAAATTTCCAACCAAACTTGTTAATTCACCAGCATCATTTTCTCTTCCGGTCAATGTTAATGTACTTGTTAATTTAACACCTGATGCGTCCACAATGCCATTTAAAGGTCCATCCCAACTTTTTCCATCAATGTAACTCGTAAAATTAAAGCTCAGTGTTTTTCCTAAATAAGTTTCTCCAGTTTTTGTCGTAGCCTGAGAGTTTGCGTTTTTATCCCAATAAATACTCCCATCTTCTCTTTTAACAAAATCATTTACTCCTCGTCCATCCGGATCTATAAAACGAATAGGATTATTTACTGCGTAATTATAAGTAGAGTGTCTACGATACTGTTCCGCCAGCGGATCAACAACTCCCCATCTTCCAATATCCGGCATATAGAACCTCGCTCCGTAATCATACATTCCGGTTTCTGTTTGCAGCTCCTTTCCATTGTACTTGTATTGGTAAGAAGGATTTCCCGTCAGTCCATTATATCCTTCATGCTTTAATCCAAATGGATAATAATTATTCTCTGCAAGAATTCCTATACCACTTCCATTACTAAAATAGCTCAAACGTACATTTCCCAGATGATCAACATAGTTATAAATATACTTATTTTTTGTGAAATCAAAATAGCCTTCTGAAGTAGGGACAAACTGAAGCTGCAATGGCAATACAGAACCAAACTGCTGACTCTGTCCATACTGAAACCCGTCTAAATAATTTGTATTAAGCTCTACTGTTTCAAAGTTTCCCATGAAGTCCATCTGAGAATAAGTATAAGTCTTATGTAATTTATACCCGTCTGATCTGTATTTGTACTTTACCTTATAATTATTAATAATAATATTAGGGTCAGTCTTTATTTCGTTAGGCAAATTCAGATAGTTATAATTAATTGAACTAATCCCTTTGTCCAGATGACTTATCATATTACTGTTCAGATCATAACTGAAATTATTCTGTGCTGCATTGTATCCTGAGGTATTATTTACCGTTCCGGAAGGAAGGGTGATCTTATCCAGGCGGTTCCCGGTGTAATTATAGACCAGGTCATCAATCAGCTCCGGGGTTGTCCCTGAATAAGGTTTGGAGAACCTTTTCAGGGTAAGGATATTGCCATTCAGGTCATAGGTGAGCTGTTCATTATAATTGTTATTGTTGATCAATGATGATCCCGGTTCTGAGTAAATGCCCTGCTGGAGCCTGTTAAAGCGGTCATACGTAAAAGAATACCTTCTTTTATTGTCATTGGCTACCGTAGAGGTTCTCCAGTCGATCTCTGCAATATTCCCGTTGAACCTGCCGGTTGAAAGACTTGTGTTTTCAGGATTGTTATATTTCATGGCATACCCGAACAGATCATTCCCCAGGTTATCCGGATCATTGACCTTAGTCATCCATCCGCGGATATTATACGCATAATCTATGCTCTGTAACGGATTTGAAGCAGATACGCCGCCTACTTTCTTATTGGTTAGCTGTGAGAGTTCATTGTAGGTATTCTGCGCCAGGATTTCCTCAGGATTATTATCCACTTTATGCTTGTGGACCAGAAGCCTGTTCTGGCTGTCATACTCGAAGGTTTCGGTAATGACCCGCTCCGTATCGGTAGCGAGCCGTTTATGCTGCGTTAAAATAATATTCGGGACCCCTGAAAAGTACAGTCGCTTTTCTACATTGGTATATCCTCCCAGATGATTTTGAGAATACTCCCTGATAAGCCTTCCTTTAAGATCATAGTACATGTATGTTTTTGTCCACTTGTCATCTTCTATATTCTTTACAAAACTGGACACAGGAAGGCCTTTTGTGCTGACTCCGTACTGCTGTACGTTCGATGGCAATACCACATGGTCATACACCATGGCAGGGAAAGGATCGCCCGGCAAATATGAATCGTAATAGTTGACACTCAATACCGTTTCTATCTGATAAAAAAGACTGTTGGTATAATAAATCTGCATCCCGTTACGGATAAAGTAATTCCCGTCATTACGGGTTTCTTTGATAATCGTGCTTCCGGTCTGTGACTGCATATCTGCCCTGCTTCCACCGGCAAGGATCCCGGTGTAGGCCACGCGCCCCAGTGGGTCGTATTTGGTAATCAGCCAACGTTCTTTTTTCCTCAGTTCTGCATCCTGGGTCAGAATCAGACGGTCTGCCTGGTCATAGCACAGGTATTCCCAGCCTTTTCCCGGAACTTTCTTTTCCACCAAACGGTTCCTGCCGTCATAACGGTATTGGTAACATAAGTTATCCAGAGTGCTTTGATCTAATGCTGAGCTTACAGAAGCCAGGGGAGGTATAACAAATGCCAGCTGATTATATTCATTGTACACATAATATGTATCAGCATTTTCTGTGGCACTCAGTACTTTCCTGACCAGTACGGTCTGGCCCTGTCCGTTTTTAAATTCTATGGTTATATTGCCATCCTCATCGGTTACGGTATTTTTATACAGCTGGCTTTCTTTGTAAAAGCCGCCGGAAGAATTCCCATCATCGGAGACTTTTAAAACGGAATCGGTACGGCCCTCTACCGTGGTGGTCACAGTGGTGTACTTCCTCACTTCTCCTGCTGCATTGGCATCATACCGGAAGCTGACCGGATGATTCTGCCAGTCTGAGCCGGGCTGTACCTGAGATAATACCCGGTCCAATGGGGAGTTCTCCAGGTTTTTATGGGTGAAGGGAAAGCTATCGCCGTGATAGTTCTTTGCTGATGTTTCCACCCCGGACTGGATGCCTCCGTTCTGGGTAGCCATGGGAGCAGGGAGAAAGGAGTCTGCCTGCCTTCCAAATCCGTCATAAGTAATGGTAGTCACTAAGTCTTTCCCTGAAGGGGAGGCTTTGACGTTCACGACCTGTTTCACCCTTCCAAGGCCATCAAAGTACTGCACCGTCTCTGAGGTCTTAGGCGAGGAAGCCGAAGGGTCTGATAAATAGGTCTTGCTGTATACATAGTTTTCGGTTGTGCTGGGTGAGGCCTGTCCATAGGACATACCTGATATCAGTAAGCAGCTGGCCGGGATAAGTATTTTTTTCATGATTTGCTTTTTAGTTTTTGTAGTTGTACTTAAATTCTTTCAGCACCTTCTTATCGGAATCAATGACTTTCTCAAGCCTGTTGGCAGTGTCGTACCTGTAGTATTCCCGGATCCCGGAAGGCGGGGTAATGCTCCTGACGCCGATCAGCGGGTCATAGGTATAGGTGGAGATCTGATAGCCTGACAGGGAAGCATCGCTCCTGAAAGTATCCAAAGCTGAGATAAGGTTTTGTTCAGAGGTCTCGGTTCCGTTTTGGGCATCGGTATTAGAGGCGTTCACAATGGTATCAATCAGCGACTGGGAAATACCGGAAAGCTGCGCACCCTCTATTTTAGCGATCGGCTGGGTATGGTCATAGCCCCAGATGATCACTGTGGAAATGCCGTCTTTGGTTGTATACTGCTGTAAATTGCCTTTGGGATCGTATTTGTCATAGGTAGCTTCGGTGTAGGAAGCATTATTATTCAGCACATCATAGGATTTTACAGAGAGCGGGAGCACCAGGTTTGCTGACTGGGAAGTAGGCACTGATGTAGGATAGATGGTTTCTGACCTGGATAGGGTTTTAGTCGTGTTCCCAATAGTCTGGGTTGAGACGGTTTCCAGCGGTATCCCAATCATGTTCCTGTCGATCATCAGCTGGTTGCCTTTCTCGTGGGCATAGCTGTAATCAGTCCTGTTAATGATGCCGTCTGATGCTGTGCTGATCTGTTGGGTAAGTTGATGATGCTGAGTTGCGGAACTTAATGTTTTTAGAGAAGATATAAGATTCCGGTTTTCCAGATGTTCAGTGGTCGTCTTAATAACATCTCCGTTCTCATCAAAATTCTGAAAAGAATAATAAAAGGTTTCAAACGGATAGCCTGTGCCATACGCTACAAAATCAGTGATGTTTTTGGGCTTGAAAATAAGGTCATAATCAATTCCGTATACCTTTTTAGGTTGTTTCACGCTTTCGTCAGCAACGTAATATTCATAAGATTCCTCCTGTTTATTCCCCAGGCTGCTGAAAAGGGTTTTTCCGTTTTTAGGATAATCAAAGCAAGGGATCGTTGAGGAGGCCCTTAAATAATTCCCTTCCATATTGCTGTATAAACAGGACCCTAAATAATCTCCTAATACCGTTTTATTTTCAAATACAGAACTTACTGCAATCATCTGATTATTAAAGGTATTGATCTTGTCTTCCCGGGCGGAGGTATAAGAAATTATTTTTCCGCTACCCGTCTGTAAAGGAAACCGGCTTTGGGAATTTACAAAATTCTTCCCCGGAATCTGCTGCAGGAAATCAAGTTCGAAGTTGCTGATTCCTGACTCGATGCCATTGTCATTTTTGTAATTATATTCTCTTGCCAGTACTAAAGCATTATTTTCATTATAATTTTCGATCCGTTTTATCCTCAATCCGCCAAAAGGAACTTCTACACCATAGTCTGTATTTCTAGCTTTATCCGGGTCCAGTTCTTTCCAGGAAGCGCTAAAAGTGGCTTCATCTGCATTATAATCGAACAGCTGACTGTTGGGAGTATTATGATTACCTGAATATATTTTAACCTGTATCGTATTTGACGCCGTTAGCTGATCATAAGGAATTTCTATCACCCTGCTGGTGTTGGTGAGCAGTTTCTGGGAAACAAGTTCTGTATTGTTTGAATTGAATATTGTATAATATATAGAGCAGCTTCCGTTGGTAGGCAAAGTCAGATCAGGATAGATACATTTTGTGGTACTGGTGGTAAGTTCAAATCGAATATTATTATGGTTAATGAGTTTGTCCAGAGCCACATTAAGAGGAATATTATAGGTTTTATTGGTTTGCTGTACAGCATTTTCAGTAGTTGAAAAGTACCTGTTGGAAATGGTGTACGGAATAACATCATGTATTTTATAGGTCCTTTTAACATCATGCTCAAAAAATATTCCTCTGTTGCTTTCCGAATAGAATTTTGTTTTGCCGCCGGTTGGCAGGATAATCTCCTCCAACTGTCCCGCTTTAGCGAAATCAGCATCCACATTCCTATTGTTTTCTTCTTCCAAAACAACGTCTATACTGGGCGTTAAGCCGGGATTAATGGTTTTGCCGTTATAATATCCCCACCAGTCGCGGGCATAGGAAAATCTGTGTGGAAGCAGCTGGTCATTATAATTGAACTGGTAAGCCTGCCGTAAAGCAATATCCCCAAACCAGACTTTTTTAAGCATAAGCCTTTTGGTAATATTGTCATTATCCTCCATGTGGTTACAGGAATAAATAGGATTATTCGGAGGAAATGAAGTCATATAATCATACTGAAAACCCACTGTATTGACAATTCTGCCGTAAGGATCCCTTATCTCAACCGACTCCAGTTTTTTACTGGTTGCATCATCCAGGCGGCTGGTTTTATTGAATTTAATTTCTCCAAAGGCTCCATAAATCCTTTTGATCTGATAATTATACCCCTTTGTTCTAGAAAAACTGGTATAAACCGTACCTCTGGGATCATTGGAATCATCAGAATCAACGGTCTTGGACTGGCCTGCCAGTTCACAGGTATCATAAAACAAGCCATCTTCGTATTCAAAATTCAGCTCGTTGTTTTGAGGGCTGATTATTTTTTCCAATATCCATGTCTGGGCATACGTTCCCTGCTGGGCCGTAGGTTCTGTACCGATAGAATTACCTCCGTGAGTATAGGTATGGGAAAAGCTCAGCGTATTACCGATTTTATAAATATACTGGTATCCTGTGGGACTCGTTATATTCCACTTTCCCAAGTTATTATTGTAATTAATTTTATAATCCGAATCCGGAAATTGTACAAACTGTCCTAAAGGATTTTCACTGTTTCTTTCCTGATTCGCCATAAATGACAGGGTCTGGCCATCCGGTAAGAACACTTTATAGTCATCTGATTCCAGATCAAGGGATTTCTCACGGTACCTTTGATCAATATTGTACGCTGCGCTGGCAGGCAATATTCCCTGGTCTATTTTACGCATAATGTCCTTTACAACAGGTACCGTATATTGGCTTTCGTAAAGAAATCCTGCAGGAGAATCATCGGGCAGTTGCCTTACTGTTCGTACCAATGAAGGGGTAGACAATGACCATCCTAATCCTACCCAGGGAGACTTTTCATTAACTGTGATACCACTGTAATTATAGGATAGTCTCAGGTCATAAACGATATCATTGCTTTTGATCGTATAAACAGGTACTGAAATATCCGGAGTACCGGTATTCAGAGCTACAGGATTTTCAAAATTCTTCAATAATGAATTAATTTCGGGCACCTGCGGAACAATTTTCTGAGATGGATCAGCCATTGACTGGCCTGTATAAAAATGATAGGACAATAGCCCTAGAATATAAATGTATCTCTTCATATATATGTTTTATTTTTTAATCAGTTTAGCACTTGCTGTTTTGTTGTCGCTGGTCTTTACGCTCACCAGGTAAGCGCCCTGCACCAAAGCTTGGGTATTAATTTTAGTCACTGTGTTCTTTGTCTTAATGCTCTGAAGCTGCCTTCCGCCCATATCATACACACTGATCTCCGCCTCAAACACGCCCGCTCTCTGGCCCTCAAACCCTATTTCTACGTACGCATAATCACTCACCGGGTTCGGGTAGATCTTAATGTCCTGCTTCTCGATCAGCTGATCGATCTGGCTGTCGCCAAGCTTGACGATCTTCCAGTTCTCCTTACCCAGTTCCTCTGCGCTGGTTCCGGCCAATATGATAGAACCGTCACGGTTTAGCTTAATATCCGATAACCGTTCTTCTTTCTTACCGGATTCTCCCTTCACATGCTTGCGCCACTGCTCATTGCCGTTCTGGTCCAGGTACAGCATCCAGAACTGTTCATCACCAGACTCTATCCTTCCTTCTGCCTGCGTATAACCACCTAATAAAATACCTTTAGTAGTATCCTGTCCATCTTGGCTCTTGGTTCTTGAATCTTGGCTCTTATTCACCACACTCATCCCCATCAAAACATCCCGGTTCTTAAAGCTGTAGGATTTCTGCCAGCTTTCTTCTCCTCTCTCATTTAACGCGATAAGCCAGATATCTGTTCCTTCTTCTATGCCTACCGTTTTATTCCCTGATCTTTCCGATCTGGATTCACCGCCAATCAGATAGCCGGTAGAAGTGAGAGCCAAAGTCCTTAAGTGATCATCGCCTTTGCCGCCGAAATTCTTTTCCCACTCGACCTTGCCTTCTTTCGACAGCTTGACAATCCAATAGTCGCCTTCGCCATAGTTTTCAACCGACTTAGCATAATTAATGAGTGATGATT